>OLOW01003010.1_pt1 | contig 10931 bp, 10 predicted proteins | sample 1672801 | NCBI WGS metagenome assembly OLOW01 (sample SAMEA3136725, study PRJEB25190) | human gut metagenome | biome: human gut; feature: human-associated habitat; material: faeces | place: Austria | collected 2013
CCACTGGTGTAAATTTTCTCTTTTTGACTAGTCCTATTTATATGCTAACATCATATTGTTGAATTAATGAAAAGTGTACCTGAAGATAAAACTATGATATTAATTGCGACAGGATCGCTCGTTGGAGAAGGATTTGACCTTGATAGGTTGGATACTTTGTTTCTAGCAATGCCTGTAGCTAGTAGTAGTGTTATAAAGCAATTTACAGGAAGAGTCAGAACGCTCGTGACTTTAGTCATGAGATGAATGACGTATGTAACTGGTTTTCAGCTGTTTCTATACGCGAACCATGATATAATATATACGTAGAATACATTGCAAAAAAAGGAGACTTCGATATGTATACAGTACGCTTTCAATTGGAACTAAGTGGATCTGAGAAACGTTTTTTGTCGAAGTCTTTTTTCTATGCAAATCAGATGCATAATCAATTAGTTCGATATACTACAAATCGTTTGAATGCTTTATTTCATGATAAAGAATATGTGGGTGCACGCAAAGCTTATGGTGAAGCTGAATTTTCTAAAAAGAAAAGTTCTGAACTGTCAGCTTCTGAAAAGAAGAAGAAAAAAGAGCTATCCAATATCATGTGCAGTAAACAAAAAGAGTATAATCTTACGAAGACTTCTTTGTGTAAGTTTGTATCCAAAGAACAAAAGAAATACAAGAACTACATCAACTCTCATCAGGCACAGGCAGAAGCTGATGCTGTATATAAGGGAGTGGAAAAAATTTTTTTTGAGGATGGGCATCATCTTCATTATCGAAGATATAATAGTTTCGATTGTATCAAACAAAAATGTGCTGCAACAGGAGTGCGACTTTCAAGATGGGATACCATCTGTTTTATGAAACATTACTACAAAGTTCGTGTCCCAAAGAATGAATATATTCAAAACATCATTTCATCTGTTGATTTAAAAAAAGATGTTGTTTATTCATTTTTAAAGAGGATCGAATTCAACGGTGGTTTCAAATATTATGTTGTGATCACACTTCGAGGTGATGCACCAAAACGAATCAAGTTGTCAGAAGATGGTGGACATCGTACAGGTGTAGACTTTGGAACTTCAACGATTGCGACAGTCTCAAACAACGAGGTCCATCTAGAAGAACTGGCTCCAGATTCTGTAAATTATGAAAAAGAGATTCGTCATAAACAGAATCTGATAGATGCATCTATGCGAAAGCACAATCCAGATAACTATAATGAAAATGGTACAGTTAAAAAGGGAAAACATAAATGGAAAACCACAAGGCGATGTAGACGTTTAAAACGCCAAGTTCGAGTTCTCTATCGAAAACAATCTGCTTACATTAAGACTTCACACCATACCTTTATCAACAAGCTCTTGAAAAATACAAGCGAATTCATCCTTGAACCAATGAACTTCAAGGCTCTTCAAAAGAAATCAAAGAAGACAGAGCGTAAAAATGAGGCAACGGCAGTTAAACAAAAAGACGGTTCTTTGAAAATGGTGTGCAAATATAAACGTAAGAAACGCTATGGACACTCCATCAAGAACCGTTCTCCAGGTCTTATGCAGGCCGATTTAAAAACAAAGGCAACACAATATGGAATACCATACTACGAAATAGATATTCATCAATACCGTGCTTCTCAACTTCACCATGATACGGGTGAATACATCAAACCTACTTTAAATGAAAGATTTAAAACGATTGAAGGATGTAAAGTACAAAGAGATTTGTATTCTGCCTTTCTAATTTGTCATACTGACGATACATTGACTGCACCAGATTTTAAAACCTGTCATCTTAACTTTCCACACTTTGTTAAGATGCAGGACACATTGATTGTAAATATGAAAAAATGTGGACACACAATGAAATCATGCTTTGGATTCTAGCATAAAGAATCTCTCATCCAGTCAGGTCTAAGACGTAAGCCCTACTGGATGCAGTATGAGTATACAGAGTACAGTCCACATGGATTGGAAATGCTCGAAAAACAAGAGCTATGCAAAGACTATATGCAAGGTCTAGAACCATGCTGAAAGCTTTGCGATGCTCCATTTCTCGCATTGTGAGAAAGAGAATCTCGTCATTTTAATGATGAGAGTACGTCAAAGGAAGAATTCATCGACTATATGATAAAAAAGATACAATACTTGTATATGATTATGTAGATGTCCATATTCCGATGTTTGATCGAATGTACGGAAAAAGATTAAAGGCCTATAAAAAATCAGGTTATGAATTAATTTCAGATACTAACGGCATAAAAAGTGAATCGCAAATTTCTCAATCTATATTTGATGCAAGTAATTATTATGATATGTATAGTCAAGATTTATTGTGTGCTAATAAGAATATTATTGTATCCAGTCCTTCATTATCTGGCGATAGAGTTGTAGAATTTACTAAATTGATCAAAGAAAAGATGGAAAGTAGAGTTGAAGTAACTATAGTTTCTTGGATGCCAGATAAAATCAGGTTTGGAAGTTCAAATTGTAGAATGCAGTTGTTAGAGGAAATGAGACAATCTGGTTTTTATCTAAAATCGGCAGAAGATAATTGTGAACATTTTGCGATTATTGATCAGGAAATTGTATGGTATGGAAATATAAATTTATTAGGTAAACAAGATGTAGAAGATCATATTATGCGGATTCAAAGTAAAGAAATCGCAAGTGAACTTATGGAAATGACTTTTGGGAATAGTTTATATAATTATTTGAATAACTTCTAGAAATTTTCCTAGAAGTTTTTCTATTTGTGATAAAATAATGGGCAGGTGATATTTGATGAGTGAAAAAAGAGAAGGTTACCAATTTGTTGGTTGGTATATAGATAAAGAGTGTACAAAAAGATTAAATCCAGGTGGGGTGCTTCCTCATTCTGTGACTTTATATGATAAATGGATTCCTATTTGGTATCCCATTGAATATGATGTGGACGGCGGAGTTATGTCGCGTCGTAATCCAAGATATACATGCATTGAATCGGAAGAATTATTGTTGTATCCGGCATTTAAGAAGGGCGTTATGTTTGTAGGTTGGCAGTTGAATGGTGAAATTATAACGAGTGTACCAGCAGGCATTCATGAACCTGTTATATTGACAGCTATTTATAAAGAATGTCCAGTTATCCACTTTGAAACGTGTGGTGGAGCCAATTATATGGATGTATGTACGGATGAACATGGTTTATTGGAGGATTTAAAGCCGCCAGTTCGAGTTGGATATACCTTTGATGGATGGTTCTGGGATTGTGATTATCGTTGGCGTTATAACTTGGATGAACCCATTCATGAGTCTTGTACTTTATATGCTCATTGGCAAGTAAGTCAATATAAGATTACATATGATTTAAATGGTGGACTAAGTAGTCGAAGAAATCCAAAGTCATATACGTATTTTTCGGATACGATTCATTTGTTGCCGGCAACAAAGCCAGGATATGAATTTGTGGGTTGGTTTGATGAAAGAGGAAATGAGTTAAATGTCATTCGTGAGCATTCAATGGGGAATAAGCATTTAATTGCACAGTTTAGAAAGAGGGAATTGAATTAGTATGCAAAATCCATTAGGGTATGAAAAAGAGTCATCATTATTAAAAAAGTTTGCGATACCAAGTATTATCTCAATGCTTGTATCGTCACTATATAACATTGTGGATCAAATCTTTATTGGTCAAGGTGTTGGTTTTCTAGGAAATGCGGCAACCAATGTAGCTTTTCCATTGACAACAATTGCACTTGCGATTGCATTGTTGATTGGGATTGGTTCAGCAAGTTTATTTAGTTTATATCTAGGTGAAAAGAAGCCAGAACGATCAAGTAGTATTGCTGGGAATGGTATTAGTATGTCTGTTCTTTGCTCAGTAATCTATGTTGTTTTAGTACTTGTATTCCTTGAACCACTATTAAAATCGTTCGGGGCTACAAGTACAATTATGCCTTTGGCACTTGAATATACACGAATTACAACTTTGGGTGTTCCGTTTTTGATTACGACAAATGTGATTAGTAACTTGATTCGTGCAGACGGGTCACCAAAATATTCAATGATATGTATGGTTGCGGGTGCTGTTGTGAATACTATATTAGATCCTTTGTTTATTTTTGTGTTTCATATGGGTGTCGCTGGAGCTGCCATTGCTACAGTAGCTGGTCAAGTGATTTCATTTTTTATTGCTGCCTGGTATATTAAGAGTTTTCAACACATTGAATTTAATAAAAAGAGTTTACGTATTTCTTTGAAGGATACAAAGGAAATGGCAACCATTGGAATGAGTGCTTCACTAAATCAGATCGCGATTTTGTTTGTGCAAATCGTATTAAATAATTCATTGACGTATTATGGACAGTTTACTAAGTTTGGTAGTGATATTCCTTTAGCTGCATGTGGCATTGTGATGAAAACCAATGCGATATTATTAGCTATCATCATTGGTATTTCGCAAGGTATGCAGCCAATCATTGGATTTAATTATGGAGCGCAAAAATATGAGCGTGTTAAAAAGACGTTCAAGCTTGCGATAAGTGCAAATTTGGTTGTTTCATTTATTGGTTGGGCCTTATTTCAATTCTGCACAAGTACTGTATTATCAATATTTGGATCAGGGGATGCGAACTATTTTGAATTTGCGACAATGTTTATGCGAATCTATCTAATGCTAGTATGTATTGATGGAGTACAGATGTTATCGTCTAGCTTCTTTTCGTCAATTAAAAAAGCATATTTAGGAATGTTTTTGTCTATGACTAGACAAGTATTATTTTTGATTCCACTTGTTTTGATTTTACCTAAATTTTTTGGGTTGAATGGAATCTTATACGCGGCTCCCATTGCGGATTTTGTAGCCTTTGTAGTATCGGTTATTTGTATTTTAGCTGAATTCAAGAAGTTAAATGAATTAGAAAAAAGTAGGAAAACAAATTCTCTGTAAAAGGAGAGTTTTTTTCTTTAAATGACATTCTACGGATTCTGTATTTTAGAAATGCGTAGAATTGATTATTATCGATATTTATGGTAGAATACTAATGTTTCGCATGGAGGTATAAGTGAACGCATATTATCATTCTTTAATCGAAGAAATAAAAAAAGAGATAGATGAAAAAAGTTATGCCCAGGCGTACGAATTGATTTGTCAGGAACTGAACATGCCTTATGTTCCAGAAGATGCATTGGAGTTATTGGAATATTATAAGTCTGAATGTAAACCTTATTTGGAACAAAAGAGTAAGAGTATGGATTTCAGTAAGTTACAGGATTATGTTCATGGTACTCTAGAACAAAAAATCTATGCGATTTCTATTTTAGAAAACATGAATCTAAGAATGTGTCATGATGAAGTTCAGGAATTACTAGATTCAGATTTACCTGATGAATATAAGGGTACATTGATTGAAGCTTTAATGAAGCAGAAAATTGATGATCCGTTTGATTTGATAAAATCCGGGTTGAACATTACGTTTATACCAAGTGCTATTTTACCTATGGAGCAAGATCAGTCAATCAATGAGGCTAGCTCATTATTTGAAAGTTGGTTTACGAATGAGGATCCTACTATGATTCAATTTTGTATGTCACTTTTGATGCAGTTAGTTTTATATGAAAGACCATTCGATCAAGAAGACAAAGATCCTTACCAGCTTGCGAAAGGTATTTGTAGACTTGTGTATGATGCAATGCAGAAATCCGATGAATGGCCTGGTTTTGTTAAAAAACAAGGTCTTGAAAGAATTGAGGATATTGAGTTATCCATTGAAAAGCGAGGAGAAAACAATGACTAGTACTTGGACTTTGAAAGAAAATTCTACTGGTGAATTAGAAGTAACAGTAGAAGGTGAAGCTTGGAAAAAAGCACAGAAAAAAGCATTAAACTATGCTAAATCTCACATGAATTTGAAAGGATTCCGTCAAGGACAAATTCCTGATGCTTTAGTTAAAAAACAACTTTCTTCAAAAGCATTATATGATATGGCTAGTGAAGAAGTAGCTAATGAAGCATTATCAGAAGGAATCAAAGAACACAACATCGATTTAGTAGCTCGTCCTACTTTAGATGTTAAAGAAGCTGATGATGAAAAAGCCGTATTAGTATTTACATGTACAGTACTTCCTGAAGTAACTTTAGGTGAATACAAAGGATTAGATATCAAAAAAGCGGATGTAGAAGTTACAGAAGAAGATGTTGAAAACGAAGTTAAACGTGTTCAAGATCGTTATGCTGACTGGGTTGTTCGTGAAGATGACGATGCTGCTCAATTAGGTGATCAAGTAGTTATCGATTTTGTTGGAACAAAAGATGGTGTAGCATTTGAAGGTGGATCTGGAGAAAACTATCCATTAGAACTTGGTTCAGGATCATTCATTCCAGGTTTTGAAGAACAATTAGTTGGAGTTAAGAAAGGTGAAGAAAAAGACGTTGAAGTTACTTTCCCTGAAAACTACCAAGCAGCTGAACTTGCTGGTCAACCTGCAACTTTCCACTGCACAGTTCACGAAGTAAAATATAAAGATCTTCCTGAATTAAATGATGAATTAATCAAAAAATTAAAAATTGAAAATGTTGAAACAGTAGATGCTTACAAAGAAAAAGTAAAAACTGATTTAACTGCTCAAAAAGAAAGAGAAGCTGAAGAAAACTTCACAAATGAATTGTTAGGAAAAGTTTGTGACAACGCTAATGTTGAAATCCCTGCAGTAATGATCGATGCTGAAGTTGATCGTATGTACAAAGAATTCGAAGGTCGTATGCAACAATCTGGATTCACTGCTAAACAATTCTTAGAAGCAACTCACCAAACTGAAGAAGCAATCCGTGCTCAAATGAGTCCAGAAGCTGCTGCTCGTGTTAAAACTCAGTTAGTATTAGAAGCTATCGTTAAAGCTGAAAGCATTGAAGCTAGTGATGAAGATGTAGAAAAAGAATTTACTACAATGTCTGAAATGTATAACATGGAAGTAGAAAAAATCAAATCATTGATTTCTCCAGAAAGTATTAAAGCAGATTTAGCAAATCAAAAAGCATTAGACTTCATTAAAACTTCTGTAAAGTAGTATAATGTAAAAGAAAAAAGACGCTTAGCGTCTTTTTCCATATTTAATATAAGGAGGTTTTCGTATGGAATTAAATACCTATCCTTTAGTTTGTACCAGAGGGGTTGTCCTATATCCAAATCAAGAAATTGTGATTGATGTAGGTAGAGATACTTCTGTACATGCTGTTGAAAATGCGCAGGATAATTATGATAAAAAGATTTGTTTATTTTCTCAAAAAGAACTTGAAAAAGAAAATCCTGGAAAAGAAGATATATATCCTGTAGGAACTTTATGCGAAGTTCGTCATATTCGTCGTTTTGATAACTTTTTACGTGTAAAGTTTCGTGGAATTAAGCGTGTTAAGCTAAATAATTGGATCAATGGAAGCCTAAGTGATTTAGCCGAAGTTGAAATTCTTGAAAGCGAAAAACAGGACGCTGTCGAAGAAGAAGCTTTGATTCGTATGATTGCAGATGAACTTGATCGTATGCAAGGACAAGATCGTTTTGTGACTAAAGAAATTGTTATGGAAATTTCAAAGGGTATGGGCGGTGAATTCTTAAGTGATAAAGCTGTTCAAGGATTGCCTTTAGATATTGAAAGAAAACAACAGTATCTTGAAACATTAGGGGTGAATGATCGTCTAATGATGTTGCTTCAAGATATGGCTAAAGAGAAAAAGATGAGTGAAGTTGAACAACAAATCAACGAAACTGTCAAAGAAAGAATTGATCAAGGACAAAAAGATTACTATCTTCGTGAAAAGATGAATGTCATTCGTGAAGAATTAGGGGATACAGTTGCCCAAGATGAAGATGCGGCTAAGATTCGTAAGCGTTTAGCTGAAAATCCATACCCAGACTACATTAAGAAAAAGGTATCGGACGAAGTGAGTCGTTATGAAATGCTACCTATGGCAAGTGGAGAAACAGGTGTCATTAAATCTTATATTGATTGGTTAATGGATCTTCCTTGGTGGCAAGAAACGAAGGACAATGAAGATTTAAATGAAGCTGAAGCTATTTTAAACGCAGATCACTATGGTCTAGAAAAAGTAAAAGAACGTATTCTAGAGTATTTGGCTGTTAAACAAATGACAAATTCATTGAATGCACCAATTATTTGTTTGGTAGGTCCTCCAGGAGTTGGTAAAACGTCTTTGGTAAAAAGTGTTGCTAGAGCTTTAGATCGTAAATTTGTGAAAATGTCACTTGGTGGTGTTCGCGATGAAGCAGAGATTCGTGGTCACAGAAGAACATATTTAGGAGCTTTACCTGGACGTATCATTCAAGGTATGAAAAAGGCAGGCGTTACGAATCCAGTATTCTTGATTGATGAAATTGATAAAATGGCAAGTGATTATAAGGGAGATCCATCAAGTGCAATGCTTGAAGTATTGGATCCTGAACAAAATTCAGTATTCTCAGATCACTATATTGAAGAGCCTTATGATTTATCAAAAGTGTTGTTTATCGCGACGGCAAACTATTTAGAAAATATTCCACCTGCATTAAGAGATCGTTTGGAAATTATCGAATTATCAAGCTATACAGATGCAGAAAAGGTTCATATTGCCAAGGATCACTTAGTTCCTAAACAAATAGAATTAAATGGTTTAAAAGCGTCTCAGTTAAAAATTGATGATGATATGTTACTATATTTAATTCGTTACTATACTCGTGAAGCGGGAGTTCGTTCTTTAGAGCGTACAATTGCGACAATTTGCCGTAAAACAGTATTGGCTATCTTAAAAAACAACAAACGTAGCATTAAATTGACTAAAAAATTAGTTCATGAGTGGTTGGGTAATGAAAAAGTTGATTATGGTAAAAAAGAAAAGAAAGATCAAGTTGGAACTGTAACAGGACTTGCCTATACAAGTTTTGGTGGGGATATCCTTCAAATCGAGGCAACTCGCTTTACAGGTAAAGGAAGACTTGTTCTTACTGGACAATTAGGTGATGTCATGAAGGAAAGTGCTAGTATTGCGCTAGACTATGTTCGTACGCATGCAAATGAATTCAAAATTGATCCTAAATTGTTTGAAGAAAATGATGTACATATTCACGTACCAGAAGGTGCGGTTCCTAAAGATGGACCAAGTGCTGGTGTTACAATGACAACGGCATTGGTATCTTGTTTCTCTAATATTCCAGTTAAGGCGAATTTAGCTATGACTGGTGAAGTTACACTTAGAGGAAATGTTCTTCCTATTGGTGGATTGAAAGAAAAATCATTGGCAGCACATCGTTCTGGAATTGATACGATCTTGATTCCAAAAGAAAATGTAAAAGACTTAGATGATATACCTCAAGAAGTAAAAGATGCAGTTACTTTTATTCCTTGTTCAAATGTATCTCAAGTGTTACATAACGCATTGGTAAAATAGTATGATCAGTGAATTTGTGATTAGTGCTGTTGAAAAAGAACAATGGCCAGAATCTGATTTACCAGAAGTTGTAGTCGTTGGACGTAGTAACGTTGGAAAATCAAGCTTTATTAATGCATTGACTAATAAGAAAAAACTTGCCTATGTAGGAAATACACCAGGTAAAACACGTTTAATCAATTTCTTTAAGATTGATGATACTTGGATGTTAGTGGATGTTCCTGGATATGGTTATGCGAAAATGTCTAAACAAATGCTGATCAAGATGGGTAAAATGATGGATACATACTTTAACCAAAGAGAGCAGATTTGTTGTGTTGTACAACTTGTCGATGCAAGACATGGCGCCACGCATGATGATTTAGATATGATCGAAATGATTCAAAGTCTTGGAATTCAAATCGTTATTGTAGCTACAAAAGTTGACAAGATTCCTAAGACAAAACGTGTTCGTGCGTTGAAAGATATTTCTCAACAACTTCATTTGCCAATGAAAAACATCTTTGGGATTAGTAGTACAGAAAAAACAGGTTTTGAACCTGTCTTAGAAAGAATCAATGAAATTGTAGAACAGGCTAAAAAATAGTCTGTTCTTTTATTATAATGAATGATAATCGATTGCGTATGTAAGTACATCGACTTATAATAAAGAAAAAAGGAGCTTATTTTATGTCAAAAACATCAAATGTATACGCAAGAATTGAACCAGAAACAAAAGAACAAGCAGAAGCAATTTTATCAAAATTAGGAATACCATCTTCTGTCGCAATTAACATGTTTTATAATCAAATTATATTAAATAATGGATTACCTTTTGATGTGAAAATTCCATCAAATAAAATTTTAAATGAAGATGAACTAACAAAAGAGGAATTAGCTAAAGAGATATTTGCTGCTCATGATGAAGTTTTAAAAGGGAATACAATTCCTTTTGATCAGTTTTATGAATCATTGAAAAAGGATCTAAAACTATGAATTTTGAAGTAGAAATATCATATAAGGCAAATTTGGATATTCGACACATTTATAGTGCAATCTAAGAACACTCGTGACTTTAGTCATGAGATGAATTAGATGTGCAGATGTTAGATAAATAATTTAAAAATAAATGATAAATATAGTGCTTTGAATATATACGTATGTTATAATATAGATAAGGTAAAAACACATGGAAGTTGTTAAAGGTAGAGACTATGTCTATTCAATACAGTATCATATTGTATGGTGTGTAAAGTATCGTCGTAATATCTTGAATGGAAAGGTTTCAACAAGATTAAAAGAGCTGCTGACTCAGATTTCAAAGGATAATGGTTTTCAAATCCTTGAAATGAATATGGATGAGGATCATATCCATATGCTTATCAATTGTACGCCACAGCATTACATTCCAAATATTATAAAAGCTATGAAGGGTGTATCAGCCAGACGCTTGATGAAAGAGTTTGGGGATGATCTAAGATCCAAGTTATGGGGCGGACATCTATGGAATCCTTCTTATTTTGTAGCTACAGTTTCTGAAAATACAGAAG
>OLOW01003011.1_pt1 | contig 10929 bp, 7 predicted proteins | sample 1672801 | NCBI WGS metagenome assembly OLOW01 (sample SAMEA3136725, study PRJEB25190) | human gut metagenome | biome: human gut; feature: human-associated habitat; material: faeces | place: Austria | collected 2013
TGCTTCTGCTATTGGTATAGTTCCGAATATATCAGCATACATTGGGATACCAACAACTGAAGCTATAATAACTGAAAATGGATTATTATCACCAAGTATTTTAAGTATTAAATCCTGTGGGATATAGTTGTGTATTAAAGCTCCTATACCAACGCCTATTATTACATACTTATAAACATTTTTTATAATAGCTAAAGTATCTTCTTTTGCATAATTTAATCTTTGTTTTTGATTAAAGTTTTCAGATTCGGCATAAAGTTCTCTAGTATGTTCTGTATATGTTTGTATTTCATTTTCTAAGTTAAGTTTACTTATTATAGTTCCACCAACTACTGCAATTATAAGCCCTAAAACTACATATAAAACAGATATATTCATACCAAAGAAACTTGCTAATAAAAGTAGTGATGCTAAATCTACCATTGGTGAAGATATTAAAAATGAGAAAGTTACACCTAATGGTAAACCTGCATTAGTAAATCCTATAAATATAGGTATACTAGAACAAGAACAAAATGGAGTTACTGTTCCTAATAAAGCGGAAACTGTTGCACCAGATATTCCTTTAAATTTTGTAAGTATTTTTTTAGTTTTTTCAGGAGGGAAGTAGCTTTGAATATATGATATTAAAAATATTAAAACACCTAATAGTATAAATATTTTTATTGTATCATATATAAAAAATTGAATACTTCCTCCAAGTTTTGAAGTTATATCAAGATTAAATACATTTTCAACTAATGATGTTGTTAAATCAGATAACCATTTCATACCTAATACTTGATCTGTAAAAAAATTAAATATACTCATAAAACACATCCATACATCAAAAAAAATTGATATTAAAAATAAAAAAATATATGGAAATACTCAGTGCTGAATTTGCAATAAGTAATACAAAGGTAGATAAGTGTCCGCAAGGTAATTTGCCGGAATATGCTTTTATAGGCCGTTCCAATGTGGGCAAGTCCAGTTTGCTGAATGCCCTGGCCGGGTTCCAGCGGGTCATTGTGACGGAGCTTCCCGGCACCACTCGGGATACGGTGGAGGAGACCGTGCTGGTGGGCTCCGTGCGGCTGCGTCTGGTGGATACGGCGGGCATTCGGGACGCTTCTGACCAGGTGGAGGCTCTGGGAGTGGCCCGCTCCCTGGAGGCGGCCGGGGGGGCGGATCTGGCCCTGTTGGTCTGTGACGGCAGCCGCCCCCTGGAGCCGGAGGACCAGGAGGCCATGGAGGCCGCCCGGCTGGCCAGGCATGCCGTTTGCCTGCTCAATAAGCAGGACCTTCCCTGCCAGGTGGACCGGTCCTGCCTGCCCTTTGAGACGGTTCTGCCGGTCTCAGCCAAGGACGGGACAGGGCTGGAGGCCTTGACGCCGGTGCTGGAGGCTCTGTTTGGTGCGGGAACCTTCTGCGATGGCTCTGTCCTCACCAATGCCCGGCAGGCCGATGCCATTCGGCGGGCGGCGGAGGCTATGGGTCGCGCCCGGGATGGCCTGGAGGACGGATTCACCCCGGATGCCGTCCTCACAGATGTGGAGGAGGCTATGGAGGCCATGGGAGAGCTCAGCGGCAGAACCATTCGGGAGGACATCACAAACCGGATTTTTGAGCGGTTTTGCGTGGGAAAATAGGGGGAGGAAGGACCATGTTTGCATATTTGGACAATTCTGCCACCACCAAGCCCTGCCCGGAAGCGGTGGCAGCTATGGTGGAGGCTTTGGAGACGGGGTGGGGCAACCCCAGCTCCCTGTACCGCTTTGGCATGGATGCGGCCCGGCGGCTGAAGGCTGCCCGGGAGCAGGTGGCCAAGGCCCTGGGCGCGGAGTCGGACCGGGTGTTTTTCACCTCCGGCGGCACCGAGGCGGACAATTGGGCGGTGGCCTCCTCTCTGGCCCGAATGGGCAAGCGGGGGCGGCATGTGATCACCACGGCGGTGGAGCATCACGCCATTCTGAACCCCATGAAGCGCCTGGAGGAGCAGGGGTATGATGTCACGTATTTGAAGCCCGACGCTCTGGGGCGGGTGACTTTGGACGCTCTGCAGGCGGCCATCCGGCCGGATACGGTGCTGGTATCCGTGATGATGGTCAACAATGAGTCTGGGGCGGTCATGCCCATCGGTTCTATGGCAAAGCTAACCCACCGCCTGGCTCCCGACGCCATTTTTCACACCGACGCCGTCCAGGGCTTTTTGAAGCTGCCCTTCCAGGCCAAGACCCTGGGGGCGGACCTCATCTCCGTCTCCTCCCATAAGGTCCACGGCCCCAAGGGGGCAGGGGCGTTGTACATCCGCCGGGGACTGCCCTTGCCACCGCTTCTTCTGGGGGGCGGTCAGGAGGGAGGCTATCGCAGCGGCACCGAGGCCACGCCCGCCCTGGTGGGCTTCGGGGCCGCCTGTGCCGCTGCCCTGCCCACGCTCCGGGAGGATCTGGCCCGGGAGGCGGCCCTCCGGGACCGGTGCGCCGCTCTGCTGGAGGCAATCCCTGGTGTGGAGCTGCTGGGGGCCCGGGAAGCGCCCCACATTCTCCTGGCCTCCATCCCCGGTGTGCCCACGCAAAATACCATCAACATCCTGCAGGACCATGGGGTCTGCGTCTCTGCCGGTTCCGCCTGTGCCAAGGGGCACCGGAGCCATGTGCTGGAGGCCATGGGCCTTCCGCCGGAGGTGGTGGATGGGGCCTTCCGAATCTCCCTCAGCCGTTTTACCGCCGAAGAAGAGCTGGCGCAGCTGGAGGCTGGGCTGCGCACTGTGGTGGAGCGTATGCGGCGTCCATAAGCCATCAAAAAACGCGAGGCTGTCTCAAAACGAACTTTGAGACAGCCTCGTGTTTGTCATTCCAGAAGGCCGTATTTCACCTTCACCCGGTCCAGCTTTTCCAGCATGGGCTGGGACAGGAACCAGAGGAAGAAAAAGGTGGCGGCAGCGTGGACCAGGTCCGCAGGCAGACCGGTTAAAAAGGCGGTCCAGATCATGGGCCAGGAGGGATTGGGCTGATACATAAGGACGGAGGCCGGGTTCATGATACCGCCATACAGCAGGAGCGTCACTGCTGCCCCGAACACGGACAGGGACAGCCGCCCCCGGCGGAGCAGCCCCTTCCGGTATAGGATACCGGCGGTGAGCCCCAGAAGCCCCATGGCAAACATCTGCCAGGGAGTCCAGGGCCCCTGGCTGAAGAGCATGTTGGATCCCAGCATGGTGACAGCTCCCACCAAGAAGCCCGCCTCGCCGCCAAACGCCACCCCGGAGAGGATCACCATGGCGGCCACCGGCTTAAAACCGGGCAGGGCGAAAAAGGCTGCCCGCCCGCCAATGGCCAGGCCGCACAGCACAGCCAGAATCACCAGCTCCCTGGCCTGGGGTTTCCTCCCCTCAAAGATGAGGAAGAAGGGGAGCATGGCCTCCAAAAGGACCAGGAGCGACACCACGTAGTACTTTCGGTCATGGAAATACCGGGGACCCAGGAAAAGGGTGAGTGGGATAGACAGGATGGCTACTACCAGGGTCATGACGGTCCGTTTGGACAGCTTGCCCCGGAGAAGCACCCCCTCCCCAGGCGATTCCTTCCGGCTGACGGCCAGGGCCAAAATCGCCAAGCATATCAAAAGAACGGCGTATACGGCGGTGTGCAGCGTCCGGGCGCCAGTGTTCCCAGCCACAAACAGATCCTTCAGGTCCAGGGCCAGGAGGGCATAGGAGAAAGCTGCCAGGGCTCCGGCGCCGGACAGGCCTGCCAGGATGCTTCGCCACAGGGGCAACCGGGGAGAGGCGGGCTTTGCCGGGGGAGGCGATGGAGGCGGCGGAGACTGGCGTTCCGGCTTCGGGGGCAGGCGGCCGCCGCAGGCGGCAATCACATCTTCCGCCGTAATGGCCTCCGGCAGGAGGCGGCGGGCCATGCGGCTGGCGGCGGTGGTGTAAAAGCTTTTGCCGGAGAAGAAGGGGACTGGCGCGTCCTCTGCTACGATGCCGCCGTCAAAGAACAGGGCGCACCGGTCCCCGTAGGCGGCACAAAACTCCACATCGTGGCTGACCAGAATGACGCACACGCCCTGGGCGGTGAGCTGCTTCAAAATTCCGGCGAAGCTCTCCTTGAACGCGCTGTCCAGACCCTTGGTTGGCTCGTCCAGCAGGAGAATTTGAGGTTCCCGGAGAAGCACTTTGGCCAGAGCGGCCCGCTGCTGCTCCCCACCGGACAGGTCATAAGGATGCCGGTCCAGCAGCCCGGCGAGGTTGCAGAGCCGGAGAACCCGTTCCATGCGGGCCCGGTTTTCCGGCGTCCGGCCACCGGGCAGACCCTGCCACAGGTCCTCCTCCAGGACGTGCTTTACAAAGAGGAGCTGCGGATTCTGGGGGAGAAGGGCCACGGTTTTACCTGACCGGGAGACCTTGCCCCGGTATGGGCGGCGGGAGCCGGACAGAAGGAGCAGCGCAGTGCTTTTGCCCACGCCGTTGCCGCCCAGAATGCAGAAAAGCTCCCCGCTATACGCTGTGAGATTCAGCCCCCGGATTACGTCCGCGCCCCCCTGCTCATATCGGAACCAGGCCTCCCGGACTGTCACCCAGGGTTCCTGCCCGTCCTTGCGGCTCCAGGGCCTGGGGGGGAGGGGGCGGAGAGGATGCTCCGCCGCCCACTGCTCCAGGAACTGCCGCCCACTGCCGGCGGTCAGGGGACAGGGCAGGTTGCTGGGCACGCTGCTCCAGATCCGCATAGGCGCCGGCATGGAGGCCAGCATGGGATGTGCCTGTTCCCGGAGGGTGGAAAAGACAGCCTGGGGAGCCCCCCAGGTGAGGACCTTCCCGCCGTCCAGGATCAGGAGCCGGTCTGCCATGGGCAGCACCTCGTCCAGCCGGTGCTCTGTGATGACAATGGTGGCGCCCAGATCCCGGTGGATGCGGCCCAGAGTGGCCAGAAAGTCGGAGGCAGCAATGGGATCCAGCTGGCTGGTTGGCTCGTCCAGAATGAGGACCTCCGGCTGCATGGCCATGACGGAGGCCAGGTTCAGCAGCTGCTTCTGTCCACCGGAGAGGGAGGCGACGTCCCGGTAAAACCAGGCTTGGATGCCAAAAAAGCTGGCCATTTCCGCCACCCTGCCCCGGATGGTAGCCCGGTCATAGCCCAGACTTTCCAGGCCAAAGGCCAGCTCGTGCCAGACCTTGTCTGTCACAATCTGATTGTCCGGGTTCTGCTGGACAAAGCCAATTTTGGATGCCTGGGTCCGGGGGTCCACCTGCTTTAAGGGGACCCCCTGGAACAGGAGCTGCCCCTGGATGCTGCCATGGGGGGTCAGGGCTGTTTTGAACTGCCGGAGCAGGGTGGATTTGCCACAGCCGGAGGGACCGGCAATCACCAGAAATTCCCCGGCGGAGATGTCAAAGGACAGGCGCTCCAGAGCGGGGACGGTCTGCCCGGGGTAGGAAAAGGTCAGGTCCTGGACAGAAAATAGCTCCATTTCAAATCCTCCCAAAGGTCAGTGAGCAGGGGAAAGAGGCACAGCAGCGAGAACGCGGCAAAGACGCCCAGGGAAAAGGGGGCGTTCAGAGGCCCGGACAGGGTGGGATAAAACTGAAATTGGGTTCCACCCAGGAGGCTGCCGGCGATGACCATGGCTCCGGTGGCCAGCAGGCAGGCCAGAGCCGCCCCATCCCGGCGGGTAAAGCGATAGACAGAGAAGGCGGTCCGGCCCGGCAGGCCATAGCCCCGGCCCTTCATGCTGTCAGCGGTTTCCATGGCGTTCTCCAGGGCCCAGGTGACGGTGGCGGAAAAGGCGAGAAGCACCCCCCGGAGCTTTTGGGCTCCCCCGGCGTCCGGCTGAGCCCGGGACACGTCCTGCATATGGGTGCGGAACCGGGGCACAAACCGAAAGGCCATGGACAGCAGGAGGGACAGGGACGGCGAGATCCGCCCAAAGAGGTAGAGAAATTTATCGGAGGTGATGACGGCCCCAAAGCAACGGAACCAGACCACCACAGCCAGCAGCATCCCCGCCGCCGCCCCGCCGTAGGCTACAGCCTCCAGGGTGATGGAAGAGCCGTTGGGAAGCTGGAACAGCACCGTGGCGCCCTGATGGTTGAACAGGGGATTCAGCAGGGCGGTGAACAGCAGCAGGGGCAGCATGTACCGCATCTGACCCACCAAGGTTCGCCCGCCCTCCAACCGGGCGGAGTAAGCCAGGGCGCAGACCAGCGAAATCCCCAGACACACTGGGTGCATGAAAAACATGGTGAATCCCAGAACCAGGACGAAAAAGAGGAGCCCAACGATGGGATGAAAAGAAGAAAAAGTGTCCCGCTTCACACCGATTCCCTCCTTGCAGCTGCACTTGTCTTTAGTTTGCCCATTTTTACATGTTCCCGAATTATATCACGGAGAAACTTCGTTGACAAGATGGGAGAAGAGAACGGACAGGGCAGCATTGTAATCCTACACGCTACAAAACCTCCAGGCAGCGATTTTGTTGACTTTCCGGAGGGAATCGCGTATACTAGGGCCATATAATGGATATTTGTAGGCTAGATGCCGAAATGTACAGCGAGGGAACCTATGGCAAGGAAAAAGGCATATGACAATACCTCCATCTCCATGCTGAAGGATGAGGAGCGGGTGCGCAAGCGGCCTGCGGTGATCTTTGGCTCAGACGATTTGGAGGGATGTAAACACGCGGTGTTTGAAATTCTCTCCAACGCCATCGATGAGGCGCGGGAGGGATATGGGAACTTGATTGTAGTCACCCGGTATGAGGACCTGTCTGTGGATGTGGAGGACTACGGCCGGGGCTGCCCTGTGGATTGGAACGAGAAGGAAAAGCGGTACAACTGGGAGCTGGTGTTCTGTGAAATGTATGCCGGCGGCAAATATGACGCCGGCGGCAGTAACTATGAGTTTTCCCTGGGCCTGAACGGCTTGGGCACCTGCGCCACCCAGTACGCCTCAGAATATTTTGATGCAGTCATTCGCCGGGACGGATACCGGTACAGCCTCCACTTTGAAAAAGGAAAAAACATCGGCGGCCTGAAAAAGGAGCCGGCGGACCGGAAAAAGACGGGCTCCTACTTCCATTGGAAGCCGGACCAGGAGGTGTTTACGGAGATTGACATTCCCGCAGAATACTTTCAGGACGTCATTCGCCGCCAGGCGGTGGTGAACAAGGGGATTACCTTCCGCTTCCGCAACCAGGTGGCAGGGAAATTTGAGGTGACGGAGTACTGCTACGAAAATGGCATTACCCAGTACCTGGAGGAGCTCGCAGGGGACGATGCCTTCACCATGCCCGCCTACTTTGAAGCGGAGCGCCGGGGCCGGGACAGTGAAAACCGGCCGGAAATGAAGCTGAAAATCACGGCGGCCTTCTGCTTCTCCAAGCGGTTAAGCCACATTGAATACTATCACAATTCCTCCTGGCTGGAGCATGGGGGCTCTCCAGACAAGGCTACCCGCTCCGGCTTTGTGTCTGCCTTTGACAAATATATCCGGGAGACGGGAAAGTACACGAAGAACGAGTCCAAAATTCTCTTTCAGGACATTCAAGATTCTTTGGTGTTGGTGACCAACTGTTTTTCCACCCTGGCAAGCTTTGAAAACCAGACCAAGAAGTCGGTGAACAGTAAGTTCATTCAGGAGGCCATGACTGCGTTCTTCCGAGAGAACCTCCAGGTCTGGTTCCTGGAAAACAAGGCCGAGGCGGACCGGACGGTGGACCAGATCCTGGTGAATAAGCGCAGCCGGGAGACGGCGGAAAAGGCCAAAATCTCCATAAAAAAGAAGCTCTCTGGCTCTATGGACATTAGCAACCGGGTTCAGAAATTTGTGGATTGCCGAAGCCGGGATGTGTCCCGGCGGGAGCTTTACATTGTGGAGGGCGATTCCGCCCTGGGCTCCGTAAAGCTGTCACGGGATGCGGAGTTTCAGGGGATTATGCCGGTCCGGGGCAAGATTCTCAACTGTCTGAAGGCGGATTACGACCGGATTTTCAAAAGCGAAATCATCACAGACCTTCTGAAGGTATTAGGCTGTGGCGTGGAGGTCACCGGCAAGCGGGGGAAGGACTTGACTGCCTTCGATCTGGGGAATCTCCGGTGGAACAAGGTGGTCATTTGCACCGATGCCGATGAGGACGGATTCCAAATCCGCACCTTGATTCTCACCATGCTCTACCGGCTGACGCCTACGCTCATCCGGGAGGGGTATGTCTACATTGCAGAGACGCCCCTCTTTGAGATTATTTACAAGGATAAGACCTGGTTTGCCTATAACGAGGCGGAAAAGATCCAGATTCTCAAGGGGATGGAGGGAAAAAAGCCCATCCTGAACCGCTCCAAGGGCCTGGGCGAGAACGACCCGGAGATGATGTGGATGACCACTATGAACCCCGCCACCCGGCGGCTCATCAAGGTCATGCCGGAGGATGCAGAGCGCACGGCCTGGTACTTTGACATGCTTTTGGGCAATGGCCTCAGCGCCAGAAAGGACTTTATTGCAGAAAATGGCCAGCGCTACCTGGAGCTGGCGGACCTTTCCTAGGAAGGGGTAGAAAATGCCAAGAAAACGAAAAGACGATCGTGGCCTGGTGCGAAAGCGGTTTCAGCGCTGGTGTTCGGGCAGGAGAACAACGGCGCGCGCAACTGGATCTCGCTTGGCGGCATCTCGTTCCAGCCGTCCGAGCTGGTCAAGCTCTGCTTCCTCTATGTCGGCGCATCTACGATGGACCGCATCGTAACGAAGCGGAACCTGTTCCTGTTCATTGTCTATTCCGCCGCCATCTGCTGCTGCCTTGCCCTGATGAACGACTTCGGCACGGCGCTCATCTTCTTCGTCGCGTTCCTCGTCATCGCCTTCCTGCGTTCCGGCAGCTTCGCCACGGTCACGCTGGCCTGCGCGGCCACGGGCTTTGCAGGCGTTCTGGCCGTTCGCTTCCGGCCGCATATCCTGCGCCGCTTTGCAACATGGGGCCATGCGTGGGAATATGCCTCTGCGGGCGGCTACCAGCAGACGCGCGCGATGATGTGCATCGCCTCCGGCGGCCTGTTCGGCCTCGGCGCGGGCAACGGCTGGCTCAAATATGTGTTTGCGGCGGATACAGACCTCGTTTTTGCTTTCCTCTGTGAGGAATGGGGCCTGATCATCGGCCTATGCGCCGTTGCGGTCATCGTGATCCTTGCGGTGTTTACCGTCCGCTCGGCCAAGGTCGGCCGCAGCAGCTTCTATACCATTGCTGCCTGCGCCGCCGTGGCGATCCTGACTATCCAGACCATTCTGAACGTGTTCGGCACGATGGACCTGCTCCCGCTGACCGGCGTGACGTTCCCCTTCCTTTCGAACGGTGGCTCGAGCATGCTGGCCTCGTGGGGCCTGATCGCCTTCCTCAAGGCGGCGGACACGCGCCAGAACGCCAGCTTCGCGGTCCGCACCGCAAAGGCAGAGGAGGTGGAGCCGCTTGAATAAGCTTGCAAAACGCGCGTGGTTCGCACTTGCGCTGGCGGGTGTGCTTTTGCTCGGCATGGGCGTGATCGTGGTGCGCTACTTTATCGATTCGCCGGACTGGGTCACGTTCCAGAACAGCCCCCATGTCTATACGGACGGCGTTATGAACAGCGGCAAGATCGTCGACCGCGGCGGCACCGTCGTGCTCGATGCCACGAACGGCAAGTCCTATGCCGACAGTGCCTCGCTGCGCCGCAGCATGCTGCACCTGCTCGGCGACCGTGAGGGCAATATCACGCCGTTCCTGCTGCAGGAATACGGTTCGGAGCTTGTCGGCTTCGACCGCATCAACGGCACCTATTCCACCGGCAAGCGCGAGGGTCAGATGATGCTGACCGTAAGCGCAGACGTGCAGCGCACGGCGCTGGCCGCGCTCGACGGGCGCAAGGGAACCGTCGGCGTTTATAATTACAAGACGGGCGAGATCCTCTGCGCCGTCTCCTCCCCAACCTACGACCCGGACGATGTGCCGGACGTGGAGGGCAACCCCGAGACCTATGAGGGCGTGTATGTCAACCGCTTCCTGCACGCCACCTATACGCCTGGCTCCGTCTTCAAGCTCGTCACGGCTGCGGCCGCGCTGGATGAGATCCCGGATATCGGATCACGGACGTTCACCTGTGAGGGCAGCGCCGTCATCGGCGGCGAGACCATCCAGTGCAACGGCGTGCACGGCACGCTGAACTTTGAAGAGGCGCTGGCCCATTCCTGCAACGTCGTTTTCGGCGAGATCGCAGCGGAGCTCGGCCCAAAGACGCTGATGCGCTATGCCGAGCAGGTCGGCGTCACGCGCCGCTACAGCTTTGACGGCACGACGACGGCCGCCGGAAGCTTTGATGTCTCCAATGCGGCGGAATCCGAGCTGGCATGGGCCGGCATCGGCCAGTATACGGACCAGATCAACCCCTGTCAGTATATGACCTATATGGGCGCGATCGCAAACGGCGGCTCCGCCGCGGAGCCATTCCTCGTAAAGGAGGTCACATACGGCGACTCGGTCAAGTACAAGGCTTCCACAAGCTCCACCGGGCGGCTGCTCGACAGCACGACGGCCGGTCGCCTTGCGGACATGATGCACAATGCCGTCGTCAACGTCTACGGTGAGTGGAACTTTGCCGGACTATACGCAGGCGGAAAGTCCGGCACGGCGGAAAACGGCGGCGGGAAGGCTGCCAACGCTGTCTTTGCAGGCTTCCTGCAGGACAGCGACTATCCCCTCGCCTTCATCGTCGTGGTCGAGGAGGGCGGCGGCGGCGCGTCCGTCTGCACGCCGATCCTCAGCCAGGTGCTCAGCGCCTGCGTCGTCGCCATGGACGCCGATTAAGCAAAAAAGCTCCGCAGGATGGAAAAAATCCCATCCTGCGGAGTCAGCTTGTCAAAAAAGTCCCTTTGGGCTTTTTCGCCAAGCTGCTTTCAGAATTGCAAAATGAAATTTTGTAGTATTATTTTG
>OLOW01003012.1_pt1 | contig 10926 bp, 10 predicted proteins | sample 1672801 | NCBI WGS metagenome assembly OLOW01 (sample SAMEA3136725, study PRJEB25190) | human gut metagenome | biome: human gut; feature: human-associated habitat; material: faeces | place: Austria | collected 2013
TGATGTTGTTAATCCAAAAAGAAAAATACTGATCGCGATCAGTGCTCTCGCAATGCCGCGGCGGACCCGCAGCGCGGGCAGCGTTCGACTTCGTAGGCGGAGTCGGCCGCGTCGTCGAACGCCGCCGCGCGGATCACGTCCCTGACGGACTCGATAGCGCGGCGGCGCTCGGTCTTGCCGAGGTTCGCCATGCCCTTCTTGAAGTTGAGGACCAGGTCTTCGGCGTTCATGCTGCCCCCACCATCGCGGTCTACGGGGTCAACGATATGGCACCGTGGGGACACATGTATGTCAATCCTGGTCTAACAGAGCCATAGAAAAACATCTATTTTAGCAGCGAGTAAAAATAGGAAATCAGAAACAGTAGCTAGTCTCTTCGATGCTGCCATTAGCCGCTAAAACCGAAACGGCAGTTAGTAGATCATTAAAAAGTGTGAAAAAGATGGTGCGAATGAGAGGCACCATGCTCAACTAGTGTCAACGGGCCCTAAAACGAGCTCAGGAAGTCACCCTGTTCAAAATAGGCTCTTTTTAATTGATTTCGACCAAAATTCGACCAAGATTGAAAGTCAAAAAAGAAAACAGCCCAGAGGAACAATGCCTCTGAGCTGCTAAAAGTCTTGGTCGCGGGGGCAGGATTTGAACCTACGACCTTCGGGCACCCTTTTCAAATTTTAGTTTCCCGAGGTCACACGCTGTATCATCCCAGCTCAAACCCTATTTTTCGACCAAAACAGTGTCACTCGGTATCACGTAAAATCACGGAAAATCACGCTCATACATATTACCATACAGATTACCTCGAACCCCTAGGTCGTACGGAGCATGTCCACCAAAACGGAGACGTTGGTCGTATCCGTATAGTAGCTGCGATTCACCTCGGGGCTGTGCCCGAAATACGCCGAGCGAATCAAATCGGGAACGCCTTTCTGCATCCACTCGGTGTTGAGGGTCGCGCGCCAGACATGGGTCGAGACCTTATCGAGAAGGGGTATGTCCAAGGTGTCTGCCAACTCGTGATAGAGCTTCTTAATGGCATGCTGCGCGTTGTTGATGTCCCACGCGCTGCCAGGAGCCGCGGGGGCGGGGAACAGCAGCGCGCCTGGTTCGGCCCCCGCTCTTTCCAGCCGCGCCCTCATGCGCTCGGCAACGCGCTCGTCAAGGATGGGGATGGTACGCCCGCGATGGGTCTTTGACACCTCGGTCGTCACGGTAACACTAAGCAAGCCGTCCTTGTCCTCAACGTTCGCGCGGCTGAGCAGTCTCGCCTCGTTGATGCGAAGCCCTGTCACTGCCTGCAGCAGCGTGATCTCAACGACAGCGCGGCGCAGATTGCGCACGTCCTCAACGGTATAGCGCCCTCTTTTCGGCGGATTTACATCATTGGGGTCAATCGCAAGCAGGTATTCGAGCACGCGCCCGCGCTCCTCCGGCGTGAGTGCCTGTCCGCCCGGAGCCTTGTTTGTCATGCGGCACTCAGGCAGGCGCGGCCTGAAGCTCTTGAGGGGGTTGTGGGCGATTACCTCGTCGCGCACCAAAGGCTCAAGAACATATTTGCTCACCGTCTTTTGACAATGCTTGGCGGTAGAGGTGCCGTGGCGCCTTGCCATCCCATCCAAGATGCCTTCGAGGTTGCGCGGGCGAACCGCGTCCGCGATGCGAAAGCCCCCAAACGCCTCCGCCGCGAGATTGAGCACGTGGCAGTATTTGTCCCGTGTTCGGGGTCGCAAGATGGAATCATCGGTGCGCTCGATTCCGGGGATTACCTCTTTGCGGATATAGTCGCGCATGCTCGACGAGCCCTTCCAAGGAGTGCTGCCCCCGCCTGTTGCGAGAATTTCCTCAGCTTGGGCATGAGCGCGGCGGCGCAGCTCGCCTTTGGTGCACTTCCCCTTGGTCGTCTTCTTGATGAGACGCCCGTTCAGCAAGCGCATGCTCCACTGCATGCGATAGCCACCGTCGGGCGTCGGCGTAATCTTTGCGCGGTCAATGCTTGTCTCTCCAAGCTCAAGGGCGACGCGGGACATGTTTCACCTTCCTTCCTTTGCGTCGCCTATCGGCGAGCATCTCCGCTCGCCTTTACCTGATGTTCGACAATCCAGTCCTGCACGTCGCTCAGGCGATACATCACAGGGGAGCGCTTCTTGCCCAAGCGAATGTACGCAGGCCCTCGGCCCTTGCAGCGCCAGTTCGCGAGCGTGCGAGAGCTGATGCCCAGCACGAATGCGGCCTCTTTTGAGTCGATGAGAAAAATGGAATCGGTTTCGTTTGTAGCCATGACTGCCTCCTGGCAACAGGCACAGCCGCAATAGCGGCGTGCATCCTGGCCAGAAGGCGCTCCCATCGGATGCGATACGCACATCCGCGCTTCCTGACATGCGGGAATCGGCGAAAACCAATTCGCGCGTCCCGCGAGCCGACCTGCAGCGGTCTTTTGGCCTTGCCCAGCCCGAGCAGGGGTTTGGTGCATCGGACATGGCGTGGGGAGGCTCTGTTTCCCCGAGGCAGCCTCTTAAGGCGTCATGGGAGACGCCACCTGCATCCAGTGGTTAGCGCTTCGAGAAGACGGAAGCGCCAGAGCACGAGGCCTCAAACGGCCTGATGACATCTTACCCCGCCGTGCCATTCTTGCCAAACGGGGAAGATGGCGCTTGTTTTTAGGCGCATCGCCCGGGAAGACCGATGCTGAGGGCAACGAGAGAGACGCGCCCGTTTTCACGCCGCGTTTTTCGGAAAACAGTTCCATAAAGTCACCATAAGCGGCAGGGCAAGCCCCGCACTTGCAACGCACGCTCGCGCGCGCCTCATCCCGTCGTTGCATGATCGGGGCGACGCCGTTGCAGCCTCGCGGCAGCCTTGCGGCAGGGCTTTTCAGACCCGAACTGCCATCCCAAACCCCCGCCCACAGGCTCGCAAGGCGGGACTGGCAACCCTGGCAGCCCCTCCCGCCACCGCAAAACGGGTAGCGGTGGAAGAAGACGTACACGAAAAGGCAGGGGAACGGTTTTACCTGTGTCCATGTACTATTTAGACTGCCAGGACTGCCAGTGCCCTCTCAGCCCCCATCGCCGCAGAAGGAAGGGCGGCAGGAAGTCGCCGCGCCGACCCCTGCCGCGCACCTGCCAGACCTGCCGCGCGCCACCTTCTCCGCCGCGGCGTCCTCGCTTCACGAAAACAGCACACCGGCTTTCCGCTCATTTACGAACAGAAAGCCCTTCTACCTGCGCTTTTGCAGAAAACGAGGTCTTCTCAGTCACCGAATGTCACGGTAAAACATTCTAAAAACACCGCGAAAGATTCGGAGGAGAAGCCATGGCACAGACGTACAACGAGCTTATAAGAACCGTGACCGAAGACTATCTTGCAGGCATCGACATGGACAGCATCCCGTCTCCGCCGGCCATCGAAGGCGAGCTGCTCCAAGCCACCAACAACGCCATACAGGAGTACAACCTCGGTCCCCGTGACGAAAATGCCCCTATCGGCGCAAGACTGGAGGTCGCCTACCCCGACCAGAAACCGCCGGGAGAGCGCCTCAAGAAGCTCAAGGAGCTTCTGCCCCTCCAGATTGCGCTTGCCATCAAGTGGCTCCACCACGCCAAGCTCATCTGCTGGGCGGCAGACGAGGGGGACGGAAACTACGACGTGGGCGTGTACCAGTCGGAGGGGGATGCCAAGGGCATCTACGACACCAGAAGCGACAACCTCACGCGGCTTATCCGCCGCTATGACGCAACGATCAGCAAACGTAACGTCGATGAGGTCGTTGCGATCTTGCGCGCGGTGTGCGAGGTGGTGTCCCCCTGCACCAACCCCGACCTCGTCGCCGTGAACAACGGCCTGTACGACTATGGCAACAAGATTCTCATGGACTTCGACCCCGAGCTGGTGTTCACCTCCAAAATCGGGACGGACTTCGTGGAAGACGCCCCCAATCCCGTCATCCGCAACAACGAGGACGGCACCGACTGGGACGTGGTGACGTGGATGGACGAGCTTTCCGACGACCCCAAGGTCGTGGAGCTTCTTTGGCAGGTTCTCGGCGCGGTCGTGCGCCCCAACGTCGACTGGAACAAGAGCGCGTGGCTGTACTCGACCCTCGGCAACAACGGCAAGGGGACGTTTTGCACCCTCGCCCGCAACCTCTGCGGCAAGGGGGCGTGGGCGTCCATCCCCATCAAGGCGTTCGCGGATGACTTCAAGCTCGAATCCCTCACGCGCGTCTCCGCCATCATCACCGACGAGAACGACACGGGCACCTACCTGGACAATGCGGCGGCGCTCAAGTCCATCATCACGGGAGACCCGTTCTTGATGAACCGCAAGTTCAAAGACCCGCGCTCGGTGAAGTTCCGAGGCTTCATGATTCAGTGCATCAACTCGCTGCCGAAGCTTCGCGACAAGTCGGAGTCTCTGTACCGCCGCCTTCTGGTGATTCCCTTCGAGAAGCGCTTCGAGGGCTGCGAGCGCAAGTACATCAAGGGCGACTACCTGAACCGACCCGAAGTCCTCGAATACGTGCTCCACCGCATCCTCGCAAAGACCGATTACTACGAGCTTGACGCCCCCGAGGCGGCGTGCAGGCTCCTTGCCGAGTATCGCGAGGTGAACGACCCCGTGCGCCAGTTCCTCGACGACATCCTGCCGCAAGCCGCTTGGGATTTGCTCCCCTGGCAGTTCCTCCACGACCTGTACCGCCACTGGTCGCGGCGCAACAACCCCTCGGGAAGGGTTCAGTCCAAGCAGGTCTTCATCAAGGAGGTCAAGGCGCTCCTGCCCCAGCACGGCATCGGATGGAGCTCCACCCAAAACCCCGTCCGCGCCCCCTTCAAGATGGACTGGCCCGAACCGCTCATCTTGGAATATGACGTGACGGAGTGGATGAACAAGACCTATCGCGGCTCCAGCGACGACCGCCTGTGCATGCCCGCCAGCATCAAGGAGCGATACGAGGGGCTGGTGCGAGACGTCCCGCAAGGCGAGCCGCAAGTCAACCCGCAGCCCGCTGAACCCCATGTTGCGGACCGCCGCGAAAGCGAAGCGATCTGCCCCGCACCGCAGGGGTAGTCGCTTCGATCACGGCGGCATCCACTGTCTCGATAGGGACGGACGGCCTTTCGCCTCCGTCCCTTTTCATGTGGCGCTCCGCCGGCACCCAAGCCCGCTGGCGTACGTCCTGAGACGGCATCTGCGAGCGCCTTGCGCTCGCAGCGTTTGCGACCCTGAGGTCACATCGAGGGGGACTGTCGGCTATGCCGACCGCAGCGCACGCTGCGTCAGTCCCCCTTATGCCCTTTTGCCTTTTTTGCCCCCGAAGCGTATAGCGGAGGGAGCCAAGGCGATTTCTCCTGATATATGGCGCGAAGCGCTGTAGGAAATACGTTAGTTTTTAGGGGTTGAATTTGTCGAAAATTGCGACAGTTGTAGAAAGCGCTTCGGAAAGCCCCATAAACGGGGCAATCTTCTCGGAGTTTTTCTACAAGTCCAGGCGTAAAGTGACGACGTGTAGAAAGTGCGTCTTGAGTGTCCGCGAAGCAAAAAAATAAAGGGCGCAGCGATTGTTTCGCTGCGCCCTTCGGCGTCTTTTCAGTCGTAGATTTTCGGAGCGGGCACGAGCTGCCAAGCTGTGCCTAGATGATTTACCCCAAGGACGTACAGGTCAAGCTCCTCGTCGTAGAACACCGGCTCGCCCGTGTGCTCCATGACAAACGACGGGTCCTGTATGATGTACCACTGGAAAATCTCCTCCCATGGCGCCCAGTCCCCGCTCACAAGCTCAAGCGGGCGTTTTGCCATCTCGTTTGCGAGCACCATGTTCCCGCACGTCTCGGCGAGGTCGGCGTAGGTCTTGATGCCGTAGTCACTCATCGCTTTTCCCCTCCACTTCCCGCTCCTCGATTCGCTTGAGGTATTCCGCCACGCAGTAGCGCATGGTGCGCAGGGCCTCGCAGTCGATGCTCTCCGTGAGGATGTCCCCGTCGAGCACGACCTCGCCCAGAGCGTTCACGAACCGCCACTCCATCACATTGTCGATGCGCTTGAGCACGTCCTTCAGGGTGCCGCTGTCGCGCATGGGGGCGTTGCCGTCCACCTTCGCCATGCGCTCAAGCTCCTTGGCCTTCGCCGAGCAGATGCGGGCGGTGCGCCTGAGCACCTGCGCCCTCCACATGGCCTCCTCCTGGGGGCTGTTGGGTTCAAGACGCTCCCTGTCCATCGTGTACCTCCTTATCTTCGTTTCAGAGGCACCCGACGCCGCAGGCGTCTTTCACGCATGCCCATCCAAAGCCCAGCGAAAGACCTCCGAAAGACCTTCGCAGGGGCTTTGTTCGGGCAGGGGCGCGAAATGGGCTCAGCACAGCCCAGCGAAAGACCTTCGCAGGGGCTTTGTTCGGACAGGGGCGCGAAAAGGTCTCAGAACAGCCCACCGAAAGACCTCGAAAAGCCCTTCAAAGGTCGGTGCGCTGTTGCTGATCCTGTTTCGCGGTATTCCGGAGCATCTGGGCAAAAAACAAGGGGAGCACCCGTTATACGGATGCTCCCCTTGTTCGGGAAACGGACACCTGCACGCGACCGGAGGGAGCGCGCGGGTCTGTGAGGGCTATGCCCGAACACAGCACGTGCCGTGACGATACTGTCGTTACTGATGGTCATACCACCCGTTACTGACGAGCACCGCACGAACTGCAATACACGTAGTCCACGTAGGATTCGGTCGTGTAGGAACCGTGGTCTTCCTTGTGGGAACCAGTCTGAACCTGCTGGGTCTCGTAGATAGTCTCGGTACGGTAGTTGTCAGGCACACCCTGCTTGATGAGTGCCACGCTATGCCACTTGGCGTCATTGCTATCCGTAGTGGTGTAGCCGTCATAAGCGAAGATGTACTTGGTACCGACAGGGACCTTCTGAGTGCCGTAGTCGGGCACGTCGACCCAGTTGCTCACCCAGACGTTGCGGGTGGCCGTGTGGTTCACCCAAGTGTGGGTATGGGCGGGCTTGGAAGGCTGGCTGGACTGAGAAGGCTTGCTGGAAGCGGAACCAGAATTGCCAGAGTTCGAAGAACCGTTGCTGGAAGGCTGGGAACCAGCGTTGCTGTCGGCCTTAGCGTTGTTGTCATTCTTGGCAGACGGGGTCGTCTGTGCAGGCTTGTCGTTGACATCGACGTCCTTGTCGGCGTCAGTCGCCTCCTGCTTGGTCTTGTCGCTCGCGTTCGGGTTCTTGGCGACGTTGCCGTCGAGCTTGTCGAGGATGCCCGTGCCCGCATCGCCCTTCAGGGTCTCGTCACCCTTCTTGATGGCGTCCTTGGTCTTGTTGACGATGTCGGCGAGCATGTCGTCGGTGACCTTGTCGGCGGGAATCTGCGCCATAGGGCAGTTGACGGCGGGTGCGGTCTTCGCGTCGGCGTCGACGGTGATGTCGACGGGAGCGCCCGTGTCGTAGATGTCGAATGCGGAACCGTCGGAGTTGACGGGGCTGACGAAGCTCACGGTGTAGTCGCCCTCGGCGAGTTCGACCGTGGAAGTGCCCTTGTTGCCGTCGGCATCAGGGGTCACCGCGTGGTAGAAGTCCACATCGTTGCCCTCGATATGGGCGATGGCGGGCGTGGAGTTCTCGTCCCAGCCGTGGTCGGCCGTGACGCTGAGGGTCACATCGACGGTTCTTGGCTCCTGCTGTTCTGGTTGTTGCTCGGACGTTGCGAACGCCCCACTTGCCACGGCTATCGCAACAACGATCGCAACAACGATCGCAGCGGCTATCGCTGCGGCTTGGGGCTTATGCGAGCGCGCCCACTGGGATAATCCGTTCATTATCCATCCCCTTTTCTTTCATGGTGGTTTCGAGTTGCCTCGTTATGTCAACCGCGTCATTACTTAGCGCTTTCCCATTGCATTGGCAATCCAACTAAGGTCGCTCTTCGCACTGAAGGTATTTGCGTTAATCTGCTGGGCCTGATTGAGAATCTGCCCCTGCATGAACAGGTTGCCTATTTGCAGCATGTTGCCGATGCGCTGCTGGTTGAGAATCTGCTGCTGCCCAGCTTCCATGCGGCGCTGGTGCATCTCGGTCTCGTAGAGGTTGACCATCTCCTGCACGGTGGTGGCGCGATGGTTGCGCACGGCGGCAAGGAAGAAATCCACGGCTTCGATGCTGTCGTAATCCATGGGGTACCACGGGGCGACCTGCGAAGCCCATTGCTGCTGTACGGCGAAAATCTCCTGCTTGGTTTGCTCGATGCTCTGGGCTAGGGCCTGGTTGTTGGCTTCAACTTGTTGGTTGCTTTGGTCAATCGCGGCATTTTTCTGGGAGCGGCTTTTGTCCGCTGTCTTCGCTATGACCTTGTATAGAATCGCACCGATGATAGCTGAGACGATGAGGTTCACGATATTCCAGACCGCCAATTGAAGCTCCGGGCCTCCCATCGAGAAGAACGGAAGGGTAGGGAGATACGTTATTACCTTAAGTGGCGTGCTCGTGATAAGCGTGAACGCGATAAGGAAGCCCCCGATTGCATAGAGAACAGGGTGCCTTTTAGTCTTCTTTTCCGTCTTGGCGGCAAACTGAGTGGTGAGCTGGTTGATGCGTTGCTGAAGACTGACCACGCGGTGCATCAGGTTATGAGCGATTGTGATACCCGATAGCAGGTTTTCCTGCTCGTTCATTGGCGTCATCGCATTACCTCCTGTTTTTTTGACTCACTAACGCTCTCGCCTCGTTCGTAAGAATGAGGTCTCAAACATTAACTGCATGCATGAAATACAGCCTTTCCAGTTTATTATATTTGAGGCTAATCGCCCATACGATTCAAGGCAACTTGATTTTGACGGGCGGTTAAAATGAAATACTTCGACATAGGACAGCGCATCAGGCGCTACCGCAAAGCCTGCGGGCTGTCGCAGGAGGCGCTCGCGCAAAAAGTTGGAATATCGGTAACGCACATGAGCCACATCGAAACGGGCAACACCAAGCTGAGCCTGCCCGTGCTCGCAAAGATTGCAGAGGAGCTGTCGGTAGGCACCGACGCTTTGCTCAGTGACGCCCCAAAACCCGACAAGGCGAAGCTTTCCGCCGAGGTGCAAGAGATTCTTGATTCATTCGAGATTGACGAGTTGCCCGTTGCGGTTGAGGTGCTCCGAGCGCTCAGAGATAGCCTGGCGAAACGCAGGGTCTAAGGCTTTTTTCGCTCATACATATTACCATACAGATTACTTTGGGCATTTTTGCCCCAAGGCAACGAAAAAGCCCTGAACCGTTTTACCAGTTCAGGGCTGAAATTTTGGTCGCGGGGGCAGGATTTGAACCTACGACCTCCGGGTTATGAGCCCGGCGAGCTACCAGACTGCTCCACCCCGCAATGTCTGGACGCACCTCGTGCGCAAGAAAGTATATTACGATGCATTTATGCTTGATGCAAGAAGAAACTTTGCTTGCTTGCACATCTCCACAATTTAGGGCGTTTTATCCACAATTGGCGCAAACTCAGCGCCCCATCCAGCCACATGGCGCCAAGCTCGAAGTATACAATTGACGCGAAACATTTGCATCATGCATGCGGCATACGAAGGGAAACTCATGCTTTTAGCTGTGGATATGGGAAACACGCAAACCGCCCTCGGCCTGTTTGACGGAGACGACCTTGTCCACTCCTGGCGCATGCCCACCGATCGCACCTTCACGGCCGACGAGGTCCACATGCGCCTTGAGGGCTACTTTCGCATGTCCAACCTGGACCTTGGCCAGGTCAAAGCCATCGCTTTTGCCGGCGTAGTGCCCGAACTCTCGCGCGAGTGGCACGCCGTGGCAGCGCGCCTTACGGCAACCGCCGTGGTCGTGGGCACACAGACAGCCCAGGCAACAAAGCTGCGCGTAGCCAACCCCAGCGAGGTTGGCGCCGACCGCATCGCTAACGCCGTTGCCGCCGATGCCTTCTACGGCGCGCCCGCCATCGTGGTCGACTTTGGCACCGCCACCAATATCGATGTCATCGACAGCGAGGGCTATTATATCGGCGGCTCCATCGCCCCCGGCATCCGCATCTCTATGGACGCCCTTACCGCACGCGCTTCCAAGCTGGCAAGCGTTCCGCTCGAATCGCCCACTCATGCCATTGGGCGCAACACTGTCGAATGCGTACAGAGCGGAGCCGTGATCGGTGCCGCCGCCATGGCGGAAGGCCTCGTGGCCCGCATTAAAAACGAGCTCGGCGCGCCCGATGCCCGCGTTATCGCCACAGGCGGCCTCAGCAGCGTGGTGGCGCAATCGACCGACGTCTTTGACGTCATCGACAACCAGCTCACCCTGCGTGGCATCCGCGAGATCTATCGCCGCATGACGGAGTAATGCGACACACCCCTAAATTTGTCGCAGGCTTACGGCTTCCGAAGGATAATTCTGCTCGCCTGCAGGCGTGATGACCACTGCACGGCCCCAGATATCCAGACCAGAAAACGTGCCCGTATCCATCACGTGGCCCGTCGGCGCAATCACGGCAACTTGTTTGCCAAGCATGGGCACCATGTCGAAGTACTCGGAAAGAATCGGCGCCATGGGCCCCATGCCCGCCTGCATCGTGGCCATCCTCGCAGCCCACGCATCTACACGAGCAATCATCGCATCGCGCAGCATGCCAGCGAGTTCCTGCACATCGGGGCAACCGTCCCCACCCATCAGCTCATCGAGCGAGATGGGCTCCAGCGCCTGCGGGCTCACCTGGGAGCCTTCGCCCCCAACCGTCAACGGATGCAGGTTAACGCCCAGCCCCACCACGGCAAAGGGACCGTCGGCACTCGCCTTGGCCTCCACCAAGATACCGGCAAGCTTGCGATCAAAGGGCTCGTCCTCCCCTGCCGCGACGCGAGCCACGATATCGTTAGGCCACTTGATGCCCACGCGCTCGGCCAGACCAAGCTCACGCAGCGTATCAATCACGCC
>OLOW01003014.1_pt1 | contig 10919 bp, 10 predicted proteins | sample 1672801 | NCBI WGS metagenome assembly OLOW01 (sample SAMEA3136725, study PRJEB25190) | human gut metagenome | biome: human gut; feature: human-associated habitat; material: faeces | place: Austria | collected 2013
CTTCCTGGCTTTGCTCAATTTGGTTTTTCTGATTAGCCATCCATTCCGGCGTCGGCAACGCCATGGTCGGCGCCAAGGTCAACAACCGCATCGCGAGCTACGACCAGCAGCTGTGCAACGGCGACATCGTCGAGGTCCTGACGTCGAAAACGGCCAAGGGCCCGAGCCGCGACTGGCTGAATATCTGCAAGAGCAACGGCGCGCGCACGAAGATCAAGCAGTGGTTCAAGAAGGAAAAGCGCGAGGAGAACATCGTGCACGGCAAGGCGAGCTTCGAGGGCGAGATGCGCCGCGCAAACGTCAATCCCGCCGTCCTGCAGGATGCCGAGCTGCTGCCGGGCCTTCTGAAAAAGCTGTCGTTCGACTGCCTTGACGATATGTATGCCGCCATCGGTTATGGCGGTCTGACGGCGGCCAAGGCCTTCGGCCGCATACGCGACGACCTCATCCGCGCTACGCGCCAGACGCCCGCACCCCCCGTCCGCGAGGTGCAGAAGCAGCCCGAGCCGGGCAGGGGCGGCCGCCACAAGGATTCCGGCGTTATCGTCGAGGACATCGATTCCTGCATGATCAAGTTCTCGCGCTGCTGCACGCCGGTGCCGGGCGACGACATCGTCGGCTTTATCACAAAGGGCTACGGCGTGTCCATCCACCGCCGCGATTGCCGCAATGCGTCCGGCGCCTCCGACCCGAAGCAGGCAGGGCGCTGGGTCAAGGTCGCGTGGAGCACGGAGGACAAGCCGTTCTCCACCACATTTGAGATCGATTCCACGGACCGCAGCGGCATCTGGCTCGATATCGCCACTGCGCTGAGCGCGGCCAAGCTGAAGGTCACGGAGCTCTCCGGCCGTGATATGCCCGCCGGAAAGGCGCGCACCGTCGCCACGTTCGAGGTGCGCAACGTGCAGGAGCTGGAGACCATCCGGACGAAGATCCGCGCCATTGACGGCGTGATCGATGTGAGAAGAGGGCAGAACTGATGAGAGCTGTGATCACGCGCGTAAAAAGCGCCTCCGTTTCCATTGCGGGCAGCGTCGTGGGCGAGATCGGCCACGGCCTGCTCATCCTGCTCGGCGTCGGCCCGGACGATACGCCGGAGCTGTGCGAAAAGCTGGCCGACAAGGCACTCGGCCTGCGCATTTTCTGCGATGAGGCGGGGAAAATGAACCGCTCCCTCGCCGATATCGGCGGGCAGGTGCTCGTCGTCAGCCAGTTCACGCTCTATGCCGACTGCCGCAAGGGCAAGCGGCCGAGCTTCACGGGCGCGGCTCTGCCGGAGCTGGCCGTCCCGCTGTATGAGCAGTTCCTGCACGACTTTCGAGCTGGCCAACTACACCCCGTTCCGGTTCGGAGCCCGCGTGAAGTACGGCAACAACGACTGGCAGGGAGAGGCCGACGAGCCTGACCGCACGGTAGCATCCGGTGCCATACCGGCAGACATACCGGAAAAAGTCACCCCGTTGGAATGGACATATCAACCCGACCAGCGGGTGGATATCGGCATCGATGTGACGAGCTTTGCCGGTTTTGACAACAAGTCGGTGGATCCTTTCGGCCAAGCGTTCGAAATCTATATCGACGCGCCTATGCTGAAAATCGATGCCGGCCGTCTTGCGGAAAACAGACTGGACGGAACCAAACTGAAAGCGCATCCCACGATTCCCGGGCGTTTTGTCTATACCGTGGATGCCAAGCGGGAGACGGAACGGCGATATGGTACGGATGATATTGCTAACACGGACAATATTGCCTCCAGTCAGCGTGGGGAACGCAAGACCCTGCCGTTCCTTGTGAATAGCGTCGTAAGTGCCGGGGACATCGTGATTTCGTCCGATGAAAGCCGGGTAGTGTATTATTCCAAGACTTTCCGTGTGTCGAACCAATCGATTGCCGGGACGCTTCAATATAAAAATACCGCCGGCGTGGTGCAAAACATACCGAAGGATGCTTTCGTATCCTTCGAGCGTACCCGCAACGGAAGCCGTATCGGGTCGGTAAGCGTAACAGCCGACGGCCAGTACGAACTTCGGCTTCGCAAGGAATATGAGTTTAACTGGTACACGGACGAGGTGGAACTGCATTACACAGGTGACGGAGGCATGGTTTATCATGCGACATACCCGAGCCTGTCCAGCCTGTTTGCCAGTCCGCACATCGTACTTGAACCGTCTGCCGGCGAATGAGATTTTCCGAACCGGTATATGCAACGGCACCGGACGTTTCCACATCCGGCGCCTTTTTAACAACATAAGATATGAAGATGCTGAATCATACTTTTTTCGCCTGTCTTTTGGGCATGAGTCTCGTTTCCTGTTCACATGCCCAACAGCAGAAAACCAAGGAATTCCGTCTGCCCGACGTGCCTGTCACGCTGACGGCGCCTGAAGACAGGGCGGCGTACTTGTCCCTGCATTACTGGGACCACTTCGATTTTGCCGATACGTCGCTCATCTCCCGTCCTGAAATCACCGAGCAGGCCTTTGTCGATTTCCTCGGCATCCTGCCCTATACCGACCGGGCACAGGCTGCCATCGATACTCTTTTCCGCCGCGCCGCAACCGGACAGGAGATGCTGTATCACTTCATCGGGCTGAGTGACAAGTACCTCTACGAGCCCAATTCGCCCATGCATGACGAGGAACTGCATATCCTCGTATTGCGGGCACTGCTGGACAACCCCTGCCTGTCCGATACGGACAAGATACGTCCCCGCTACCTGTTGGAAATAGCCATGAAGAACCGTCCGGGAGACGTGGCGGCGGATTTCACCGTCACTTGCCGGGACGGCAGGCGCAGGCAGCTCTCCGGCATAAAGGCCGACTACGTGCTGGTTTACTTCAACGACCCCGATTGCGAGGACTGCCGCCGGGTGAAGGAATTGCTCACCCTGTCCCCGGTTGTGAACGACCTGTTGGAGTCCGGCCGTCTGAAACTCCTCTCCGTGTGTGTGGAGGGCAAGACCCCCGCGTGGGAAAAGGCGGAATTTCCCGCCGGTTGGATAGATGGTTATGATGCCGATCAGCGGCTTACCCGCGAACAGGTGTACGACCTCAAGGCGATGCCCACCCTTTACCTGCTCGATGCGGAAAAACGGGTGATACTCAAGGACGCTTCGTTCGAGCAGGTGGAAGAACGGTTGTCCTGAAAGATGCCTCATGAAAGCCTATGAAGACATCCGGAAAAGACAGTAAGGAGAGCAACCGTTTCAGGGGCATCAGGCCGGAGACGGAGGAGAAATACCGCCGAGCGATCGAGATGTACGCTTCCACGGAGCTTTCCGGCTGTGAGATATGCCGTATCTGCGAAGTGACAGAATCGGGTTTCCGGTGTTACCTGACCAAGTACCACCGTGAACTCGTGCTGGCCCGTTACGCTATACTGTGCAGCAAAGAAGAGGCCGGGCAGATTAAGTTGGGACAGCTCCGGGGACAGTTGCCCGCTACCCGTGTCAAATACAAGGATACCATCGAGGCGTGCGGGAGCATGGAGCATATCGGATTGCACGTAAATTCGGGTTGGAAGGCACGAATCTGGGCAGGCAGCCGTGTACGCACTACCCCGAGATAATCGAATGGCGCGAGAAGGTGCGCGATTGGCTGGGTATCGGTGACGGGCTGCCGCGCGGCACGCGCCGCTCCTGCAAGGAATAGTATGCTGAGGCCGTCAGGCTCTTGCAGGGTAACTCGTATGTCACGGTGCCGGAGGTTGCCGACTCCTGCGGGCTTTCCTATACCGGACTGGAACAGCACCTGTTGTTCTACCATAAGGATCTGGTGAAGCGGCGCATCAGGATACGCAAGAAGGCTCTCCGACGGCAGCGGAAAGGGGAAATCACCGGTCGGGGTACCGTGCACGCCCCCTCTCCGGAGTTGGTGGAGAAGTATGCCGAAGCGGTGCATCTGTATGCCACGACACCCATGTCGGCCGCACGGATAGCCGGGAAGACGGGAGTGTCGAAGAAGGGATTCTACGAGCACCTGCAAAGGTGGCATCTGGACCTGGTATGCAGGCGGAAGAATATCCCCTACGAGGAAGGGCGGCTAGTGGACTGGTCTAAAGTCCGGAAATACAACCCCGCGACAAAGGCCAAATATGCCGAAGCCATCCGCCGGCTGAAAGAAAGCGGGCTGCCGACGGCACAGGTCGCCGCCGAGTTCGGGCTGCAACCCGAAGCGTTCCGCAGCTACCTGAAGGAACACGAGCCGGAACTGTATGCCCGGAAGGGAATGGTCAGGACGGATACGGGCGGCGCGGTGTCCCGCCGCAGCATGGAGAAATACAGCGAGGCCATGCACCTGTACGGCACGACAACCGAAAGCGTGAAGTCGTTGGCCAGGCGGTTCGGGTTCAACGACTGCTCGTTCGGGCAGTTCATCAGAAGGAATTTCCCCGAACTGGTCGAAAAGCACAACGAAATCGTCCAGAAAAAAGGAAAACAAAATAAATAACCGGCTTTCGTATGCCGCTCCGTTGCGGAAGATAAGCTGTCATAGACAGTCTGACAAAATTCAATTAGGATACCTACTATCAAAATGATTTGCAGGATTATCCGATTCTGTCATTTTTCAATACACTCTCTCTAATAATCATCAAGGTTAGATGGACATTCATCGCATTTTTTTTCTGTCTTTTAATCCTAAGTGTTGCATAATATCGGATAACGATTTAGGTTCAACGCAGCTGACAATCTTATTCAATCGACTATCAACTTTTGGGGAACCCCCAAGCATCATGGACATTTTTTAATATCCGGTTGCGATAAATACAGATAAATACTACATCTTCTCTCAAAATACTGTTATTGGGGACCCAGCATTATACCTTGATTTATAAAAACAAGGAATCTATATACCAATTTACTGTCAACCAACTTTCTTCCAACTTCGCCATACTTTCTCTATAAACAGATAGAGTTAAGTTACTTACTATCTGTTGGGGAAAACAAAAATTTTTTCTCTGTTTATAGAGGAAATAAGCAATTAAATGCGGGTAAAAGAAAACTTGCTCCTTATCTACAGAACGTAGCCCATTTGAAACCCGTTTAGACTTACTTAGCATGAAGTGACAAAAATTTGGCATGAAAACAAGTATCCTCGTCATGCGCTGTAAAGTGGTACATAATATATAGTATGAAAACGTCTAATTATTGGGAAGTGTATGACCGATAAGTTCAGACTAACAATAATGAAGCAAAAAAGGTTTTGTTACAAATAAGTCTGAGTGTAAGTTATAGAGAGATTGTTCGACAAAAATTCCGTTCTCTCCATAAGAGAAGTATTTGGGATACAAAATTATACAATTCACTGAAAATAACAATATAAAAATGATATAATTTTCAACCGAGTGCCTCATTTCAAACAGATGTTATAGGTTTTACTCAACAGTTGTTAAGTGAATCGTCTTCCAAGCAAATAAAACAAATATTGTTTACTAGCTGATTACAACCAATTTTATATTCAAATACTTCTCTTATGGAGAGAAGTAGCAGAAGATGGAGCCGGAAACGGCTTCAGAGATTTTGTGCATGTGTGAGATAACGGAATCTTTTATGGTGTAAACATGAACAGATATACTGACATGGGAAGTTATTCTCCAGCTTTTGAAAAGAATGTTTGTAACTGCTTGATATGTAGTATAATTTACAATCTTGCAGGATTAGAAGAATTGTCCTAAATCCAAAATATGGCTACTTCGGAAGGTGAAAAACAGACATGCTGGTACGTGATGCGCGACCTTAAACGGGCCAATGCCAAGTTGCCCGCATACAAGCAACTGTTGAACGAGCATTTCGAGGTGTTCACTCCCATGAAAGAGCAGTTGAGTGTTCATGGCGGCAAACGGACTCGGGAAGAAGTTCCCTTTATCCAGGATTTGCTTTTTGTTCATGATACCCAGGAAGCTATTGATCCGTTTGTGGAAAAGTATCCCACGATACAGTATCGTTTCCAGAAGGGAGGTGGTTACAAAAATCCGATGACTGTCGCTGATGCGGACATGGAGCGGTTCATACATGCTGTAAGTGTGTCGAAAAATCCGAAATATTATCTTCCTGGCGAATTGACACCCTCTATGTGCGGACGGCACATCCGTATTGTAGGCGGTCCTTTGGACGGTTATGAAGGAAAATTGCTGACTGTACGCGGGTCGAAAACGAAACGTCTGTTAGTGGAGCTGCCCGAGTTCTTTTCCGTAGGGGTGGAAGTCAATCCCGAATATATCAGGCTATTATAAAATAATGATATGTAAGCCCGACTCTATTTTGGATGATATATGGTCCAAAGTTAAAGCGGTGTGCATTGATTATGACCTGCCGGACGAGCTGCGGATATTAAAGGTTATGCTCCGGAACAAGATGAGTACTGGTTTCTGTTATCTGTTTTGACAAATGCATCTGTACAGAACAGCCCGGCGCATGTTACAATGAGGATAAAACCTGCATTTCTGGCTTTGTAAAATTGAATATACGCTAATTCCCGACAACGGATGAAACATTTTTGAAAGTAATGAATGGTTACAATTCCGGAACTGAGCCTTGCTGGATGCCATTGATGGAACTCATCGAAACATGCCTGTTCGACATCATTCACACAGAAGATACAACCGGACGATTCATTCGTCTGTATGGAGCAGGTGACTATTGGCACGCATTCGAAGAATCCGCCTACCAATTGAGTCAGCTGTTCGTGACACACGATGTAACTGTACTCAGGCATAAAGTTTACCCATTTCCCGTTTTAATGGTCAGCATCTCGGATGACGAACTCCAGGCTTACGGCAAAAATCACATCTTCAGAAAGAAAGTATCAGGGTACAGGGAACTTGTTGGGATAGGAATCTCGATGAAGCGGTACAAGGAATGGCACAAAAAAGAGGTGATGAAATTCTCTTCTCTTCCATGACTTTGCACAAGTAAAGAACAAATTCTGACATAATATGATTTTTTGGATAGTTAATTGCAGTATTGCATTCCTGATCTGTGTGTTCTGTGCGGGTATCATCATTCCCCAGATTTTGTTGATCGCTTTCCGCAAGCGGTTATTCGACCTTCCCGACGAACGGAAGATTCATCATTGTGCCGTGCCCCGGTTGGGCGGCATCGCATTCAAGCCGGTAGTGTTTTTCACCGTAGCCTTGTTGCTGGGGATCAATATGGTTATGGGGCATTCGGAGATGTTGTCCGAAATCGAGAACGATGTTCGGCCCTTGGCTTTCGCCTTCTGCTCCATCATGGTTCTGTATCTGGTTGGCATGGCCGATGACTTGATCGGCATCCGTTATCGAGCCAAGTTCGTTATCCAGATTCTGTGCGGCATGATGCTTATCGCCGGTGGTATATATATCGATAACCTGTACGGCATTCTAGGCATTCATTCGGTTCCATTATGGCTGGGGTATCCTCTGACCATTCTGTTCGTGGTCTTCATCATCAATGCCATCAACCTGATCGATGGCATTGACGGACTGGCTTCCGGGCTATGCAGTATTGCCTGTTTGCTTTATGGGTTGACTTTTCTTATGTTTCACCAGTATATATATGCCATGCTGGCGTTCGCCACATTAGGGGTGTTAGTGCCGTTCTTTTATTACAATGTTTTCGGGAATGCCGAGCACGGAAAAAAGATTTTCATGGGTGACACAGGCAGCCTGACCGTTGGCATGATGCTCTGTCTTCTCAGTCTCAAGTTGACTATGTGTGGGACAGATGATAATACGGTACATATAAATCCGATGGTGCTGGCATTCTCCCCGCTGCTGATTCCTTGCTGTGATGTGGTCCGGGTTTATCTGCATCGGGTACGCAACGGAAAGAACCCGTTCTTGCCGGATAAGAACCATATCCACCATAAACTACTTGCTGTCGGAATGCAGCAGCGAAGTGTCATGATTATCGTCATATCCGTATCGACCGTATTCATACTGTTTAATATTCTTCTCTCCCTTTATCTGAATGTAAACTGGATCGTACTAGTCGATATCCTGATATGGACTTTCACCAATATCCGACTGACGAAACGTATCGGACAGCTTCAGTCGAGACAGGCAACCAACAAATAAAAATCAATGAAATATGAAAATCAGATACATTTTACTCTTATTGACCGTGGCTTCCCTGCTAGGATCATGTGCCGCGCCGAAAGTCGCTTATTTTACGGACCTGAAACCGGGTATGGCAGAGCAGGTTCTTAATCCATTGGAAATCAGGGTACGTCCCGAAGACAAGATTTCCATATTGGTCAACAGCAAAGACCCTTTGTTGATGGACCTTTTCAACCTTCCGATTATATCCCGACAAATCGGTATAAGATCAGAAGCATCCAACAATCAAGGAATGTCAGGATACACGATAAACAAGGATGGAAATATCGATTTTCCCGTGCTGGGGCATATCCATGTGGCGGGAATGACACGCGAGGAGATTGCCTTGTGCATAAAAGAAGAGTTGATCTCGAAAAACCTCGTAAAAGATCCGGTAGTAACAGTGGAATTCATGAACCTGACCGTTTCCGTGTTGGGTGAGGTCGCCAACCCCGGACGTTTCAATATCGACAAGGACAGGCTGACGCTCCTGGACGCTTTAAGCATGGCCGGGGACCTTACCGTCTACGGGAAACGGGAGAACGTGCTGGTACAGCGGGAGGAAAACGGCAAAAAGACCCTGTACCGGGTCAATCTGAATTCGGGATATGACCTTTATGCTTCTCCCGTGTACTACCTGCAACAGAACGATATTGTTTATGTCGAACCTAACTCGGTCAGGGCAAGACAATCGACAGTCAATGGGAACAACGTGCGGTCTACCTCTTTTTGGTTATCGTTGGCCTCGCTGCTGACCACCATTACCGTGTTGATCGTGAAATAAATATAGAATCTGATATGGCCGTAAATCAAAAGAATACAAAACCGGGACAGCCGGATGATTTCCTGCGGATACAGGATCTGTTGTACCTGTGCCTCGCGAGGTGGAAGTGGTTCGTCCTGTCTTTGGCGATAACGACAGGTGTTGCTGCTGTCTATCTGCTGTGTACCCCTGCCGTATATACACGCACTGCTTCGGTGTTGATCAAGGAGGATTCCAAAGGCAAGTCGGTTTCCCCGGATCTGGAATCCTTTTCGGAGTTTGGGTTGTTCCAGTCCAGCACCAATGTAAATAACGAACTCATCACCTTTCAGTCGCCGGCTTTAATGACCGAGGTAGTTAAACGATTTCGTTTGGATATGAATTACTTCGTTCCGGGGAAATTCCACCGTCAGGTGGCCTATGGACTGACATTACCAGTGGATGTAACGATAAGTGACTTTCCTGAAAACGAATCGGCTGGGTTTACATTGGAAGTACAGCCAGACAGCACATTACTCTTATCCGACTTTACACGTAACGGGACGGAGCTCGACGGAAAGGATATAAAGGGCCGCTTGCTCGACTCCATCACTACGCCATTAGGGAAAATCATTATCCATGCAACCCCCAATTATGTGAAAGGCGAGACATACACATTGTATGTAGGTAAATCCAGTTTGTATGATGCTGTAAACTCCTGCTCGTCCAATCTGTCCGTTTCATTGAATAATGAGAAAGCGTCAGTTATCGACCTGTCATTCAGGGATAATTCTGTACAACGGGCGGAGGATGTATTGAGCATGTTGATTTCCGTTTATAATGAGAACTGGGTGAAGGACAAGAACCAGATCGCTATCAGCACCTCGATGTTCATCAACGAGCGTTTGGGCGTAATCGAACAGGAACTGGGCAACGTGGACGAGGACATTTCATCCTACAAGTCCGAACATCTGTTACCCGACGTGCAGGCGGCTTCGAGCATGTATATGGCGCAGAGCAGCCAGACGAATGCGCAGATTCTGGCTTTGAACAACCAGCTCTACATGACCCGCTACATCCGGAACTATTTGTCCAATGACGCCAACCGTACCCAACTGCTTCCGGCCAATTCCGGCATTGAAAGCGCCAATATTGAATCGCAGATTGCCGAATACAACAAACAACTGTTGCAGCGCAACAGCCTGGTTGCGAACAGTAGTACGGAAAATCCGCTGGTCGTTGATATGGATCAGGCCCTGGCATCCATGCGTGGGGCGATAATCAGGTCTATCGACAATCAGATAGTAACCTTGAATTCGCAGATAAAAAGTTTGCGGCAGACGGAGCAACAGACAACATCACGTATAGCAGCTAACCCTACACAAGCCAAATACCTGCTCTCGGTGGAACGCCAGCAGAAGGTAAAGGAGGCTCTTTATTTGTTCTTACTGCAAAAGCGTGAGGAGAACGAACTCTCACAGGCATTTACGGCCTACAATACCCGTATTGTTGCCCCGCCCCACGGTAGCATGTTGCCGATGTCACCCGTGCGCAAAAACATCTTAATGGTCGCGTGTGCTTTGGGACTGCTTATTCCGGTAGTCATTTCGCTGGCAGGAATTGCGTCGGACAGATCGGATAAAGAGAATTATACGCTGCTTCTGGCGGAGCTTCGGAAGACACTGGACGCGTACAGAGAAGGCATGCTTGTAACGACAGCAGTCGGCGGAGATGTTTACTTTGCACTGCAGACAGATATGAAGGAGGCTTCCCGGTATCTGGATTATGTGCAGCTGATGACGTATGATCTGCAGGGCGGTTTCCAGAAGGTGACGGGACATCATGCGGCGCTGTATCACAGTGAGGGAAATTTGTTTGATGCATGTGTGGAGAAGGCAGTGAACGGTTTTGCAAATGCAGGCGTTCCAATGGAAAAGCTGATCCTTGGCGTACCGTTTTATTCCAGAAAATGGGATGGAGTAAAAGGCGCCGGATGCCGCAACGGGCTTGGAATGGAAGCAGAGACGGTTGGAGGATATGGCGGTGACTATGGCGAGCTCAAAGAGAGCTGGATCGGAAAGAGGGGATTTATCCGGTATTG
>OLOW01003016.1_pt1 | contig 10913 bp, 4 predicted proteins | sample 1672801 | NCBI WGS metagenome assembly OLOW01 (sample SAMEA3136725, study PRJEB25190) | human gut metagenome | biome: human gut; feature: human-associated habitat; material: faeces | place: Austria | collected 2013
CTTTCGGGCTTGTGTGCTCTTGTCAACTGACGTATTATGTTCTGCGGTTTGAAAAAACCGGTGGCGACGGCGGCGTTGCACTTAACGATGTGACCGTGCGCACCACCGCGGAGCCGAGCGTAGACCTCGGCTGGGAGGGCGCGTGGATAGTCCATCCCGCGGATTACGACACAATAGAGAGCCAGAAAAACAACGAGCGCTACTATTATTACCGCCAGGAAATAAATCTTGAAAGCACCGTGAAATCGGCGCAGATGCAGATAACCGCGGACGACAGAGCCGATGTTTACATAAACGGCGAAAAGGTTTACGAGGAGACCCGCACCGGAGACACCTGGAGCCTGCCTGTCACCCTTGATATTACGGAATATCTGCAAAAGGGTAAAAATGTTATCGCGGTTCGGTTGTATAACGGCGTTTACAGATACGCGCTTTTATACGACGGAATAGTGAAGATGGATAACGATTCCGTTCTGCGCTTCTACACCGATGAAAGCGTAAATGTAGCGCGCGAATCGATAGGGGAGAACAGCACCCCGAATCCGCAGTGGAGCGAATCCGACGCCGATAACTTTATGAAGCCCGATTACGATATGTCAACAGGCGGCTGGACAAAGGCGGAAATTTACGCTAATGTCGGCAGCGGCGGCTGGGGCGCGATCGACTTCGATTTTTCGGAATATTCGGATTATAAAATAGAAACAAACGAATTCACCTTCCCGAAAAACACAATTTATGCGGGCGACACGGTGACGGTTACGGCTACTCTTAAAATTGCCGAGAAGCTGCCCGAAGCCTCAAGCTTTAAAATATATTTCTGGAAGCGAAATTCAACCAGCCGTATTTGCACGGGAACAATAACCCTTGCAAACGGCAAAACCACAAAGTCATGGCCTACCGGTAAGGAATTTACCGCCGAGTTCGAAATAACCGTGCCGCAGTTCTTGGCGGCGGGCGATTACACGGTGCAATTTGATAACACAGTGGCGATTGTCAGCGATTATTACATCAACAATAAGGTCGGAAGCCTTAAAATTGCGCAGTATAAGCAGGAGGTTTCGACAAAGAGCGAAATCAAAATGTATAACGGCAAGCCGACCGTATTTGTAAACGGCGTGGCGCAGGCGCCCTTATGGTACAGCCGCCCCGAGCGCGATACCCAGTTTGACCAATCCGAAATGGAGGGGCTGGCAAGCGTAGGAATAGACACTTCAATTGCGTTTATTCTGCCGCGCGAAACGCTCGGCGAGCTTTGGATGTCCGATGGGACTATTAAGACCGAGACCATAGATCAGCAGATTTTGGGTACGCTTGCGGCAAACCCGAATTCGCAGCTTGTTATGGCAATCGATACCACACCGCCGCAGTGGTGGCTGGACGCTCACCCCGAGGAGTGCGTAAAGCTTAACGACGGCACGGTGAGCAAGGAGTCTTTCTCCTCAGAGCTGTGGAAAAAGGAAACAGGCGAAAAGGTTACCGAAATAATTAATTACCTTATGCAGCAGCCCTACGCCAATAATATTATAGGCTTTAAAATTACGGGCGGCACCACCTACGAATGGCAGTGGTGGGGAATAAACGGCAGCACAAAGGCAGGCGATTATTCATCGGTAGGACTTACCGCCTTCCGCGCATGGCTTAAAGAAAGGTATAAAACCGACGCGGCGCTGAAATCCGCTTGGGGCGACAGCTCCGTAACGCTCGCAACGGCTGCCGTTCCGAGTATTGCGGTGCGCAGCGAAACCGAGTTCGGCAGCATTTTAAGCGCAGGCAAGAACCGTCAGGCAATAGATTATGAGCTGTTTATGGGTGAGAAGAAGACCGAGGCAATGCTTTATTTTGCTTCTCTTGTGAAAAAAGCCACGAACAACAGGATTTTCGTAGGAACATATGCGGGCTATCTGCTTAATGTTATCAACTACGATATGGCGGCTTCCACCTCACAGACCTCCTTCCAAAAGATACTCGAATCCGACAGTATTGATTTCATAACCTGCCCGTGGAATTACAGCGAGCGCGAAATAGGCTATTCCGGCGATTATATGTCGGCTGTAGACAGCGTTACCGCGCACGGAAAGCTCTATATTGCGGAGGACGACAACCGCAACCACACCACATCAATGTTTGAAGCGCCCGACGCGCGTGCGTCCGTCGGTTGGACGCGCACCGCCGAGCAATCCATAGAGCAGTTAAAGCGAAACTTTGCATATGCTCTTTCGAAGGGCTGCGGGCTTTACCTTTACAGCCTTGCGGGCACTTATTTCACCGATAAGCAGCTATGGGAGACTGCCTCTGCCATGATGCAGGAAATGACCCTGTCGCTGGGACTTGAACGCAAGAGCGTTTCGGATATAGCGGTGTTTTACGATGAGCAGTCGCCCGCGTATATGCCGTATTCCGGCTCTGACCTTACAAATGAGCTTTTGTATAAGGGATTGCTGCTTACGCAGCGCAAGGAGCTTTACAACCTCGGTGCACCGTATGATACATACCTGCTCGACGACCTCGAAAAGGGGCTTGTGCCGGAGCATAAGATAAATATTATGCTCTCGACCACGCAGGTTACAGAGGCAGAACGCCGCGCGATAAGCGAAAAGCTGCAGAAAAACGGCAATGTTATCATCTGGGTGTTTACATCGGGTATGTCCGACGGCAATACCACCTCTGTTGATAATCTTTCGGCTCTTATGGGAATGAATATGAAGCTTATTGAAAGCCCTAATACCGAGCGCAAGCTTATGGGCACGGTTGAGGTTGAAAATTACAACAGCTGGGTAACAGAGGGGCTGGCGGATGTCAGCTTCGGTGCGATAGAATACAGAACCTTAGCACCCGTTATAGCGGTGGATGACGAAACCGCCGTAACCCTCGGCTATCACACCGAGCAAAACGGCTACGGAACAAACAATGTCGGCTTTGCAATGAAGGAAATGACCGACGGAAAGGGAAATAGCTGGACGAGTATTTACTCGGCAGTGCCTTGTATCCCGGCTGATATTTTAAGAAATGTCCTAAAGCACTGCGGCTGCCATATTTACGATGATACCGCAACCGATATAATTTATGCCGATAACAATTATATTTCCGTTCATTCACTTTTCGGCGGTGAAAAGACGGTCACGCTGCCTGGTAATTACACGGTGTACGATGTATTTAACCGCAAGGTTATTGCTAAGAGCGTAAACAGCTTTACATACAGCTCGGATAAGGGTGAAACAAGGCTTTTCCGCATTTCGAAGAATGATAAAATCAAGCTTTATTTCACAAGAACCGCGGGCGGTACTGTAAGCCCCGAGGGACTGAATGAGGCGGAATACGGCGGAAAGGTGACCCTTACCTTTAAGCCGAACAGCGGGTACAGGCTCGGCTACCTGCTTATAGACGGCGTAAAAACCACCGTAAACGGCAGCAGCTATACCTTCGGCAACATAAAGGAAAGCCACACCGTGGCAGTTTACTACACAAGACTTTATGAAAAGCTGCCGCTTGACGATAACGACGACCCTGTTGACCCGACCGTGCCGGATAACGGTAATAACGGCAATAACGGTTATGTTGAGCCGACTACACCCGATGTAAAGCCCGATAACGGCAGCACGGACGATGATGACGGCAGACAGGCAATAACTAAGAAAAACACAAGGTATTACACCACCGTTTCTCTTAACCTGCCTGTAATCATAGCGCTCTGCGCCGCGGCATTTGCGGTTTTGGCGGCAATAGTAATTCTGCTTATTGTTCTTCTCGGCAAAAATATTTACTTTACAAGGAACGGCAGGCGGATATATTCCGCAAAAATCAAAAAGGGTACCGTAAGGCTGGATAAGCTTAAAGAAAAGCGAGGGCTTGAGGGAATTACGGCAACGGTTAAAAAGGGATACGCCGCACACCACGCGGGGCAGAGCGTAAATCTTTCCTTAAACGGCGCGCCGCATACCTCAATTACTTTGGAAAAGGGCGGAAACAATTCCGCAGAGCTTTAAAAATCTTTGGGGCTCCAATACAGAGCCCCAAAGTAAAACCCAAAAAACTAAAAGGAGTGCAATTTTATGAAAAAAATTCTCATTCGCTGCATTTGCATTATAGCTGCATGCGCAACCTTGGCAATGTCTGCAGGGTGCAGTCTTACAAAGACTACGGTAAGCAGCGAGATCGACGAAACCGTGAGCTATGTCAGCGGTGATAAAAACTCAAACACCGGTGCGTCCTCGGGCAGTGCCGATGCTTCCTCCGATAATAAGGGCGGGGCAGGTAATGTTGTAAGCGATTCGGGCGATAACACCGTGCACAACGCGGGCGAGGTTAATAACTCATCCGAAAAAAAGCTAAAGGGTACGCTTGAATTACAGATATTCGTAGGCGGTTACGGCAGCGAGTGCTGGGAGTACGCAATAAGCGAGTTCCAGAAGCTACAGCCCAATCTTGAAATAAACGCGCATCTTGATACCAATGTTAACGCGCAGATGAAGACCCGTTGGGCAAAGGATAACCCGCCCGACTTCGTTCTGCTCGACGGCAGCAATATGCCTGCCTCCACCTGGATGAGCGAAAACAAGATGAGAGATCTCAGCTCTCTTTATAAAAACGGCAAGGTCTACGGCACCTCAACGCCCATAAGCAGCCAGCTTAAGAGCGGACTTGTAAGCACCTATAAAAACACGGGCAAAATCTACGAAATGCCTGTTCTGCTTTCCACCTACGGTATGTGGTATGATCAGACACTCTTCAGCCAAAAGGGCTGGAACGTTCCTAAGAATTACACCGAACTGCAGAGCTTCTGCAAAACGGTGAAATCCTCGGGAATGTATCCCTTTATCTACACGGGTCAGTATTCCGGCTACCTTGTTTGGGGTATGCTTATGCCGGCGGTGGCTTCCGAGGCTTTGGCGTCAAACGATACCCAGTATTTCTATGATGTTGCAAACGCGGCGAGCGAATCAGTCTGGAGCGACGCGCGCTTTAAAAAGGTTTTAACCAAAATAGAGACCCTTGCAAAAGCGGGATATTTTGACCCCTCGGGGCTTTCAATGAACCATATCACCAGTCAGGCGGCGTGGCTTAAGCACAATGCGGCGCTCATACCCAACGGCTTATGGCTTGAAAACGAAATGAAGAGCTCGACCCCCGCAAGCTTTAAAATGCGCTATTATCCGTCGGTTTTGCAGGACGCAGGTCAGAAGACAGCTGTTGTTGCCACTGCTACAAGCGTAGGCATTGCCGCAAAGGCGAAAAACCCGAAGGCGGCAGAAGCATTCCTCCGTTTCCTCTATACCGATAAGGTAGCGGCTAAATTTGCAGAGCTTTGCGCCGTTCCGAGCGCAACCCGCACCGATGTTTCAAAGGCTAACCTTACCGAGTCCGCAAAGCAGGTAAACGAGATGATAAACTCATCTGAAGTAACCCTTATTTCAAAAGGCTCTACCACCTGGGGTAGCGTGGACGCAACCATAAACCAGTGCATAAACAAGCTCGTTTCGGGCGATATGACGGTGGATAAGGTTATTTCCGAGCTGCAAAAGGCTACCAAGAAAAAAGTAGGATAGGCTGACGATTTACATTAAAAGGAATGACCGCAATGTCAAATACAAAACTGAAAAAGCGCAGACCCGCAGATAAATCGAAAATCGCCTTTTTCTCGCTTTTCTGTCTGCCGCCGCTTTTACTTTACATTCTTTTCTGCGTCTACCCGATCTTTTCATCGCTTTACACAAGCTTTTTTGAATGGTCGGGCTACGACGCCCTGACAAAGGATAACTTCGTAGGCTTTCAAAACTACATACAGGTAATAACCGATTCGGAATTTTTGGCGGCTATAAAGAACGATTTTGTTATAATCCTCGGCAAAGAAATTATAATAATCGTGCTTACAATTCTTTTTGCCGTGTCGCTGACCCGCCTTAGGTTTTCAAAGCTTGAAACGGGCATATACCGCTTTATCTTCTTTATGCCGAATGTGCTGTCGGTTATAATCATAACCACTATATGGACCTTTGTTTTAGACCCGAACTTCGGTATTTTAAACCCGCTGCTTAAGGGCGTGGGGCTAACAAAGCTTATTCCCGAAATGGGGTGGACCTTTACCCACCCCATAGGGGTTATAACCTTTGTTTCAAGCTGGTGCGGCATAGGCTTATTTATGCTTATAATGATTACCGCCATAAACGGAATAAGCAAGGAGCTGTACGAATCCGCCACGATTGACGGCGCGGGCGAGTGGACCCAGCTGCGCTACATAACCATGCCGGCGGTGTGGGAGCAGGCAAAGTTTATGGTTATAACCATACTGTATCAGTCGTTCAGCTCAAGCTTTACAATGGTGCAGGCAATGCTCGGCAGCTCTGTAAGCGAGGATTCGGTGGTTATGGGCGTGTTCGTTTACAAAAACAGCTTTGACAGCCAGTGGCCGCAGGTGGGCTACTCCTATGCGGCGGCAATACTTATGCTTATAATCTCCGCGGCGGCTTCCTTTATAGTAAACCGCATTATGTCAAGGGGGGACAGTGTAAATGAGTAAAAAAAGAAATACTCCGCACCTGTCCCGCTCGGCTGCGGTGGGGCAGGGAATAATAAGAATCTTCCTTGTGCTTTGGAGCGTGACTGTGGCATTCCCGGTAATATGGGTGCTTTATACATCTCTTAAAAGCAATCAGGAATTTTTCGCTTCCCCCTGGGCGCTGCCGAAAACCCCTCAATGGGGAAATTTTGTTGACGCGTGGAAGGAGGCAAGCTTCGGCTCATACTTCTTCAACAGCCTCTTTACCGTGGTACTGACATTGGTGATAACCCTGCTTATAGTGGGCGCTAACGCCTATGTTATTGCAAAATACAACAACCGCTTTATAAAAGGGCTTGAAAAGTTTTATATGGTGGCTATGATGGTGCCTGCCGTGCTTATGCTCGTGCCCCTTTACTATTTTGCGGATTCAATTAAGATCACCGATTCGCTTGTGTGGCTTTCGGTTATCTACGCAATACAGGGTATGCCGTTTTCGGTGTTTATGATGGCGGGCTTTGTGCGCGGAATACACAATGCACTGCTGGAGGCTGCCACAATAGACGGCGCAAGCCAGTTTACCATATTCTTTAAAATAATAGTTCCGCTTTCAAAGCCTTCGCTTTTTGTTGTGGCGCTGCTCAATATAATGGGCACATGGAATGAATACATTACCGCGCTTACCTTTATTCGCGATAATACAAAATACACAATGGCAATAGGTCTTTCCTACCTTACAAATTCGGGAACGTACGATGTAAACTACGGCAGAACCTTTGCGGGTCTTACAATAGCCCTTGTGCCTATTCTTATAATTTACGCCATATTCCAAAAGCCGCTGCAAAACGGTATGTCCTCAGGAGACGGTGTAAAGGGTTGATTAGGCTGACGAGAGCCGAACCCATTACGGTTTCGCTCGCCGCCTTTTACCGCCTTGCTTGCGCTTATTTTTGTAAGGCGATAGCCTTACTGCAAATTTCACGCTTCGCCTTTCGAAAAAAGGCGGCTGAGAGAAACTCTTCGACCTCACAAACAAATAAGTTTTTGAAAGTGTGAAGACGAAGAACGCAGTAATACTGACGTATTACAAGTGATGAGGCAAAAAAAGGCAAAAAATTATTGTTTGTAGGCGTGATGAGTTCGACTCTCGTCAGCCTAAGCAAAGCCGAGAAATCCGAACCCGCCTAAAACGGCTTAATTTCGGCTTATCGTCACTCGCAGGCTATCGGATTTACGAGTCCTGTCACACTAAACACCGAAAGGATTATAGGAATGATTAAAAAAATACTTCCGTGCTTGTTATCCTTTGCAATTATTTTAAGCGCCTTTGCTTCACTTCCGTTTTCGGCGGCGGAAAGCACGGGCAATTTAAGACCTGTGACTATTGCCGACGGTTATTCTTCCGACGGGTGGTACAGAACCTACCCGAGCGGCGGCAAAGCCGATAACGCTGCGCATTATATAGAAATAGCTGCAGACGGCGCAGACGACGTAGGCTCGCTGCACTTTGTAAACACTACGCCCGAAAGCGATATGCGCATAAATATTGCTAAAACAATTCCCGCTGGCGATTATACGCTGAAATTCAAAATAAAGGGCAGCAGAACATATTCCGACCAAAATTTATCCTTTGCGGAATATGAGTACAGGAATACGCCCGTGCAATTGATGAGCGGCATTAAAAGCTATGCCGATTGGACCGAGGTGACGCTGCCGTTTACAAGCCGCGGCGGAAGTAACTTCCTGTTTAATTTCAGCAAATACAACTGGCAGACAAGCATATACATTGATAATTTCAAGGTTTTGGACGCAAGCGGTAACGATATGCTGGACGGCATAGGTAATTTCGACCGTTTGGCGTCGGGCGGCGATAAGCCCGATATTCCCGAAGACGTTTTGACCTTGTACGACAGCAAAATCGCAAACGGCTGGTATAAATATTCCGACGGCACCTATACGGCTATAAGGAAAGCCGAAATTGTGGGCGACGGCTGCTTTGATAACGGTGCTTTGCATATAAGAAACGTGACGCAGGGCGGGGATATTCGCGTTTGCGTAAACAAATCAATACCTGCGGGTGAATACACGCTGAAAGCCAACATTAAAGGTAAAAAGGGCGTGCTTTCCGAGGCTTTCTATTTTTCATCGCTCACCGATACGGACAACAGCTTTACCTTTTTCGCCAAAAACACATATGCCGATTGGACAGAGGTCACATCAACCTTTAAAACAAACGGCGGCAGCGATTTTATAATCTTTTTCAGCCAGTATAACGGCGATTGCGATATATACCTTGATAATCTCCGTATTATCGATAAAGACGGCAACGATATGTTAGATGGGCTCGGCAGCTTTTGCACCGACCCCGCAGTGGGCGAGCAGACCGAAGGCAAAATAACGCCGTCGCTTATATCGGGGAGTGCTGCAGGGCTTACAGCGTCCTTGCCGGAGCGTGCTTTAATAGGCGAGCTAAAGGCGGCTGACGGCGCGGTGCTGCTTAACGGCGAGAAAAATACCGACGTTAAATTCAAAGCGTATGCGGGCGGCAGCATAGATATTTCATACACCGCGAACGAGGGCGATATATTATCGCTCGACGGTGATTTTACCGATAATTATTACAAAAAGCACATAGGTCCTGTTTCTTTCAGGTATTCGGGCGGAAAATGGCAAAATCTTTTAACTGCCGATAAAGCCGAGTTTTATTTCTTTGAATCATTGATAGAAAACAGTGGCTTTACTTCGGGTATTGACGGCTGGGAGCAAAACTCTCTGCCTGCCGGCAGTAAGGATACTATATCCTCCGAAACCGCAGGCTATGATGGAGCAGCTCTTCGAGTCACTCACAGTAAAGCTTCGGGCGACAGCGTTTACAAGGTAAGAACAAGCAAATACATACCTGTAACGGCGGGCGCGACCTATAAGCTCCGCCTTTATGTAAAGGCGAGCGGGAATATGCGGCTCGGCGCGTCGCTTCGTGGAAACGGTTCCTCTGCTGTTCCGGCAGAGTCGGGGCTCAACACGGTAATTACAAACAGCACCGACGGCTGGCAACAGATGAATTATACCTTTACCCTCCCGCAAGATGCCACGCTTACGGGGGTAAAGGTGCAGCTTGATAATGCGTTTTATTCATCCGATGCCGAAATACTGTATGACAGCATTGCGTTTTACAGGGTATGCGAGCCGGGAGATGTAAATGCCGACGGCAGCCTTGATATACTCGATATGATACGCTTTAAAAAGGTCAGAGCCGGTATAGCGGAATATACAAGCCCCAATGCCGCAGATATAAACGGCAACGGCTATATAAATACTATTGACGCGGCAATGATTAAAAGGCTTCTGCTCGGTCTTACCGATTACGGCTCTGTGCCGGAGGTAGCAATGATTGCGCCTGACACGGCGTATTCCTACAATGCTTCTGCAAGGGCTTATCTTACCGCCGAAAATCCCACGGTTGACGATTACGCCGTGCTTATGACCGATTCCGCGCAGGATGTAAAAATAGTACTTGAATGTCCGGTAGAGGGTGCGAAATTCAAGGTTGAATACGGTACAAGGGCGGATTACTCCGACGCGGTAACGGTTAATACAACCGGTAAGAGCATAGCTGTTAATAATCTTTTGAGAAATACAAAATATTATGTAAGAATAACCGCCACGGCAAACGGAATTACCCGACAGGCGGAAAGCTCGTTTAAAACCGCAGATATAGGTCCGCGCGTTATGACCGTGGGCGGTGTTACAAATGTCCGTGACCTCGGGGGCTATGAAACCTCTTTCGGGAAAACCACCTTGCAGGGGCTTGCTTTCAGAGGCGCTCAGCTTGATATTAAGGGTGTATCCCGACTGACCGCGCAGGGTGCTGAGCTGCTCGGCACGGATATTGCCTTAGGGCTTGAAATAGATTTAAGAACGGCAAGCGAAACGGGCGGGCTTACAAAGAGCGTTGTTACGTCAGCAAAATATCTGAACAGCCGGATAGGCTCGTATACCGCGGCTTTTTCAAGCGACCAAAAGGAGCTGTTCCGTCAGATATTTGCATCATATGCAGATGTAAATAATTATCCGATTTATGTTCACTGCGTTTACGGCGCTGACAGAACAGGCACGGTATGCTATATTTTGAACGCCCTGCTTGGTGTGGACGAAAAAACCTTGATACAGGATTATGAGTTTACTACCTTTTCTGACGCAGGCTTGCGCTCGGCTGCAACAAATGCGGAAATGAAAGCATTTTTGACCTCGTTCAATGCACTTTCGGGCAGCACCCCTGCCGAAAAAGCCGAGAATTATCTGCTTTCCATAGGCGTAACAAGCGAGGAAATAAGCACCATTCGCGGCATTTTCTTCGGGGAAATACCCATAAATTAATGTCTACTGAATAATTGCATTAGCAAATGAAATTATATAAAAT
>OLOW01003017.1_pt1 | contig 10912 bp, 13 predicted proteins | sample 1672801 | NCBI WGS metagenome assembly OLOW01 (sample SAMEA3136725, study PRJEB25190) | human gut metagenome | biome: human gut; feature: human-associated habitat; material: faeces | place: Austria | collected 2013
ATAGCGCCGTTGCCGCGAGGAATAGAGGCTCTGTCAAGGTGAACAAAGGCGCTAATCAGTTCACTGCCGGGATTGACGGAGCGCTTGATTTCAAGGGGATGGAGCATGCCATCGCTTTCGATGACCATATCAATCTCGTTGGAATTGCTGTCGCGATAGTACCACAGGAGACATTCCTTGGCGTTGTTGTGATAAGATTTGAGCAGCTCAGAGACGACAAAGTTTTCTAGAATAGCATCGTTGATTGCGCCATTGGCTAAAATCTCAGGAGAGGAATAGCGAGTGAGATAGGCGACTAAGCCTGTGTCAAAGAAATACATCTTCGGGGTTTTAACGGTACGTTTCAACAGATTGTTGGAATAGGGACGCAGGAAGACAATAACATCAGATTTCTCAAGCACCTGCAGCCAACGCTTGGCAGTATCGTCCGATACGCCAACATTCTGCGCAATATCGTGGGTGTTGAGCATTTGCCCTGCGCGACAGGCAGCAGCGCGGACAAAATCACGAAACAGAAGCGGATCCGCAAGCTGCACCTGCTCTTTTACATCGCGATCAATATAGGTCTGCAAATAGCTGGAATAGAACACGTCCCGATCAGAGAACTTGCCGCTGGCAAGACCGGGCATAGAGCCCTTCCAGATGCGGTCATAGATTTCCGCAATATCCGCAGGCGCATTTGTTTTCTCTCGCGCTTTCAGCGCGTCCAGCTCCAGAGTAAACGGCGCACAATCACCTGACCCATAAATCTCGTGTTGGGAGAGGCTTGACATATGCAGAATCGCTACACGACCGGCAAGGGACTCCTGCGCAAGTTCCATGAGCTTGAATGCTTGCGAACCGGTAAGCCAATAGGTGCCGGGAGCAGCGCCTTTGTCAATCTCCATCTTGATGTAGGAGAAAAGCTCGGGCGCATATTGCACTTCGTCGATCATAATCGGAGTGGAGTGCATTTGCAGGAACATTGCAGGATCGCGTTTAGCAAGACTGCGCTCTTCTAAATCATCAAGCGTGACATATTCGCGGTCATCACTCATCAGTTGACGCAAAACCGTTGTTTTTCCCACCTGACGCGGACCGGTAATTAAAATACAAGAATACTCTTTGGAAAGAGCAAGAATTTTATTCTCAATATCTCTTTTGATATAAGCCATAACAAGACCCCCTTATGCTAATATCCGATACAATCGTATTTTAGCATAAATCGAGGTGTTTGTCAAGGCTAAGATACGATGTAATCTTATTTTAGCCTAAATAGTGGATAATATGATATAATCCCCTTGAAGGAGGTGGTGTATATGATTGTGTACAGATGAGCTTTGGAATCAAATAAATAAAAAGGAGGTAAAACAACATGATTTCCAAAGAGCAATACACAGCAATCCGGCAGCTAAAGGCAGAGGGCTTTACCGGAACAGTGATCGCGCAAAAGCTGAATCTTTCTGCGGTCAGTGTCCGCAAATGGTGGAACACAGACGAGAAAACCTTTGTCCAGCTCATCCGCGGCAATACCCCCTACATGGATCAATATCGGGAGTTCATCCTGAGTATCCTGCGTGTCTGCCCACAAATTCGAGAAACGAATCTGCTATACCGTCTTAAAGAGGAATTTCCGGATTTCCACAGCAACAAGCGGACCTTTTACCGCTATATGAAGCAGCTACGGGAGCAAACAGGCTTCCTGCAATTTACCGGCAGAGTTACTTCCCCGCGAGAGGAATCGCCACCGGGGTATGAGGCCCAGGTGGACTTCGGGCAATACCGCATGAAAGACCTCTACGGGAAGCCGGTGCGGGTATACTTCTTCTGCATGGTGCTGGCCTACAGCAGAATGCACTTTCTGTATTTCAGCCGGGAGCCCTTCACCACAAAAACGGCCATTCAAGCCCACGAATATGCGTTTCAGTATTTCGGCGGCAGGCCACGCATGATTATGTACGATCAGGATCGGGTGTTTGTGGTGAGTGAAAACTTCGGTAACATTCTGCTGGTGCCCAAGTTTGAGAACTTTGTCAGGAGTACAGGCTTCAGCGTCCGCCTGTGCAAACCCCACGATCCCCAGTCCAAGGGTAAGGTTGAATCCTTCGTCCACTACGTCAAGGAGAATTTCCTGCAGGGCAGAATCTTCGCTGGCATCGATTCCCTGAACAGTGCCGCTCTGCGATGGCTGGATACGGAGGCCAACGGAACTACCAACCTGCGCACACGAAAACCACCACGGGAATTGTTTCGAGAGGAAATTCGGCATCTGGAGCCGGTGAACGCACCCCGAGCAGATGACACTCTTATCCGCAGCGTATCAGATAAGTATACCGTTACCGTGGATTGGAGCGTGTACGAGTTGCCACGGAGCAAGGTGAAGCAGTACGACCAAATTCGCGTAGAGGAAGAAAACGGAATTCTCCTATTCTACATGGCCGCTACCGGTGTACTACTCCATAAATGCCCCAAGAAAGAAGATGGTGGTGTGACAGCCTACCATGGTACTGAGGCAAAACAGGATTTTGTGAAATCCAACGAAATCCGGTACGTCTTCGAAGCCTATGACGCATTGGAGCCCTTCCTCGAGAAACTGACCGAGATGGAGCCACGGTATAAGAACATTCAATGCGGCAGAATCATCGCTCTGTCCAACATGTACTCTGTCGAGCAAGTGGCGGAAGCCATGGAGTATTGCGTCAAGGTTGGCATTTGCAGTTCTCAGGAGATTACTGCCTTTCTCATCTTCCGGCACGGGGACGAATTCGCTAAGAAGCACCTATCGAAAAACGCATACTATCGCAACCGGGATAGAGCCTATGAGATTAGGAGGGAGCAAGATGGCAAGTATTACTGAACTGCAAGAGCTGGCGCGCAAACTTAGCCTAGCTAATATCGCTGGTGGCGTAGTCAACCTGCAAAAAGAATCTCTGTCGAATCTGGACTATCTGAAATATATACTAGAATCAGAATTGGCAGAACGAGAGAAAAGTGCTATCGCAAAGCGCCGCAAGGAAAGTCACCTGCCGAGAAAGGCCTTTTCCATAGAGACCCTGAACAAGGGCATTGCGTGGCACATCCAGCAGTTAGAGAACCTAGCTTGGATCGAAAAGGCTGAGGACCTGATTCTGCTTGGCCGCTGCGATACAGGCAAAACGTCTCTGGCAGTGCATCTGGGAGAACTGGCACTGGACGCAGGCCATCGGGTGTATTACTGCAAAATCGATGAATTCCTGGACATCATCCGAAACAAAGATCACATAGAGCGCTGCAGCCGCAAATTCAAATATATGCTGAGCGCTGACCTGATCATTCTGGACGAAGTTATGTACGTCACATTATCCGATCAGGACCTACCGCTGTTTTATCGAGCGGTAAACTTTCTCAAAGAAGAAAGAAGCATGGTTTACATTACCAACCGTGAGCTTTCCGACTGGTCGCTGACCGTCACGGATCGGCACCTAATGCAGACGCTTACGGAGAAGTTAACGAACAACAGTCAGCTTGTACGGCTGACCTAAGGTCCACGGAGCAAAACCGTGGCCGTTTGACATCAAAAAGTAAAACCGAAAAACTTGAAAATAACCGACAAATATCGGAGGTAATATAAATACTGGTTTCCCGCACCTCTCATTTTTTGCCACGAAAAGATTGATAATCTCTCTTTTTTGTCAAAAATTCGCCTGCCGGGAGGGGGAGGTCAAATCTCTGGGGGTATTTACCCCGAGACGGGCGTGGGGTCACGCGCGAAAAATCGGGAAATCAAGTGGTGGGGCTGCTGTAACAGGATCAGCAACGGCAGGAGCGCATGCGACAGCCACCATGTGAACGAAGATACGCTGCAGCGCACTTACCTCGCCGCGATCAGGGACATGATCGACGATGCAGAGGATATCATGGACGCGGTGCGGGAAAGCGCGGGATTGGTCATGCAGCCGGAAAACGCAAATGCCATGGAACGAATCGAGCAGGAGATCATCGAGGTACAGGAAGCCGTCCTCGCCCTGCATAAGGCAAAGCAGACCCGCAGCGTCAGCGCGACAGACTATGCAACGCAGATACAGGCATACAGCCAGCGGATGCAGGAGCTGGAAGCCCAGCAGGAAGAACAAAAATCCGCTGCGGTGCGGTATGCAGAGGTCAAGGCATGGCTGGACGCCTTCGAGCAGCACATCAAAGACGGCAGCATCATGGACGCGGACGACAGCAACATCCTCAAGCAGCTGGTAGAACAGATCATCGTCAGCGACAGCGGCATAGAGATACAGTTCAAATGCGGTGTCAGCATCGAAAAGGACTACGAATAAGCAGAACGCCCTCGGCAGTGGTCACATAACCACCGTCGAGGGCATTTTTTGTGTAAGGTGAGCCTTTTAGAAAAGCGGCACTGCTGCATAAGTTGCGCACCTAAAGTTAGTTTTTACCCCTGTTTATGCACCTTTTTCCCGCTTTCTCGCATAAAAAGCCAGTAAACATTTGTGTTTGCTGGTTTTTTTATTTATTAAAAATATAATTTCATAAAGCAAATAGCTCACACGGTCGCAAATGCAATCGTGTGAGTGTTAACCGAAAATTTTATTAATATTACATAGTTGCATTGCTTTTCCATTTCCTTTTTCAAAGAGAGAATAAAATCCTCTGCATATATGCGGAGGATTTTATTTTTCATTTATTATGGGTAACTTTCATCATACTATTATCGGAGGTGCAGGAATGGAAAATAAAAATATGTATCGAGAAAATATTACAACTGGACTTGTTGTTGATATTGTTTTGAAAAAGGATCAAGGAACAGCCTGCCTCACGAGAGGAAAAGTAAAAAGGGTGTTCACCAATAGATCTTTTCATTCGCGCGGAATAAAAGTAGAATTGCAGGATGGGAATATAGGTAGGGTACAGAGGATAATTTCTGATATTGCTCAAAAGAGATAAATTTCGGAATAATTCTGAGAAAAGGAATCGTACCGACATATGCAATGTTGCTCGTAGCATTAATTGGTTCATACTTAAATGCTAAACAGAAGAGGGAGGTTTTTGCTGTGGATGGTTACGAATACATTTTTGATTATTCACAATCTGACTTTTTTCGAGTTCGCGCAGTCAATATTGTATACGATAAATATGATTATAACGTTATGAGATTTATCAACTGAAAAAACGCTACTAATAGAAATTGCAAAAAGATATTTATAAGCCCATTTCAGCGGATTTGCTATATACAAAAGAATAGTGTAGCTTCCTATGGGACGCGGCTACACTATTTTTTATTTTTTAAGAATAATGAAATACCATTAGATTAAAACAAAGGGATATTTACACGGACTTTCTGCTACTTTAAAAAGTTTATAGGAACTTCATTTGTATACGGTAGCATTCATTCAAAACATCAGGGAATGTTGTTTTTTAGGAAATCTGCCTGAGCAACGTAAGGGGATTCAATACGTAGACCTTTATTCTTTAGTATTCGGAACTTGAAGTCAAGAAGTTCTGCAGGAACATATAGCTCATTTGCAATACGGAAAAAAGACTTATCCCGTTCGTTCAGCAATTCCAGAAGATATTCATCGGATATGATCAACTCTGCAATAAACAGATTCGCTTCATATTCCGCTGGGGTTGTCATATCAAACAACTCTAATTCCTGAAATCCGCGCATCGTGGCAAGTTTTCCGTGAAGTACCGCATGGGCCTAATTCATGCGCACATAGTATGCGACGAACGATCATACCTGAACGAGAATTGATAACGATATTTTTGATTCTTGATTGATAAAAATAATAGGCTTTCAGAGCTGTTCCGAGATCTTTATAGTGTATTCGAATATTCATATATCGGCAAATATGAAAAGGATCTCTGCTATCATATTTTTTTATAATTTCTTCTACCTTATTGTGAATGAATTCAATGCTTGACATATAATTTTCCCCTATTTAGCGCTTGAAAATTCGTATAAGATATACTCCCCTTTAGCTTTTTATAATTTTCTTTAGCCATTCAAGGGGTTCAAAATATATTATACATGTTAATGTGTCCCATTAGTTGGACTTTGGTTTATGTGGACGTTGTTTGGGGAAGAATTTTTTTCTTGCTTCCTGTTTGGAATCCAAATATACTTCCATCAGCGATTGAAAGAAAAGCTCTTTTGCCTCATCATTCAGTTCACCGCCTGCGAAAAGCGCGGAAGCACGGGATAGAATCTCAGTTGCCTCTCTTGCACCTTTGAATCCAAATTCATTTTTAGAATTTGCGATAAAAATATCGTGATCGATGTTTTTGCTTGTATTTGTTTCTTCTTCGTCCAACAGATAGCTTATTGAAACGTTCAGGGCGTCAGCAATTTTACGCAAATTACTGCTGCGTGGGAGAGATCCTGTCTGTTCGTACATATATAAGGAGCGTTCTGATATTCCCGTTTTTTCAGCAAGTTCACTTTGAAAGAGATTTAGCGAAAGGCGAACTGTCCTTAATTTTAACCAAAAGTCATAAGGCACCTCTTTTTGAAAAAACTTCCGATTATCCATTGACAAACTTCTGGATTCGCGATATACTATGACTGCAATTAAGCTCCGATTATATTTTGTTAAAGAAAATAAGTTCTGTCAAGAGCAAACTGGTGATTTATGAAATATAAGGAGATAACAATGGAAAAAAGTGTGTTTATGGCCGGTTGTCCGATATGTGGGCGTTTTTTATTGAAAGGGAAACCAGATTCGTATATTGAGGGAGGATGTCCTAAGCGTAAGAGTTATTTACAAATATCCTATACACCGGATGGTGTGCAATCGTTTGTTTGTGTTGCGCAAACAGAAAAACAGAATAGCGATATGCCGAAGAGATAAGTTGAACTTGTTAAGGAATCAAGAGGAACCTGGCAAATTGATGCATGAGCTGCATTGATTTGTCAGGTTTTTTATTTTTCTTGATTTCTAATTTTAGTTATGACAGTAGCTGTCTGGGTTAGACGGTATACTTGGGGCGAGAAAGGGGGGAGAGTGGGAACAGCCGAACGAAGAGCAGAAATTATGTGTATCTTATGCCGGCGAAGACACGAAACAATTTCTAAATTGGCTGAAGAGTTTGGTGTTTCCAGTCGAACAATTCAGCGCGATGTAGAGGTTCTAAGCATGACAGAGCCGATCTATACGCAGTGTGGCAGATATGACGGTGGGGTATATATAACAAAAAATTTTGATATGGACAGGATCTACATGATAGAGTCCGAGCTTTCTGTTTTACATAAACTGGCATCTTTGGCCGAGTCTAAATCAATTTGTGATTTAAAAGAGGACGAGCTTTTTAGGCTGAACCGCATTATTTCGCTATATACCAAATCCAATATCGGAAAGGATCACTAATTTGTGAATCAAAAAGAAAAAGAGTTATTTAAAGCTTTGTGTAGTTTTGAAACAGAAACCTTTGATGAAGAACTGCTTGAGGCTGCATCACCTACTGTGTTAGGCCATTTATTCTTTAATCGAATGCAAGCAATCGCTTACGGTACGCTTGAAAGGCATGGTCTGCTTGGTATGGTAAATCGAGAATTTAGAAATTCCCTAAAAGCTGCATATGAGCAAAACCGGAAAAAGAATGACAGCTTCTTTAGGAGTGTTGAGTATCTGGAAGGAGTTTTATCGGGATGTGACCGTCCTTACGCAATGCTTAAGGGCGCGTTTCTTTGTAAATGGTATCCTGAAGGATACCGAACCTCAAACGATATCGATTTGCTTGTTCATCCAAAAGATATCACCGAAGTCGGAAATACACTTTTGAAAGGTGGTTTTTTGCAGGGAAATGTTCGTAGCGGGAATTTTGTTCCGGCATCTCGTAAGGAGATTATCGAGTCAAAAATGACGCGCGGTGAGACAGTCCCTTACATTAAAAAAGTGAAGTTCCCCGAAATGCAGTTTCTTGAAGTAGATATCAATTTCTCGTTGGATTACAAGCAGGGAGATACGGCTCTGCTTGAGGAGATGATGAAAAACACGGTTATTGAAGAAAAAGATGGTTTCTGTGTCAGAACGTTAAGACGGGATGATTTCTTCATTCATCTTTGTGCTCACTTGTATAAAGAAGCGACCACGCTTCCCTGGGTGGAGATGAGGAGAGATATGACTCTCTATAAATACTGTGATATCTACATGCTTCTAAACAATGCATCAAACTGAAGGCAAGAGGTGATGTTGTAGCGTTTTCCCCGCAGAAGGTGTATGACGGGATTAAGGAATATCTGGATTCTGATCTTGAAAAATATACGTTTGAAGGAGAAGACAGCGTTTTCGGTATAGCAGTCCACCTTCTTCAAAACAATATTGAAGAGTTTGAGTGGGTCGTTCGCAACAAAATCTATCCGAACTTCTATGGTCGGTATCTTACCGGTGAAAACTGTCTGAATAAAGATGAGATTAGGTTTCTTCATAGCAAGGGTTGCAAGATTGCAGCCATCTATAGCGATGAGGGAGAAAAACAGAACGAAGAGCAGGGTATGATTCTTGCTAAAAAAATTGATATACTTGCTCTTAAACTTGGTATTCCTGAGGGAACCGTTATCTTTCTTGAGATTGGTGAGAACGAAGCGGTAGACAGAGATTTCTTGAGAGGTTTTGCCAAGTCTCTTATGACGGAAGGCTTCACTCCTGGATTTAAAGCGAATACCGATGCAAAATATTCTTTTGACCGTGAGTTTAGTAGAGGAATGCAGACTGATCAGGATATCTTTGAGATGTGCTTGATTTGGGCAGTATCGCCTACCGTGGAGGAATATAACGGCATTACGACATCTCATCTTATTCACCCGGATAACTGGGTGCCATTCGCTCCTTCCGGTATTACTCGTAATGAAGTTGCTATCTGGCAATACGGTGTAAATTGTCATCCCATTGAGGATGATAGAGGCAAGGCAACATGCTTTAATCTTGACCTTGTTCGCAATGAGCAGGTTATTGTTGAGAAAATGTTCTGATTGGGAGTGGTTATGGGCTGCTACTACCTCACAATGCGCTGCGATGAGCTGTACGATTCCGAAATCCGCACAACGCTCAAGGCTATCATAAAGGACAACAGCTTTGTTGATGAATACGTCACCGATGAGGTCATTCACAGGGTCTATGCGCTGCGCAGCAAGACAATAATCGAGGATCTTGTTGCAAGGGCAATCCGCGAGGTTCCCGCGGTTGACGAGGAAGCCCTCCGCGAATATCTTGACGATTCCCGCCTTATCCGCATGTTCAACGGCGAGGGAAAGGCGTTCTCAAGCGAAAACGAGGCGATCATGGCGTATCAAACGGGCGAGCTTTCGCTCCATGCGCTTGCAAAGATTCGCCTTGAACGCGAGTTTGAAGGCAAGATTTACCGCAGGATCGTATCCACCTCAATCGGCAGGGTCATCTTCAACCACGCAATACCGCAGGATCTCGGTTATGTAAAGCGCGAGACTCTGGACGATATGTTCAAGCTTGAGGTTGATAAACTTGTTGTAAAGAAGGATCTCGGCAACATTATCGACCACTGCTTCCGCAAACACGGCCCCACGGTCACAAGCGAAGTTGCGGACAGCATAAAGGCTCTCGGCTACAAATACTCCACCCGCGGCGGTGTCACTGTCGGCTTCTGCGATATCACCGTTCCGGAGGAAAAGCACAATTTCCTTGAAGCCGCCGACGAACAGTGCGGACAGATTGACAACCTTTACCGCATGGGTCTGCTTTCCGCAGAAAACCGCCGCAAAAAGGTCATCGAAGTTTGGAAGGAAACGGAAAGCCTTGTTACCGACGCATTGATGAAGCGGCTCAGCCCGATTAACCCCATCTTCATGATGGCAAACTCCGGTGCGCGCGGTTCAACCAACCAGATTCGTCAGCTTGCCGGTATGCGCGGCCTCATGGCGGACCCGCGCGGACAGATCATCGAGGTTCCGATTCGTGCAAACTTCCGTGAAGGCCTCTCCGTTCTTGAGTTCTTCATCAGTTCCCACGGTGCGCGCAAAGGTCTTGCCGATACCGCACTCCGCACCGCGGACTCCGGTTACCTCACAAGACGTCTTGTTGACGTTTCCCATAACGTCATCGTTCGCGAAGAGGACTGCTTTGCGGAACGCGGCATGGCGATTGACGGCATGATTCTTGAAACCATCGGCGACGGCGACCGTCCCCTTGAACCTCTCGGCGACCGTATTCTCGGCAGGTTCACCGCAGCGGAGGTTCGCGATCCCGAAACGAACGAGCTCATCGTCGGCAAAAACGAAATGATAACGTTCGATATTCGTGACCGCATCGTTAAAGCAGGCATCACCGGCGTCAAGTGCCGCACGGTCTTCACCTGCCGCAGCGAACACGGCGTCTGCGCAAAGTGCTACGGCCGCAACTGCGCAACGGGACAGCCCGTTACCATCGGCGAAGCCGTCGGCATCATTGCAGCACAGGCGATCGGCGAACCCGGTACGCAGCTCACCATGCGTACATTCCACACCGGCGGCGTTGCAACCGCCGACGATATCACTCAGGGTCTTCCCCGTGTTGAGGAAATTTTCGAAGCACGCAAGCCCAGGGGTCTTGCGGTTATCACGGAACTCTCCGGTTCGGTGGAAATCAAGACGGACGGCAAAAAGACCGAAGCAATTATTTCCGGCGAGGACGGCGAAATCGAGAAGTATCTCATTCCGTTCGGCTCAAAGCGCAAGGTTGAAACCGGCGATTTCGTTGAAGCGGGCGACACTTTGACCGAAGGTTCAATCAACCCGCATGACATCCTCAAAATCAAGGGCGTCAAGGGCGTTCAGGCTTATATGCTCCGCGAAGTTCAGGCTGTTTACCGCAGCCAGGGCGTTGAAATTTCCGATAAGCACATCGAAGTTATCATTCGCCAGATGCTCCGCAAGGTTCAGGTCGAAGATTCGGGCGACACGGATCTGCTGCCCGGCGAGCTTATCGATATCTTC
>OLOW01003020.1_pt1 | contig 10908 bp, 13 predicted proteins | sample 1672801 | NCBI WGS metagenome assembly OLOW01 (sample SAMEA3136725, study PRJEB25190) | human gut metagenome | biome: human gut; feature: human-associated habitat; material: faeces | place: Austria | collected 2013
GCACAAACGGCGACATCTTCAGACTGGTTGTGAAGTCCGGAGATAAGATCATCTCAGAATTCAACAAGGGTAAGGCGAGGGTTCGCGTGGAGATTCCTGCGAAGCTGGCAGATAAGAAGGTCGCGGCAATTTACATTGCCGATGACGCGAAGATCGAACAGCTGGCGGGCAAGACTTTAACCGTAAGCGGTAAGAAATTCTACGAATTTACCACGCCGCATTTCTCAACTTTCGCACTCGTCGATGCAGATGAGCTGGGATTGGAAGTCAAGGAAGAACCGGCAGTTGATGTAAAGACACTTACTGCTAAACTGACACCGGTGGCACGTTCTGCCAAGACGGCGAAGAAGAACGTCAAAGTCACCGTCAGCCTCGACAAGCAGGATAAGGCGATCATCAAAGAGCTGAAAGACGCGGGTTATACGGTAAAATACCGCTTCTATCGCTCGACGAAGAAGGTAGCTTCCTACAAGTCCACAGTGACAAAGAAAACCGCTTCTTACACCAATACCAGCGGCAAGAAAGGCAAGAAATATTATTACAAAGTGCAAGTTCGCGTTTACGATGCGAATGGTAAGCTTGCGGCGAAGACTGCGCTGAAGCAGTGTAGGTATGCAAGCAGAACATGGACGAAAGGGAAATAAAATCCGGGCAGCCAGCTTAAATCAGGCAAACCGGATCACCCGGACACACAACAATATCACAAGACATCAATGATTTCAGGAACATCAATTGATGATAGCAGAGACTGCAGAGCGGGTGTACACTTTGCAGTCCTCTGCTGTTTTTTGACTACCCGGATTTTCCTTACACTCAGCTTGTAAAATAATTTCTGTAAAAATATATAAGAAAAATACTTGAAAAACCAATTGACTCATGATAAAATGGAAGAAAATATTTACAAATGTAGAAAACCATAGGAGTGTTGTGCCATGAGTCAAAAGTCAGCGAAGCGTAAAAAGAAAAGGAAAAATCAATTATCAAATCCGAGTTATTCACAGAGCCGCATGGGTGAGAAACCGCAGCGTAATCACAAGGATTCAACTTTTTGTTTGCTGTTTTCAGAGCCCCAGAGAGCCATTGAACTGTATAATGCCGTCACCGGGGAGAATCTGCCGCCGGATACGGAACTTACCTATACGACGCTCAAAAATGCCATTTATATCGACCGCAACAATGACCTTAGCTTTGTCATCAACGACCGCTATCTGGTGATGTCAGAATGTCAGAGCACGATCAATATGAACATTCCGATGCGCTGTCTCGGTTATGTCAATCGCACCTTAGAGAACCTCGTAGGTAGGGAAGGGCTTTACGGACGGCATTTAGTGAAATTTCCTGCGCCTGAGTTCTACATGTTCTATGTGGGCAAAGAGCCATGGTCGTGCAGGACATTGCGCTTGTCGGAAAGTTTTTTGGCCGAGCCAAAAGAAAATTCACTTGAGCTGGTTGTCAATCTCATTAACTTGAATTATAATGTCCTTGTCACAGCGAGTGCAAAGCGCCAGCGCATGCAGAGCTGATGAAAGACAGATGTCCGAGCGAAGGCGATTGGCAAGCCGTCAGGCGTAGACAGAGCCGCTCAGCGTCCGGACCAATAAGGATAGCGAAATATTGCAGAGAAGTCCGTCACTTTTGGGTTACAGCAAACTGCTGTACCATATCCAAGAGGAACTAAGTGCAAACGGCGGCGATTTGAAACAAGCCATCGACACGGCAGTGAAAGCGTGCATGGACGAGGGCTTGATCGCGGATTTTCTGCACAAACATAGCAGAGAGGTAACAGGCATGCTGTTTCATGAGATCACAGTAGAAGAATTTGCGGAGATCCGAGCGCGCGAAGCCTATGCAGATGGTGAGAAAGATGGCTATGATAAAGGCGAGCGAGCTGGGCGTGAAGAAGGACGCAGTGAAGGTGCAGCGCAGGAGAAACGCGAGATTGCGAAGAATCTCAAAAACTCCGGCATTCCAATCGATGTCATTGCGAAGAATACCGGGCTGACGCAGGAGGAGATTGCGGCTCTTTAGTAGGGATTTTCTTCCAATTGTGGAACACAGACATGCATAGCAAAAAATGCTTGCTTTTTGCTGTAGATATAGTATAATAATTAAGCGCGAGTTTCTTCGCGCAGATCTCTGCGACGAGAACGCAGGGAACCGCTTCATGCGGAGCCCGGCGGAGAGCGTCGCCATATAGTCCACAGGGAGGTGACAAAATGACGAATTATGAAGTTATGTTCATTATCGATGCTGCTTTGGAAGACGAGAAGAAGGACGCAACAGTAGAAACTGTACAGTCCATCATCGCTGCAGATGGTGAAGTCGAAAAAGTAGACGTTTGGGGAATGAGAAAACTCGCGTATCCGATCAACAAAAAAGAGGAAGGATACTATGTAGTTGTTGACTTCAAGGGCAATCCGACATTACCGAAGGAGCTCGACAGAAGACTGAAGATTTCCGATAACGTGATTCGACACATCATCATCAACAATGATGCGCAGTAGAAACGAGGTGTAGCATGAACAGTGTAGTATTGATCGGAAGATTGACCAGAGATCCTGAAGTGAGATATACTGCAGGAACGCAGATGGCAGTCTGCACGTTCACCGTCGCGATCGACAGACCGGTCAGAGCGGGAGCGGAGAAGCAGACGGACTTTCCGAGAGTAACTGTTTTTGGGAAGCAGGCTGAGAACTGCGAGCGTTTTCTTGCAAAAGGAAGACTGGTAGGGGTTCAGGGAAGGATCCAGACCGGAAGCTATACCAACAAGGACGGCGTAACCGTCTACACCACGGATGTCGTAGCTGACAGAGTAGAATTTTTAGAATGGGGTGACAGACCTGCAGGCGGTCAGAGAGCGCAGACGCAGGAAGCTGCACCGAGGTTCGACGCGGCGCCGGAAGGCTTCTCCGCGATTGACGAAGATATCCCGTTCTAAGAGAAAGGAGATAAGAACTATGATGGATAAGAGACGCGGCGGTGGCATGAGAAGAAAAAAAGTATGCCAATTCTGCGCAGACAAGACAGAAAAAATCGACTATAAGGACACAGAAAAGTTAAAGAGATATGTGACCGAAAGAGGCAAGATCCTGCCAAAGAGAATCACAGGTACTTGCGCGATGCACCAGAGAGAAGTGACGACTGCGATTAAGAGAGCAAGAATCGTGGCGCTGCTTCCTTACGTTGCTGACTAATTCGATGATCTTTTCGCGGAGCGTTGCGGCTCTCCGCGAAATCGAGATTTGTTAGCTCAGCTGGGAGAGCACTTGGGTGACAACCAAGAGGTCGGCAGTTCGAGCCTGCCACAAATCACCAAACCGAATGAGGAGTGTTTGCGAAAGACAAAAATGTCTGCCGCGGCACTCCTTTTCTTTGTGCTTTTTTTCTTGCGCTCAAAAGGAAGATATAGTAAAATAGAAGCGGAAATATAATTCAGCGATGGAAGGATGAGAGTGACGTATGGAGGCGCGAAACGAAAAACAAAAAGCGGAAATCGATAAAAAGCAAGTGGTGAAACAACCCATGCCCGCGGGACTTCCTTATCTTGCCAGCGGCGCGGTTTTCTTTGTATTTGCTATGCTGCTGCCGATGTATCGGCTGTGGGCACTGCTGACAGCTCTGCTCATCGCAATCGCAGTTCTGGTCGTGCTGGAACGCGCGCGTGCAAAGCAGGTCGCGGCGATGCCCGTTGTGACGCCGGTACGCCAGCGAACAGAGGAAATCTCCAAGCTGCTGGATGCCGGACGAGATCAGCTTCACACGCTGCAGTCGCAGATCCGCAGCGACAAGGTGGGGCAACATGTCGAAAGCATGGCAGGCACCTTGCAGAAGCTCGCGGATAATCTAGAGCAGAATCCAAAGGACCGCGGCAAGATTCGGAAGGTCGCGGTACACTATGTACCGATGATTACGGATTTAGTCAAAAACTATATCAATCTGGAACAGCAGGGAATTGACGGCAGCAACATTTCCGCGACGATGGCCAGCATCGAAAGCGGCCTCGAAAAGATTGATGAAAGTCTCAAACAGTATTTAGACGATATGTTTGAGGATGATAAAATGAGCATCGAAACCGATATCACAGTGCTGCGGCAGCTGATGAACAAGGATGCCGAAGGCGTAAACAAAATGAATTTTGACGATATTTTAAAGGAAACGAATGGAGGAAACGAAAATGTCTGATGAAATGAAAACAATGGAAGCTACCGTCGATACGAAGGAAACGGAAATGCCTGTGCTGGTTCTGCCGGGCGAAGAGGAAACTCCGCTGGATCAAATGATGGTGGAGGCATCGGCAAAGCCGGAAGCGGTCAAAGAGGTCAACATCGAGGATAAGATTCAGCTGACCGACGCGGAGAAAAAGGCAGTAGACGATTTCGCGGCAAAGATCGATATCAGCAATGCGAACCATATTCTGCAGTACGGCGCGGACGCGCAGGCGAAGATTACCCAGTTCTCAGACATGGCACTGGAAAAGGTCAGAACGAAGGACCTCGGCTCTGTCGGCGATACCCTCAGCAGCTTAGTGGTGGAACTGAAGGGCTTCGACCCGAACGAGCAGAAAAAAGGCTTCTTCGGTCTTTTCAAAAAAGCAGGGGCCAGCATCGCGGAGCTCAAGGCGAAGTATGACAAGGCAGAGGTCAATGTCGAGAAGGTCGTGGACGTGCTGGAAGGTCATCAAATTACGCTGACCAAGGACATCGCGGTACTGGACGAAATGTTCAAGGCGAATATGACCAACTTTAAGCAGCTTTCCTTATACATCGTGGCAGGCAAGAAAAAGCTTGAAGAAGTGCAGAATGTGACGATTCCGGCGATGCAGGCAAAGGCCGCGGAAACCGGCGCGATGGAGGACGCGCAGGCGGCGAACGATTACGCGAACCTGGCGAACCGCTTCGAAAAGAAACTGCACGATCTGGATTTGACCAGAACCGTTTCCCTGCAGATGGGACCGCAGATCAGATTGATTCAAAATAACGACACTCTGATGGTCGAAAAGATTCAGACCACCTTACTCAATACGATTCCGCTGTGGAAGAGCCAGATGGTGCTCGCGCTGGGGCTTGCGCACAGCGAGCAGGCGATGCAGGCACAAAAGGCGGTTTCCGATACCACCAACGAACTGCTCAAAAAGAACGCGGAGCTGCTCAAACAGACTACCGTCGGCGTCGCGCAGGAGTCCGAACGCGGTATTGTGGATATCGAAACACTCAAACACACCAATCAGATGCTGATCGATACGTTGGATGAAGTTGTGAAGATCCAGAACGACGGCAGAGCGAAACGCAAGGCCGCGGAAGTGGAACTGATGAATATCGAAACGCAGCTGAAAGATAAGATGTTGGAATTCAGAGGCTAAACATATGAAAATATTAGAGAACAGAGGGATCTGCATCGGGTTGATGCTGGTGCTGGTTGTCTGCGGATTCCTGCTCGGCGGGTATAAAGGACTTGCCGGAGCGTATCAGAAGGCGTCAGATGTATTCTTTCTCGGAGAGGATGGAGACGGCGTCTGCGTCGCGAAGGATATGGCGGAGCGCGCCGGCGCGCTGACCAATCTGCAGACTGTCGCCAAAAAATATCTCGCTGCAGAGGATGCCGCGGCGCGGGAAGCGGCGGACGCAGTCAACGCTTATACCCGGGCGGACGGGGATGTTTCCGCTTTATTCGCGGCCAATACCAGTATGGAAACCGCGATGGAGGCACTGTACCGAGAGCTGGGAGAGAAAAACCTTTCCGATAAAGATGAAAGCTATCGGCAGCGTCTGTACACGGAGTTTAACTCGCGCGGCGACACCATCAGCCATGACCCGTATTACAGCTACGCGGCAGATTACAATCGGATCCTGCAAAAGTTCCCTGCGAACCTAATTGCGGCTTTGACCCCGATTCAGGCGGCGCCTGTCTCACGCTGATGCCGTTTCTGCGCTCCAAAAAACAGGGGAAAACGCTTTGACAGAAAGGATGGATGCGAATGAAACGAAAAATGACTGCAGCGCTGCTGACGATAATTTTGGCGGCACTGGCTGCCTGCGGCAGCGCCTTCGCGGCGATCCCAACCGCGCCGGATCCGTTCTACGCGGCAGATTTCGCGGATGTGCTGGATCAGCAGACGGAGGACTATATCATAGAGCAGAACGGTATGCTCGAAAACGCCTGCGGCGCGCAGATTGTCGTCGTGACGACGGATTTTTTGGACGGCATGGATATCGAGGATTATGCTTACAAGCTCTTTAACGCCTGGAAGATCGGCGACGCGCAAAAGGGTAACGGCGTGCTGCTGCTGCTTGCCATAGGAGAGGATAACTACTGGTGCGTGCAGGGAAAGGGCTTGGAGGACGCGCTGCCGAGCGCGGACATCGGCGATATTCTTTGGGAGAATCTCGAAGATGACTTCGCGGCCGGAGATTATGACAGCGGCGTCCAAAAGACCTTCGACGCGCTGTTTGATACGGTATACAACTATTACGGCGGTGACGCGGCGACCGGCGGAACTCCCGCGGATGAAGACGCGGCGGAGAGCGGCGGGACGTTTTGGACGGTGATTACAGGGATTATCATGCTGATCGTATTCATCGCAATCCTTTGGCTGGTATTCAGTCTGCTTCGAGGGATTATCCGCGCCGCGGGCTCCGGGCGCGGAAGGCGCCGCGGCAGTACAGTTTATATTCCGCCGATGAGAAGTTCCGGACGCAAACGGGCGCCGGGACCGCCGCCGTTCTCAGCGAATGACCGCAGGGAGAGCTCTTTTGGAGGGCTCGCAGGCAGGCGGTCAAGCAGCAGACCGGCCGCGCCGGCGCGCAGGCCATCCTCCGGCGGCAGCATGAGCAGCAGTCGTCCGGCAGCCGCGAGACCATCCTCCGGCAGCCGTCCGACAATCAGCAGGTCGTCGTCTTCGAGCAGGCCGACCGGCAGCGGACGCGGCGGCGGAGGGACAACCCGCGGCGGCGGAGCGGGACGCAGAGGCAGATAGAGGCGCGTCCTTCAAATAAAGAAAAAAGCCCCGCGGGCAGCAAGCTAAACGCGGGGCAAGCGCAAAAAAATCGGCAGACGAACGTAAGACGTCCTGCCGATTTTTTACGATGAAGGAACGATTGCCCGCGACATTTTCGAAATATCAATTCGAAATATCGACAAGCACTTGCGAAGCAACCCTCTTGCGTGAGTGCCATGCGCGCATAGAAATCTGTACTTTGCTGCGCGCGCTTTTAAGCTTGCAAGAAGTCGCGCATTAAAATCAACAGCAGATTGTTGTTATAGAGATCCGTGGCGAAATAGGAGCCTTCCATCCATCCGGCGACAGTATCGCAATACGAAGGCAAGAAGATACCGACCAGCGGAAACAGCAGCGCCAAAAACAGGAGCACAGAAAGCGCGCCCAGGAGAATTCCCATCAGGATACCGAGAAACCAGTCAAGCGCGCCGACAAAGCCGCCGCGGTATTCGTGCGAGAAAGCGCGCGTAAGCAGCGACAGAAGCAGACGCAGCGCGATCAAAATCAAGAAGAAGCAGAGTATCATCAGCAGCAGGTTCGCCAGCTTGTCCGTATTGTCGGTAATAACAGAAGACGCGGAGGCGTCCGCGCTTTCTTTGAACAGCTCCGGCAGTATTTCGTAAACGCGGGAGGCGGTCCATTTTTCATGCAGACCGGTTTGGATTTTGTCCGTGAGCGCGAGACCCAATTCGGTCTTTTCGAGAAGCAGGGCGGCGAGATCGTCGCAGAAGAGCCACGCGATCACGACAGTCGCGATACCGCGCAGAAAGCTGACGACGGTCATCACAAAACCCTTGCGCATGGCGAAAAAAATCGTCAGACTAAAAAGAATCAAAACCAGAATATCCATCATCATAAGAAGCCCCCCTGTCGTCATATGATATAGTAACAATTGTTTGCGCGGCCGAAACCGAAATTACACGGTCGCGGACGAGTGAATCCGGCGAGCGGCAGCCGCGCGAAGACGGCGCTGTGCCCGCTGTAAATCTATTTTACTAAAAAAAGAAGGAATCCGCAAGTCTGTGCTTGCGGCAAAGGATAGAGGGGTGGAGATGGGAAGTCAGTACGGGCCGTATATCATGTATTTTTTGAGTCAGCTGCTGCAAAAACAGAGGATGGGACAGACGAACGCAAGCGAAGCTGATGAAACAGAAGCGCGAGACACGCAGAAAGAGACGGTGACGGAAGCGGAAGCGCGGCGGCAGCCAGGGACTCATCCTGCCGCGGATATTTTTGATCAGGACGAGACAGGAGCCTGCTGGCACCGTCAAACGCAAATCGCGCTTCTGGAAAAGTTTTGTCCCGAAGGCGAGGCGCAGGCGCGCAAACATGGACATTTTTTAATCGGGCAAAACGGTCAGGACAGTTTTGTGGGGATTCCGGGCCGCTTCCTGCGGGCAGAGCAGCCGGCAGGCGGCAAAACAGGGTTTACCCTTTGGCAGCCAATACGGGGCGGAGCGGAGTTATATGAGGAACTGGCGGAACTGGACGATACGATGGCGGAATATCTTTATGGATATTGGATCGCGCGGGTGGACGCGAAGACCTTGGCGTTGTCAGAGGTGTGAGAAAATCCGAATCCGCGTGAAGCGGCAGATTTTGACGCGTGAACGCGCAAATTGTACTGGATGCAGTACGCAAAAATGGTTGAATAATCTGCGCGAGTGTGGTATGATGATAAAAGTATGGAAAAGTTCATGACCGAGGCTTTAGCAGAAGCCAGAGCCGCGCGGGAACAGGGAGAAATTCCGATTGGCGCGGTCATCGTAAAGGACGGCGTTATCATCGGCCGCGGACATAATATGACCTTGACCCAAAAGGACCCGACCGCGCACGCGGAGATTCTCGCGATCAGGCAGGCGGGGAAATACCTGGGGGAAACTTTGGGATGGAAACGTCTGACCGGCTGCAGCATGTATGTAACTATGGAGCCATGCAGCATGTGTGCGGGTGCTATCGTCTGGGCACGCGTGGAGAAGCTCTATATCGGCGTGATGGATCCAAAGGCCGGAGGCTGCGGATCGGTGTTTAACATCGTACAGGAAAAAAAGCTCAACCACTATGTGGAAGTCATCGAAATAGAGGACAGCCCTTCTTTTTTCGTGTACGCGCGCAAGTTCGTCACGTCCAGCGGGAAGGAAACTTGATAAAACGGCCAGTCGCAATCTGAAAACAGCCCGTAAACATTGCGTCTTGCCCACGTCTGCAGATCAATTTCGCGCATGCTCAGTCCTACTCCAGAAAGGTTCCGAATTCCTGTACGGTTTTAAAATAGAAGTCGCAGTTTTTGCGCATGAACGCCTCGATCTCCGGCACGTCGTATGCCCAGCCGGCCGCCGCGAAATCGACGCCTGCCGCGCGCGCCATATCGTAGCCCGGCTTGAGATCGTCCACCATCAGAAGCTCCGAGGCGGGCAGGGAAAACTGCGCCATGATCTGCTCAAGCGCCCAGGGCGCGGGCTTGCGCTGCTCGGGCGGCAGGTCCCAGCCGTAGATCACATCCGGCTGCGGAAGACCGTTTTCCCGGTAGTCGCGCACAATCGCGTCTTTCATCGAGTGGGACACGACGGCAAGAATGCCGCCCTGCCGCTTGTGCCGCTCCAGAATCTCGCGCATGCCGGAAAATGCCTGCGGGACGCGGGGCTTGACATAGTTCTGCCAGAAGCGGAACTCATAGTCCAGCTCCTGCGGCGACAGCCCGACCTCTTCGGTGAAGAACGGGAGAATGCCGGGGTCGAAGTTCTTGCGGAAATAGTCTTCAAGCGTGTATGCCTTTGCGTTCGGGCGGACTTCCTTCAAAAATTCACAGAAGCAGGGAAAATGAATGGTTGCGGTGCTGTTGACCAGCGTGTCGTCGTGGTCCAGCACCAGACATTTGTAGCGCATGACTTCCTCCAAAATTCGTTTCCACCATTATACCGGTTTCGCGCCGGACGCGCAAGAGACAAAAGCACGTCGAAACGGGTCGAACGGTTTTTCTTCGGAATTCTTAATTTTCCGGGAATCAATTTGCCAAGAGAAAAAAAGTGTGCTATACTCAGTGCATAAAATGCAGGAAGTATATCCGGAAGGATATTTTGAAAGCTTGTACGAATGGAGGAATCCCAATGAAAAGAAGAAGACGCCGGCAGCAGAGAATGCTGATGCTTGCCGGAGTGGTGGCGCTGCTTGTCATTGTGCTGATTGTGATCATTTCGAGCTGCTCGAAGAAGAATCAGACCGGCGGCATCAACGCGCAGGCGTTCTCCACCGGCTCGGAGCTGGTGCTTCCGCTGAACGCAGAGCTCAACAGCGGCGACTATGTTTCCTACGGCGGATATCATTTTGAAACGAAAACAAAGCTCGCGAAGATGGCAAAACTCATCACCAAAAACAATGAGAATGTCACTGCCGCGAACTACGACAACGCCTATGGCGCGGCGGTCCTGTTCACGCGCGACACGGGCTCGGGTGTGGAGAGCTGGTGCTTGTATCAGCAGGACCCGACGCACATCTCCAACTGGTATGTCTTTATGGGCTGCCACCGCGAGGTGTCGATGCCGGATGGCATTCTGGACATGCTGCTGCCGCTGCATCTGATTTCCGACAGCTACCTGCGCGACAACATGGGAAGCCGGCTGGCGCTGGACACGGCATATGCCTGCGGCGCCAAGAGCGCGGAGGCTACCATGCAGGACCAGTTCAAGGAGTTCTATGCAAACTCCGGGCTTTACAATATGATTACCCTCGACACGGGCTTCATCCTGACCGATAAAGCTTCCGGGCGCGAGGTGGAGTTCAGCTTCGAGGAGACCGACGAATCGTCCTGGTTTACCCTCAAGAGCACGGTTCCCGAGGAGCCGGAGCCCTCGAGCCGCGTCCAGCTCAGCAGCACCGACGCCGCAAGCGAGCACTTTTTTTTGCGTTCGACACTT
>OLOW01003021.1_pt1 | contig 10903 bp, 4 predicted proteins | sample 1672801 | NCBI WGS metagenome assembly OLOW01 (sample SAMEA3136725, study PRJEB25190) | human gut metagenome | biome: human gut; feature: human-associated habitat; material: faeces | place: Austria | collected 2013
ACTTGCCTCATAAATATCGTCAATCGAGCCGTGTTCAAGCTCAAAGCGTTCGCAGATATCTTCAAAAACGGAAGCATCCGGCGGAGAATCGGCGGAGAAAGCATGGTGCAGTGTCCACGGTCCGTTATTATCGGGATACGGTCTTTCAAGCTCCTCCTCAGTCATAAAACGTCTTAAATATTCCGGATCGGATAACGAACGGCAGCCGAACTCGGTGTATGCCGTCGCCTCGGTGTTTTGAAAAAGCGTTATAACATCGCCGTATGATTGGTTCCAAAAATTATACGGTCCGTGTGCCATACCGGAAATCGGCGCCGTCATTATAAAAGGTATCTCGGGATTCATCTCATAGCATATTTCATTGAGCAGCCTTAAAGGATACGATTGTTCGCTCATGGCCGACCAATTGTTAAAAAGCTCGTTTCCGCCGCACCACATAACCAAACACGCGTGTCGGCGCAGACGCTTGACTATTGATTTCGCTTCCTGCCTCAGCACTTCACAATAGTGCTTGCCGTTATTCCTTCCGTAACAGTTGCAGGCAAGCGGAAATTCCTGCCACACCATTATTCCGTAACGGTCGCAAAGCTCATAAAAGCATTGCTTCTGTATGCCGCAGCCGCCCCACATTCGCACAATATTCATATTGGCATTTTTTATAAGTTTAAGCAGATATTCATATCTCTCTTTCACGATTTTGCCTATGAAAACCTCGGGCGATGTAAAATTAGTACCTTTGGCAAAGATGCGTTTCCCGTTAAGCTCCATACATATCGGCGGATTCGAACGTGACATAGGGTATCTCCGCGGTTTCCCCCATTCGCCGTCTGCCATAACCAATTTTGCGCTTTTGAAACCGACTGTTCCCTCAAGAAAGCTTCTGCCGTTTGTGACTCGCCAGCTGTAAAGATAAGGCTCGCCGTGTCCCGCACACCACCATAAATTGACGTTTTCTATACAAAATCCGTCGCCGTTTCCTTTGTAAACACAATTTCCGTCGGCATCAAAAAGCTCTGCCTCGGCAATGCCGTCGCAATCAATTTCAAACCTTCCCGAAACGCTTGTATAATCCTCGCTCAATTCGTATTTGACCGTTACATCTTTTATGTAATCCGGCGTTCGGGTTTCTATGTAGGTTTCGTCCCAAATCCCCGAAAAAAGCAATCGCGGGTGCCAATCCCAACCGTAGCACACAGGCGCTTTAACCGAGGTATCCGCCTCGTCGCGCGTATACTTGACCGCGTCGGCTCTTTTTGGGTGAGGATATACCGTAACGGTAAGCACGTTTTTTTCTTTAAGATGATCCGTTATATCAACCTCAATATCGGAATACATTCCCTCGTGACGCAACATCTCCGTGCCGTTTAGCGTTACAGACGAAAAATAGTCTGTTCCTTTGCTGAAGAAAAATACCCTCTCATTCTCTGCCGCCTCAAAAACCGGTTCGGTCGTATACCTCCATGTATATTCCTCAAATTTCTTATATTCCTCGCAGTTTGTTCCGTAATTGAAATCGCCCATGTTTAGGAATTCGGCATAATCACTCTGTATATTGCCGGGCACGGCGACCGGAAATTCCTCACTGTTGCCCTCTGTGTCGATTGCGGTTCCGGTCCATTTTTGATAAAACTTCATTAAATAACCCCATTGCAAAATGTCTTTGTAAAAAAATCAGCACGGTTGAACCTTGCCGTCCAAAAGTGCGGGATATGAATCCGCAGTAAAATCATACTCGGTTCTAACCTTATCGATCAACCAGCACCTCGGCTGGTTGTTAAAAAGCCAGTCAAGCGGCTCCGCAACATTATTTTGAACCGAATTTACCCTAAGCGCCGATTTAAGGTCGCTTTTCATTTCATCGGTAATCGCCTCGGGCTGTATCGAAACAAAAAGCGGAGTTCCGCTTTTTGCAAGCAAATCAAGCCATGCCCGATTCAATTTCCAATCGATTTTGTCCTTTATAATACCGACGCAATCGGCGTCAATTTTATAAAACGTGTTATTTTGGCAAAGTCTGAATGCAAGCGTATTAATGCCGATCGCCCTGGTCCTACTCCAAATTTTACCGCTTGTATCGTCGCCTGTCCGATTAAGCTCAACCAGACCCGCCGCCAAATGCGATACAGTATTACAGCCTATAATAATCGTATTCCCGGCTTCTTCTCGGATAAGCGCGTAAAGCTCCGACACGATTTCGGCGCTTGTCTTTGTCCTGTCGTAAAAGCTCCAACCGCCGTCCGTCGTGATTTTACCGTTTAGCAGATAACCGTATTTTCCGAACATATCAACCGTCGTAAAATCATGCTTGATAAGCTCAAAACCCCAAGCCTTAATTTTCCGAATCGTTTCCCTTAAATATGTTTGAACCTCGGGAACGGTCGGATCCAAATATGTCGGCCCGTCGGATTTTTTTATTCGCCATTCGGGATGTTTTTTTTCCGCTTCCGCATCGTGAAGGGGTCTGAACCATATTCCCGCCCTGACATCTTTCTTTTTAAATTCCGAAACGATATCCGACATATCGCCGTACCGCTCGTTCGGTATCCAAGGGCCCGAACAGGCATTGACCTGCCAACCGTCGTCAATAACCATAAACGGCTTGGTTTTGTTTTCTCCCGCAAGCTCAGCTATGATATCCGCGTCCCTTAATATGTCCGCACGGCTGCTGCTGCCGTAGGCATAATACCAGTTGTTGCTACCGTATACCGGCTCTTTAAGAAGTAAGGGATTTTCGCACATTACTCCGCAAAACTCCTTTGCGGCTTCAAAAGCGGAAATATCCTTATAACGCTCGCAAACTATCTCCCCCGCCTTCAACCGTCTTCCGTTCAGTTCAACTCCCGTTCCTCCGCAACGAACATCAAACCACGCTGTACAGCCGTTTGCATCGCATTGAAAGCTGACAAAGCTGCCTGCTCCCGTCATCACTCCGCATCCGACGGTTTCTTTTTCGCTGTGCACGAGGAAATACCACGGCATGAAAATCTCGCCGTTCAAAGAATGCCATTCCATATCGCCGTAGGAGCGTTCCCATTTGTCGCCCATTATTTTTGTGTATTCATCCACGACAAAATTCCAGCGAAGGCAAATAAATTCGGGTCTGCTTTTTTTTGCCGTAACATAAACATACAATTTTCTGTTGCTTATTTCAAAATCTACGTCAGCGTCCTCATTGCCGTACTCGCAAAAAATTCTGCAATCATCCGGTATTCTTAAAATGTCTATCATAATCCGTCAACTCCAAATGACTTGCTTAATAAGTGTCTCGATTTTCAAATTCTTTTCTGTACTTCATCGGAGAACAGTTGTATTTCTTTTTAAATTCTCTGTGGAATTGGGAAATTGATTCATATCCGCTCTCATATGAGATCACCGCTATACTTTTTGTCGTTTGTAGTAATTGTTTTGCGGAATATTTAATTTTAATATCATTCAAATACTGTTTGAACGTAACGCCCACAAAGTCATGAAACTTTACGGAGAAATACGCTGTGTCCAGATTAGCAACGCCGGCGACCTCCTTTAAAGAGGGATTGCTTTTGAAATGCATCTGAATATATAAAATTGCGGTTTGAACCGGAGAGTTTTGCTTGCTGTATTCAAATTTTGAATCGCGTATGATCATGAAAAGCAACTGATTTATGGCGTTTATTACAAAGCGATCGTAAAACTTCTTTTTTTCGCAGTACTCGTTATAGGCATAATCGAGAAGCGTTACGACATATTCCAGGTTTTCTCGGTCAAAATGGCTCCAGATGATTTTATCGTTTTGCAGTAAAAGCGTGTTTAAAATTTCAGTGTCAATTATATCACGCGAAAACATAATGGAATAGATAGTAAGATCTTCGAGTTGAGACAGACTGTGCAGATCATTAGGCGTAACAAGTACAATATCTCCTACACCCACCGGTATACTTTTGTCGTTAATCACTTCGTTACAGCTGCCGCTTAAAACGAGCTCCAATTCGAAGCAATCATGCCAATGCCTTACGAAAGACGGGCTATAATTTTTATATATATAGAACGGCTCGTCATCAATCTCTTGGTTCCACATTTTTCCGAGATGATACATTATAATTTTGTCGTTAATAATAACCCTCCTTTTATGCATTGGTAATAATTCACAGTATTTTTGCGTATTTCACTTTATTTATATAATACCATACAGCACTCATGTATTCAACCAATATATATTGAAAAATATCGCAAAATTATTGTTTTTTATGAATAATTATCAAGTTTAACGAATTTGATTTTACTCCGCCAAAATCAAAGGGGCTGTCGCAAGTGAGAAAAAACACGAGCGGCAGCCCCTTTATTTCCACGTCTGAAGACACCAAAAAAGCAAAACCCCGTTTAATAAGCGGGATTTTGAAGTATTCGAGACATAATCCGATTTTAAATTTTAAAGGAAATAATTTCGAAAGGACCGTATTGCATTTTACCGTTTATCCTGCCGATATCATTTTCGGCAAGGTCGCAAAGACGAAGTTCCCCGTTGCTCAGGCGGTTTTCAACAGTTGCGTCAGTCTTTCTTCCCATCGCTTCATAGCTCCTTACTATAAGGCTGTCGGAATCCTCTGCCTTTTTAATTCCGTCAATAATTATATTATCTTTGTCGACGGAAATATAGCTTTCGTTGAGAACTCCGTCGCCTCTGTTTTTAAGACTGTAAATCACGGGTTCAAAGTTAAAAAGGTAGCCCTGCCGCACAGCTTCGGTCAAATCGCTATTATTGTCGGAATATATTCCGTATCGGAAGGTGTGTTTTCCGAAATCTAAATTACGTCCCGGATAATCGGTTCCTCTTACGGCATTCATTTCAATTTTATTGTCCTTTGCGCTGTAACCGTATTTACAGTCGTTAAGCAAAGCAAAGTTGAGTCCGGGACGGCATAAAGCGATCCACTTATGCGCCGCCGTTTCTATTTGCGCCTGTTCAAATGAATTGTTAGCCTTGTTGCTGCGGCTTACATATCCGAACTGAATTTCGCTGTTTACACAGCGGGCATCAATATCTGTTGCAAAAGCGATACGCAGCATTTTATGTTTCTCGCGCCAATCTAAATTTGCGATAATTTCCAGTACCCTGTCATTGGGACCCAAAGAAAGCCTAAGCTCTATTTCGGAGTTACCGTAGCGGTAGCTCTGCGTCAAATCAACGCCGCAATTGCCGCACAAAATACTGCTGTTATACAGAACCGCCCTTTCGGGCTGCTGATTTCGGTAATCGTACTGCAAATCCCACGCATTCTCGATATCGTCATAAATATAAAGAATGTTTGAAGGCTCCCGCAGAAGCTCCGCACCGATTTCTTTGTTATATATACTGCCTATGCTTCCGTCTTCAAGAACAGTCACCTTTAAATAATCGTTTTCAAGGCTATTCATTGTGCTTTTTTGCACATCCGCTCCTGCCAAATCCGCGACAGCGTAGCCTAAAGGCGGAAGAATCGACGTAACAATGCCGTTTTCTGTTTTAATATCGTATCTTCTCTCAAACGAAAGGGTATTAAATATGACCTTGGGCTCTTTATAATCCGAGGGAGCGTTTATTTTCTCCGCCAAAGTGCAGGCCGCTTTATTCTTAAGCTCAGTCACCGCTTCGTACAGTATTTCGTATCTTTCAAGGGCTTCGTCGTAAACGCGTTTGATAGAGGAGCCGGGAAGAATGTCGTGAAATTGATATAAAAGTACTTCTTTCCATATTTTTGCGATTTTTTCCTGTGGATAAGCATATCCCGTTCTTCGCATGGCAATTGCGGAAAGTATTTCTGCGTCCCTTAATGAACACTCCATAAGACGGTTATACCTTTTATTTCTTGCCGCAGAAGTGTAAACGCCCAAATGTCTTTCGAGATAAAGCTCGCCGTCCCAAACAGGAAAATCCTCCGCATTTTTGCTCATACGCTTGAAGAAGTCGGACATTTTTCCCTGCTTTACGGGGCATAATCCCGTAAGATTATCCTCTCTGCGTAGGTATTCAAGATGAGACGGACTCGGTCCGCCGCCGCCGTCACCTATACCGAACGGCAACAAAGCCTCTCCGAACTGACAGTTTTTAAACATTCTGCGTTTTGCATTTTGTATGGATCTTGCCGAACCCTCACTGACATAATTACCCTCGGGCGGCATATGCACAAGCACTTCCGATCCGTCAATGCCGCGCCATTTGAAATTTGTATAAGGAAAATCATTAATGAGATTCCACGTCATTTTTATGGTAGCAAAGAAATTTATGCCGGATTTTTTAAAAATCTGAGGAAGTGCGGCAGAATATCCGAATGTATCGGGCGCCCAAACAAAGTCAACCGTCTGTCCGAATTCTTTTTTCCAAAAGGAATTACCATATAAAATCTGCCTTACAACCGATTCTCCTGATATAAGATTAAGGTCGGGTTCAACCCACATTGCCCCCAAAAGCTCCCATCGATCGGCTTCGTAAGCTTTTTTCACCTTGTCGTACAGCTTCGGACAATCCTCTTTTACCCAATCGTAAAGCTGCGGCTGACTTGCTCCGAACACATACTCCGGATACCTGTTCATAGAATCTATCGCCGTTGCGAAGGTCCTTCCTCCCTTTCTTCGCGTCTCTCTTAAAGGCCACAGCCACGCAAGGTCTATATGCGCGTGTCCTAACGCCGTAAGGGAAAAAGCAGGACTGTCTCCGTCTTTAAGTGAAAGTCTTGCTTTTGTTATTTCAAGGCACTCACGCATTTCATCATCGGTGAATTTAACCAGCTTTTTCCTGCATTTGCTTAAAACATTTAATAATTCGTATTTAAGCGGATCATCCGACTGAGTGTTTTCCGCCTGAATATAAAGGACGATCATATCGTAAAACAGATCACGGGCCATATCGTTACATTCCGCAACATAAAGCTCGCAAATTCTTCCGTCCCCCTTAAGGTTGCCTGTAAGATCGTTACAGCCTGCGTCCATCCAAAAATCTATATCTTCACCGCCCTCGGCACATTCTTTAAACAATACAATTCTCTTGCCGGGATTACCCATTGCGCGGTCGAAATCGGAGTTTTTATTTGTAATCGCTCTTACGGGACAGCCGTCATCGTCAAACACCAGACCCTCACCGTTTATATCCAATACGTATACTATCTTTTTACCCACGGCATTTTCGGGCAGTTTTGCCGTACAGTGAAACCATGCGCAGTCGAAAAGGTCGCCCCATTTATCGCCCGTTTTTACGGCACGGTGCTGTCCCTCGGCACGTCTTTCAAAGGGCAGCGGCTCTTTTGATGTGTATATTTCCGTTTCAAGATCGATTATCCGCCTATAAACCCGTTCCTTAACGCGCATAATACAATTTTTTAAATTTTCAAAAACATATCTTTCATTAAACATTTTTTTCACCGTCTTAAGTCATATTTTTCTTTTGCTTTTCTTTAAGGCAGTATGGCATACCGCAAATAATCCCGTAATATTTTTTATATCCGCTCTAAAAGCTACAAAAAATACCAAAAAATGCAATATTCGTTTTTCCAATCGGTCATACTTGTGTTACACCCGATAGGGACAATCCGCCTGAAGAACGGCGATTTTTCAGGTTTAGCACTTAGTCTGTTAACCTTGTTGACCGAAAGTCTTGCAGTCTTGGGAACACGCGATTCATCGCATAAAGCACCATACCGCAGTTTTCCATATTGCCTCTATCGGAAATACGGAAATTCCCCTCAAAGCTTTTATCGGAGAAGACACTTTCGATATAGATATAACGGTCGCCTTTATCCCTGTAAAGCGAAGCCATAAAATCCGTTAGATATTCTATTCTTTCCGCATCTCCGAGGTAATTGCAAAGAATAAGCTCCCAGCCGTATGTTTTACCCGATAAATGGCCGCCGGTTCCTCCTACGGTTTTCATATCGGTTATAACTTTCGGATTATTTTCATCAAATGTTACATTGACATATGTACAGGTATTAAGGATATCGGTATAGTCGTTTGTTTCAAAGGTGCCGAACTGCCTGTAAAGGTCATAGGTATTTTTCATAATGTCAATATCCATACCGTGCCAACCGACTGCAATCGGGGCGAAATTTTCGTATGAAAAGCCCACCACCAAAGAATTATCAAGGTCAACCGTTCGGTCAAGCTCGGTGTCGCCGTAAAGCTCTCCGTAAAACTTTTTTCCTTTATATTCAAGCACAAGATGCTCATTAATGCCATCGCTTATTTTTTCATACTCTGCCGACCATTTTTGAGCGTCATCGGCGAAGTCGTTATTTTTTGCGTATTCCGCAAGCATACAAAAAGCCTCGGCCGCAAAGCAATTGGTTATAAGATTATAGCCCTCCCAATAGCGGCCGTCACGTGTATGCTCTATTTGAGGATTGAATATAAGTCCCCATTCATTTTGATAACCGTCGGTATCGACATAATAGTTCACCAAATCCTTGAGAACGGGATAAGACAGTCCGATGAACGAAATATCCTCCGCCGTCATTTTACAGGCGTTGACATATTGAGCCCAGGCAACGGCGATCATATATCCTCCGTCCGTCTGCTGATGCCCCGTGTCAAATGTCGGTCGGGATCTGTATGCGCGATAAGATATTTCACCCGACACATCGGTTTCTCCGTCCGCTCCGACGGAAACCGTTTTACAGCCTCTTGAGTCTGCAACTCCGTAAACCAAAACTTCGGAATCCGTCATGCCGCGACCGGAAAGCTTAAGATAATAGGAAGCCTCTTTATCTATATCGAACAGAGGAAATCCGAATTTAAATTCAACAAGTCCTCCGGTTGACGGAATGTCGCCGACAGCTGTATCATCACGGGAAATAAGCCGAGCGTTTTCACCGTACCCACCCTTATAAAGCGCCGCAACAAGCTTGCCGCCGCTTCCTTCGGCGGCAAGCTTAACGGCAACAGCGGTGATATGCTCCGAAAGCGAGGGGATTTCCCAAACCGCCGAATTGTTGTTGTCAACGGTAGCCAAAGCGTCTCCGGCAGGACTGCCCGAAATGACAGAAAACGGGATTGCCGATCCGCATCTCTCCCATATAAGATTGTTTTTATGATCGTAGTTATATGCGCGGTATTTTGAGGCTGTATTAACCGAATCAATACAGGCGGCGGCGGTAGATTCAATTACAAAATAATACCTGTCTCCGACAGTTACATTTACCGATTTATCAAACATAAAGGTCTTCCAGCCTTTATAAACATCCCCGGATTCCCAATTCAAGGTTTTTGAAGCGATAATTGTCGTTTCGTCATCGATTTTTGTCCGTAAGGATACGGTTGCCTTTCCAAAATCGGAGGTACTGCCGAGTCGTGAGTAAACCGACATATAAAACGAAACACCGTATACGGTTCCGTCCTTCGGTACAAAATCGGTTCCGACCTTATTATTCGAGCCGCATATTCCCAATCCGCCTTCACCGTGTTCGGTAAATTCGGTATAATATTTTGTCGGTATTATGCCGCCGATATTTTTGTAATTTGTCGATGAATCTTTGTAATTGTACTGAATATGCCGGAACCAGTCCGCACCGCCCTGCTTATGCACGGCCAATATATTATTAAGAAGCTTTCTTGAAAGCTCGGTATCCCCTGCGGCATTGTGTACCATTATCTGCATTGCGGTATCGCGTATAAACATACCGGAATATGTACCGGTTGACGAAGTGTCGGCATATCCTCTTGAAGTTATTCTTTCGCAAAAAAGCTTATAGCTGTCGTTGTAAAGTCTGACCTTTTTTGCCTCCGTTTCTGCTTTTGACGCAGCAACAGCCTCGCAGACGCTCAAATTACGGAACGAAATTTCTATCGCCTCCAAGGTTTGACCGTATACAGCCAGATATTTATACTCGTCGGTTACAAGTCCTTCAACCGACGTATCCAGAATCAGTGTGATTTTTGTCCAATCAGTTGCGGCCGGAATCGTATTTTTTCTCAAAATACCGGTTTCATTTAAAAGTGAGGTTTTACTTTTAGAGGTTGTTAACCCGAAATTATCATCGTTAAATTTTCCGCCGTTATACTTATACTCAAAGCTTACAGCATATTTTCTGTTTTTTTTCGGCTCATAATTCGTGACAAATCCGATGATGCTATACGGGTCTTCGGTATTAAAGATCCATGAGATGCCGTCCTGTGTAGTTTCTCGTGTAAAATTACCGGTATTTGTCGGGTAGTAAAATGTTTCGGTATTATCATTCTTTTTCATAAATTTGAAACCAACCTTCTTTTAAATTCAATTTTTTAACAGAAGTATTATATCCGATAGGGACAAGCTGCCCGATAAACGGCGATTTCCCCATCATTTAACCGATTAGCAGTTGCAAAAATACTCAAGATAAGAACGTTTCCGCTATTCTTTTCGAAAGCTCATATTTTTTCTTAGGATGAATGGCAGTGTTTTCGCAAACATCACGGCTCACAACAACCTTGACAAACGGTACTTTTGCACCGATTTCCGCCTGCGAGCTTTGAATCTTTTTCCAAGCTCCGATGTCCCCCCAACCTAAAAAATCGGGTAGCTGTACCACCGTGAACGGCAATTCGGTGTCTCTGAATACCTCGCGCCACGAATTTATAAGGCATAGAAGCATATCACCGTATATTTTGCTTTCTGCTTTTGAGGCATTATTTTCGCCTTGATACCAAATAATTCCCGCAACGGAAAACGGCGCTGTTTTTCTAACCTGAAAATTATAAAGCTGCGAATGTCCATTATTCCATGGAAAATCGCCTACGCGTTCCTCCTCGGGAATATCAAAAAGCGGGTTTTCAAAAGACGTTTCGGGGAGGAAGGTCTGTATATTTGCCGCGCCCTGATAACAGGTTATAAACCCTACGGCATGACCTGTTTTTTCGCGGAGATATGTACCGACAAAATAGCCTATACACGAAAAGCCTCCGTCGCGGTCTGCCTGTGCGC
>OLOW01003029.1_pt1 | contig 10882 bp, 17 predicted proteins | sample 1672801 | NCBI WGS metagenome assembly OLOW01 (sample SAMEA3136725, study PRJEB25190) | human gut metagenome | biome: human gut; feature: human-associated habitat; material: faeces | place: Austria | collected 2013
GCAACAGAGCTGTTTGCAAAATGCCGTTATCTTGACGAAAAGACAGCTGCCGCGGCAATTTCAGCCATCGAAGACTCAGCATCCTGATAATCAGTAGGGGCAATGGTCGCTACGGTATTGATAAGACCCTGTTGCTCAAAGGAGCTATAGCCTTCTTGGCGGCGGTCAAAAGCTGCCAGATAATTGGGCCCGGCCCATACCTTCAAGACATTGACCGCTTCGCCGGATGCTACTTTATCCGCATATAAGGTATTACAGATATAATCTAAGGAGAGCTCACGTTTCAGGAGCAGAGAGCAAAAGAAATCTATGAAGAATATCGTTTCTTTGATCCGAAGGCAGCATATTATCCTGCAAAAGATATCTTCCGTTTGAGTCTTTGAGCTTTTTAATTGCAAGGAATGTATCGGGTGCCATAGTCCAGCACGCATCTTTTTGAAAACGCTGTTTTACCTTGCACTGCAAAGCTATAAGCTCGTCGGCTGTAACGGCAGCAGCAGCCGCGGCGGTTAAACCGTTGCTTGAATTTAAAGCGCCCTGTATAGCGTTTGCGCCGCTGCCTGTCAAACCTTCTTTTGCAAGAAAAGCGGCAATTTCTTCCGCCATATGGCGGATTACAAATTCGGTAACGGAAAATTGTGAGTTGTTTTCTACCGACATACCGATAAGTGTGAGAGCGCCTATTAACCATCCTTCGAGGTCAACGGTTGTGAATTTTCCTGCGTCGGCGGTCATTTCGGCAAATTCGGTCTGATAAGCGGCTGCTATATCGTGGGTTGAGTTTGCCTTACCATAAACGGGAATCGACAGCTTGCCTTTTACGGAGTATCTTTCCGCTCCCGCCAAAATCGGGCAAATATCCTTTACCGTTTCAATGATTCTGCTTGCGATTGTCACAGGCATAATCGCACTGTTGTTCGATTTTGTAAAGTTCTGTTCGCCTGCGCGCAGCTCCGTTGCGGCACCCATAATAAAATCGGCAAAAGCGCGGTCTTCCTGTTCGGCTCTACCGTCGGTTGTCGATACAGGCTCCGATTCTTCAGTTATTCCCCGTGCGCGTTCCTCTGCCGCAATGGTTTCGTCAACAAGCCTTATTTTGTTTTCGATATCGCGAAAGCTTTTATTTTCTTCGTCGGTGAAAGCTCTGCTTTCCGTTTTGATTGAAACAAGCATATCTTCAAGCTGTTTGCGATAGCTCGCTCTCTGTTCATTTAAAGTTTTGAGTAATGACATTATTTTTTACCTCTTTTTCATTAAATTTTAAAGTGCGGCAATGCGCCGCTCATAATCCGAATAATCGACAGTGCCGATTTCGGTCAAATCAGGCTCTCCGTCGGTGAAAGCTCGGGTTTCTAAAGTTTCTTCTCCGTCTGCCCGAACCTCAACGGACGTAGCCGCATAGCACGGCGTTTTGCGAATAACAAGCGTCAAATGGTCAAGATCAAGCTTTTTTATGTGCCTTATCGGGAGACCGTCTGCTCGGCTTTCCATTTCGTCGGTCACGTTTTTCATACCGAAGGACCACCCGCGAATTTTACGTTGCCGTGCTGCTTCAACAAGCTCCGGGTCGGTTATCAAAACGTCATCGGCTCGAAGTCCTATGCTGTCTTCGTGCAATTTTGCCGTTCCGTCCGATGTTTGAGCGTAAACCTTTGAACCGTGGTCGACGGTAACGTTGAGATTTCCCGCTCGCTCCAGCGCGTCTGCAAAGGCGCGCTCTTCAATGATTTCGATACATTTACCGTGCGGAGTTATCACTGGGCGCGAGGCTTTCCCGGTTACGTTGACATACCCCGAAATGTGTGCGCCGTCGGCTCTTACTTCAATTTTCATTTTTTTCACCACCTTTCGGTGCGGATTTTATTTCTGTGCTTTGACCCGTATTAGGAACAAACGCTTTTTGTGTTTTCGGGTCAAGCAGCACATCGCCGAGACTGAGTGAAATATAGTTAAAGCCGAGCGGTTCTTTATCTTCCTCACGTCTAACCTCGTCAATTTGCAAGAAATGGTTTTTAAGCGCTATCTCGTAAGCCTCATAACGTTCTTTGAGCTTTCCGCGAGTAAGCTCTCTTGTGTCAAAAGCGAAATATCTGTTCTTTTTTTCGCTTTCGAGCAGTAAATCCTTATCCAGCGCCGCCTCAATCACATTAAGAAGATTTATAACGCATTCGGTAAATTGGTCGACGTCTTTTTCGGTTGCTCCGCCGAGAACCACCGTCGCAGGAAATCCAAAAACATTGAATATTTCACCTGTATTGGTTTTTTTGTTTTCATTCAGCTGCAGTTCTACCGATGTGGCGGACGTTTCTTTAAAATCAATTCCGTCGTTAAGTATTGCGCTGCGTTCTTCGGTGTCATTGCTGCTGTATATCGTTTTGACAGCTTTTTTGAGTTCTTCTACCGCCTCTTTGTCAAGATGTTTCTCACTCCTGAAAAAACCGCGTTTGTTTCCGCCTTTTTTTATTTGTTTCTGCTCGAACTTTAATATTTCATAGGCCACGGACAGCAATTCGGAGTTCTCGGTTATTATCGAATGTGAATCCGAACCTCGTTTTGTGTGACGCAAAATTTTAATAAACTCATATGGGTAATATCTCGCTCCGCCTACAAGTATGTCGTAATCCTTGAAAATCGGGTCATTGTTTCTGCTCACGTTTATTTCACCGCAATCCACGTAACGTATTGACCTTACGCCCGTAAAGGTTCTGTCAATATATAACCATGCTCCGCCCCCGAGATAGTAGTCGGCTATTACCGCCTGCCACATATCGGCAACGTTGAGCGTATCGCCGCTGTCAACCGATAGCAAAAAGGTGCGTTCGTCATCCGCTATCTCATGCGGTCTGCCGTTTTCGTCGGTTTCGTAAAGCTTTATGGGAAGTTTAGCTACGGTAAGCGCTATTTTGTTTACCGCAGCGGCCACGGCAGATATTTGCATTGCTTTTCCGCGTGTCATTTCCGAATTACCGAATATTTTTCCGAGACCTAAATCGTAATTGCTTTCACCTGATTCGGCTCGGTTTTCAATTTCTTTTGTTTTTTTTAAAAAACGCATATCAACACCACCATTCATATCTCATACAGTCATAGCGCCCCAACTTTCGTTTTGGAGTATTTCGTTCACGTTTAAAAGATGAACCGCATTTATAAGTGAAACAACCATATCCACCTTACCGGCAGACCTTTTTTTGTTAACGTATTTGTTCAAATTGGTATCCTCCGAGCAACGGGCATTTTCAAAATTGATTTCGAGCAACAAATTCTCTTCATAACAAAACGCACCCGAAAGGATGCGTTCTTTAAGAAGTTTTGTTGCAGGATGTAAAATAGAGGAGTGTTGGCGTATTTCTACGCATTCTATCGGATTCGGAGCACTTTCAAATTTTTGAACCGATGATATGGCGTTCCATCGGTCAAAACCGAGTTGTACTATATCAACACCGTATTCCTTCTCCAAAGACAACACAAGCCTTTCTATAAAACTATAATCAACAATTCGGTCGCCACAGGCAAAACAATCCCCGTTTTCAATGCATTTTAAATAATCTACTCTCTCGCGAGCGGTTTTTTCTTCAACCTTTTCTTCGGGTATAAACCCCCATACAACGGCATATATTTTATCTTCAAAATATGTAACCATTGCAACAGAGGTATTGTCTTCGCTGAGTGAAAGGTCAAGTCCTAAGTATACGCGCTTGCCGCGCCAAAAGCTTTTATTTTTTTCGATTCTGCATCTGCGTAAATCACCTATATCAACATATCCTTCGGTCCCGAGCGATTTATAGCATATATTTAAATGCTTGCACAGGAAGTTTTGCCGCTTATTTTGATACAGTATGGCTACTTCTCGTTTTTTCAAAAGATTGTCAAATACATAGGGCAATGAAACGGCTACAGGATTGGCTTGATATATTGCCGTATCCTCGGTTTTCCATACATCGCCGGTTCTGTATTCGTCGTCCGGCTCATAAAGCAGTGCGAAAATCCGTGAATTTTCCATAAGGCCGTCGAGAGATTTTTTTGCCATATCGATTTCGTCAACCAAAGCGTTGTTGTCGTTTGGATATTGTGTGGAAATAACTATGCCCAATTTATTAAGCAAAGTAATCTGTGATGATTCCATTGCATCTATCGGATATCCGTCCATTGCGCCCGCTTCGTCTGCTAAAAACATATTGGCGAGGTGTCCGTCCATTTTGTCCTGGCTGTAAGCGAGCGGCGTATATTCGCTCTCGGTAAGTAAGCACCGCGTCTCACTGCGCAATGTTTTAAAAACTCTTTTGTCATTAAGCAAGGGCGATGAGCGGATTATTTTTTTTAACGCCACCTGCAACTCGCTTGAAAGCTTTAAATCCGGGGCGACGGAGAAAAAACGGCTGAACTTGGGTTCTGTAAGCATTGCTATTATAAAAATTACCGCCGATGTAAATGTTTTGAAATTTTTACGGCAAATTTCGAGTAATGCTTTTTGATAATAGCGATACCCCGTTTCTTTTTCCTTTGTGCAAAACACGGCAAAAATCAAGAGCATCGCGTAATCTTCGAGACCCTCCGACATCGGCTTGTGTAAGTCCGGGTGAATTATAATTTTCAGCAGTTTTGATATCAGCTCCCATGTGGCCTCGTCAACATATGCAAGTTCGGACTTTTTATCGCAAATATCAATCCAATCTGCGGCTTGACGTTTGACGTATTTCCCAACCTTGCGATTTTCGGGTCGAACACACCATTTTGCGTAGCGGTAAGCCCTACTGTCCTTAACCTGAACCATTTAAAATATCCTCTAACGGACTTTTTTTATCTTCGGCGGGAGTTTTCGGTATTGAGCGCAACCCGGACGCTACGGTCATAAGATTTTCCTTTTCTATGTCGAACATCATTTTGCGCTTTCGTAAAATTGCATCGTCAAGCGAGGTTATGGCTTTAGTGAACGTGCCTTTAAGCTTGTAATATGCCGTTAAGCTCATTCGCTCGCTTGTATCTTCCGGCGGAGCGTAATCTTTTACAACCTTTTCTTTATCGGCAACAAGCTCGTCAATCAATTTATCATAACTCGATTTCAGTTTTTCAAACGCCCTGCACTCAGAATGCAGCATACAGTAGCGATTTATTACCGCCGAATACAGGTCGTCGTCTTTGTCGTTTGAACTCATGAGCTTTTGAACTCTCAAAAATTCTTTGTGTGCAACCTTGTCAGATTTGACTTCTTTAAATTCCCGCATTTTTTCGCCGGTTTTTAGGTTGTTTTCAGCTTGTTTTCGTATCTCAATTTCCGATTTTGTGCGATGTCCTCGCAAAGAATTGACTGATTTTGACGGGCGCGGCATATTCTTTTTTCCTTTCTTAAAAGCGTAGCTTTTAAAATTAATATATATTATATTCGGCGTTAAAAACCGAATATAAAAGCTCTTTCAAAAATCCATATCGGGAATTTTTTGTAGAAAGCTATGGGCGTTTTGGTGTGGTGCGGAATTATTCTCTGCGGTTCAAATGCCGGGGGGGTACTTCCAATCGCTGTGCGCAAGCTCTAAAAGAATATTTGCGGCAATCTTTCCTGATTCCGCTAACTCGTGGTGATATTCGCAAAGCGTAATCAAATTACCGTTATCCAACCGCCGCTCCCACGCCTTGGACAGCGGTTCTATGTGATGAACCGAGAGCTTTTCGGGGTTGAGCCTTTTAACCGTTCCGACAAGCTCTGCGAGACACGCACGGCAAAGGTATCCGTCGCGCTTTTTAATTTCTTCACGCTTGCGTTGCCATTTTGCCGAACTTCTGAAAGCGTCCGCCACACTGTCTCTCACGTAATGTTTATTACAACGAGATGTTGAGCGCGGCTTTTTCGGGCATATCTCGTCCGCGCCGTGCAATAACCCACAATAACCGCAAGCTCTTTTCACGGAGGTTTTTATCCTTTCTTGCACTTGAATGTAAAAATGGAAATAAAGCCGCGGTTTTTATGCCCGTTACCTCGACTTTATTTCCATGGTAACAGTATAACACATCTGTTTGTGACATTTGTGACAAATTTAGTTCTTTTGAATGTATCTGTATGCCATTCGCTTTATTGCGTATTCGGAGGCAGAGTTTCCCACACTCGCCGCCACCTGATTCCAGGAAAGACCGTTCACAAAACGGTAGGTGAGTATCTGCCGCGTAAGGCTGTCGGGGCAAGCGGATATGTAATCGTTTAAGCGCACAAGCTCTATGCGGCATTGCTCCAAACGGTTGGTGAGCTTTGTTTTGTAGTAATCAAGCTCCGCAACCGCGCGGCCTATTTTATCCCCGGCACCCGCACCGTGCGGCATACCCGTTATTTTTACCGAGGTGTCGGTAGCTTTGTCTTCTAACTCGGATATTTTAATTTTCAAATCTTCTATTTCTCGATTGAGGTAGTAAAGCTGTGAAAGCTCTTTAAGCGTCATACCGGTATTGCTCCTTTCAGTGCTTTAAAAATTCTTTGCGGGATATACGCCCGCTGTCTATTGCATGGGACATCTGCCCGTAAGAGTAGTAGGTACTGTGGCGGTCGTTGTACCTATCCAATGCCCGGCAAAACTCCCCGAGCGGAATATCATACGTCGGTGTGGCTTTCTTCGTTTTCTTTTTAGGCGGCGCAGGTGCGATTTTTTCTTTCTTCTCGCAGGTATGACAGCGTTTCACCCAGCCGTTTTCCGTCTTGAACGTCTTATTACATTCGGGGCAGACTTTCGTGTACAATTCTTTTTCTCTCATTTCGGTTTCCTTTCCCATTTCCATAAGCCGAGCACAGCCATAGCAAAATTGAACGCATATAAAAGCGCCTGCGCATAGCTGCCGTGTACGGTGTTGTATATGCACCAAAAAGCATTGGTGCAGAGCCATATGTAAAAGCACCACCGCTTTTGCAGACTGTTCGCAACCGTGCCGGTTATGGAAAGAATTGTGATTATGTACGGTAAATATTTCAATTTAAAAACTCCTTTTATTCCGCATTACGCATTCCGAATTCTGCATTAAAGCTTATGACGCGTCCATCCAATCATCTCCCTCAATCTTCCAGTCGGGCAGCAGTCCGTCGGTGTCGGCTTTATACATCACAACCGAGACATACCAATGCCCGTTGTATTTATTAAACCGTGAAAAGCACCGTAAAAACCTATAGCCTTTATATCTGCGTTCCCAGTAGTCTTTATCGTCTACACGCTGCTTCGCCATAAGCTCAACCGTGCGCGGCGAAATGTGTCCGTCCTTTGCGCGGGTCTCCGGCTGCGTGAGGTTTTGCGAGTGACGGAAACGCTTACGCCCCTGCGGGTCTTTGGATATATACCTCGCGGCAGCTTCGGGTCCGAATACCTCGGGGCGAAATCTCTGTGCATTAACTCTTATACCCTTGCCCCACATAGCTTCGACCGTATCGCGGTCTAAACCGCCTGTCATAAACAAATGCACATGGTAATTCTTCTGACCTTTAAGCGCTCCTGTTTTGTAGGTAACTTCTTCGATTGTGTAATAATATTTAAACGGCGCTTTAAGCTTTCTTAAAAGCGCACGGTATTTTTTGTTTTGCGGGTCTGTTTTTAATAGCTTTTCTATTCGTTTCAACTCTGCGGCTCTTTTGGTTTTAATTCTGCGCTTGTAGTTGTTTATATCCCGCGAGGCGCCGTCAATATTCAGTGGCGCGAATTTCTGCTCGTATGTGTAGGTGAGTAATAAATCACCGTTATCAAAATTCGCATTTATAAGGCGGACGGCTTGCTTTATCGCCATATTGTTGTTGTATTTTTTCTGTGCTTCGCTTGAAGGCTTTGTGCCGCGCGGGCGAACGGGCATTCTGCTGCCGTTTTCCCACACCGGGTAAAAATCCGCCTCAAGCAGCCTGCCCGATATTGTCTTCTTTTCCCGTTCCATTAGATCAGCCCGTCCTTTCGCACAGCGTTCTCGTAATAGCTTTCGGTTTCAAAAGCCGAATTGTAAAGCGCCGTGCGGAAATATGACTTTCGGTATTTGATTTCGTATTTCACTTCACAGAATTTTCCTATACAAAATTTAAGGTGATCGGAGTTGAGCTGGGAATACACCTCGCTCACCGTTTCGGCAGTGAGCTTTTCGCCGTTTATTTTTACAGACGAAAGAGGATAAAGCGAATATATTTCCGCAATTATCATAATCAGCTCGTAAGCGAGGGCGCGGTCGCAGCGGTCAAACTCCTGCAAATCGATTTGAGCCATTGCGGTATTCAAGGCTTCCTTAAACCCGACTTTGACATGACTCTGACTTTGACTTTTCTCACACACTTCGGATTGTTTGTTGCTCATTCTTAAAAACTCCCTTGTTATCCGCTCCCACGGTTTATTTTTGGTTGACTTGTTACTATAGCATACAAGGACGAAATAGGGCTTGTCTGCCCGTTTCAAAAATACTTGATTTTCCGCTCCCGAAGTGGTATTATATATATGTAAGGTTCGGGGCGTTAAAATCGCTCTGCTGTCCCTCTCGGTTGCCGCTGAGAGGGACTTTCTTTTTTAAGGTATATTATATATATGTATATAGAGTTGCAGTTGACTGCAAAATCAGATTTTCGGCAGGTCGGTTGTTTTTATGGGTTCTTTCAGTCTTATTTTATCGAGACCCGCCGCAGTCACGCTGTGCCCGCACTTATCTTTAAGTATTGCTACTGCGGTATTTATTTTGTATCTCGGCAAATGGCTGTGAATGCTTAATATACGTTCGTATTCAATATCCCCGAGCAGCGGGACGTTTAAAATAACGGGGCGTTTCAGTCGCTGCGCGGTTAAGGCTTGGTTAATGTCCATTATTCTATTTCCCGCTTCTGTTTAAGAGCTACGCGGCGTTCAATGGATATCTTACCGGACGAGGTGGCTTTTATGTCCACAACTCCGCCCGATGCTACGCCGAGAGATATTTTATATATCTTCTGCTCGCTCATAAGATCAACGGCACTTTCAAGTATCGGCAGTATGTTTTCATCGCACGCGGCTATGTTGTGGTTTTCATCCGGCGCGCAGCACACCGCTTTAAGCTCAAGCTTTGCTTTTTCGGCTTGCAGCTTTCTTTTTTGGTATTGCTGTGCCTCGTAACATTTGCAATCCATAGTGCCGAGCTCGGAAAGCTCCTTTTCGGTTGTTTTGTCCGGGTATTCGTTTGCGGATATCTGCCCGCAGAATTTACAAAATGCGTTTTTCATATTTTTATGTCTCCTTTAAGACTAAGATATTTGACTATAAGCTGCTGTGCTTTTTCCCATCCGTAGCATACCGCAACCGCGTAGCCCTGCCACGCCAGAGCGTCAAGCCATTTGTTTTGTTCTTCGGAAGTCTTGTTTTTGCCGTATTTCATTTCTATGTATAAGCCGTGGTATCTTCCGCGCGCAACCGGCAGGCACAGGTCCGGCACGCCCACCTTTACACCCTGACGTTTAAGGTTTGCGGCTTCAAGCCTGTTTCTGCTTCCGCCGTTCGGTATGTGGTAGAGCAGGTCAAGCTCGGGATATTTGCCGCGCATAAGCCGCGCCCAATCGAAAAGCGCCTCCTGCTCGTTTGCTTCGTGCGGTATAGGCTTACGCCGCGCCGCTCCCGAAGAGGTTTGTGATGTTTTGTTCGGCATATTACTTTCCTCTTCCTCTTTGTTTAAAGAAATTATCCCGTGTCCGTTCTATGTCCTGATTTACCTGTGAGTTTTTATGCTGTTCGGCTAAGAGCCTGTCCCGCTCTGATTTATATGTGAGATACCGTTCGCAGCTGCCGTGACAACCTATGTGTCTGTCGGAGCAGTTATTGCAGGGCGGGGTCATTTCATTCCCTCCAATGCTTTCTCTGCTTCTTCACGGGTAAGGAATATGCTGCCGCCGATTGCTCTCTCATCAAATGATATATTTTCTGTGAAATAGACTGTATTTGCAGAACTTATTTTAATTGCTCTGATAGTGCTTTTATATATTCTGATTCCGTCTGTTAGGTATATTCTATCTCCTACCTTACGCGGTAAATGCACCCATTCGGAACGGTCGGTGAAATCTTCACATTTATTTGCAAACAATGTGTTAAATTCTTCTGCTCCGTTTGCGGTTGCCATTTCATAACACGCTTTAAAATGCAGACAATCTCGACAATTCATTCTTCCTCACCAATCATTTCTTCAAAGTCCGATTTTAGCACATATTCTATCAATGCTTGATTTTCGCCTGTTAGCATTGCTTGAAGTATTACTATTTCTTCGCCATAAACTGTTAGGCGCGGTTTTTCATCATTAAAAACAAATGACTTACTTTCTATTTCCCTAACACAAAATTTGCTTTTAGGGTGTGATTTTCTTAACGTTCCGCTCACGGCATTTATGTTGTATGAAAAATTGTTTTCGCAAGAAGTATTAAACATTTTAATTGCCCACCATTTCTTTTAAGAGATTGTCAATATCATCAAGAACATACTCGGCGTTATAAACACCCTTTACATCATTACACAGAGATTCAACAACATTTGCCTTAATTGACATTTTAATTCTCTCTGCAAACTCTTTGTATGCTTCGGCTTTGATTTGCTCAACGGTTTTAAAATTCGAGCAAGGACCTTGAACACAATATTCCGTTACTTCGCCGACATACTCATAAACACATTTCGGGCATTCTTTTAACCTCTCAATTTCCGCCTTTTGACGGTTGATAAGGTCAAGAGATTTTCTGATTAGTGGATACTCACCCACCATATTACTATGAAAATATTCAAATTCATTTTCTTTAATATAATCTTCCAAAGCCTTTATAATTTCCTCATCAGTAAATTTCTTATCGGTCATTCCTCATCTTTCCTTTCTCCGTAACTGCAAAAATCCATACCGTAACAATTTCGGTTTAATTCCTCTATACGCTCATAATTTGTCATAC
>OLOW01003030.1_pt1 | contig 10876 bp, 7 predicted proteins | sample 1672801 | NCBI WGS metagenome assembly OLOW01 (sample SAMEA3136725, study PRJEB25190) | human gut metagenome | biome: human gut; feature: human-associated habitat; material: faeces | place: Austria | collected 2013
GCTGGAGAGCTTTTCTACGCAGAGCGTGCTGCCCGCGGGGATGGTTATCTGACGCGAGCCGATTACGGCGGTGGCAATGCGGATTGGGTGAAGATCATGACTTTCACCTCCGACAAGACCACTCCGACCACGGACGCCGGGGCGCAGGTGACGACGGGCAAGATCGCATTCTCGGAGGATGGAAGCGTCTCCTATCAGTATGTAAAATGCGTGATGACATCTAAGGTCAATCCTGACGGTGCGACCATTACGGATGTGCTCGACGTGAATGTCGGCGAGGTAGAGGTTTCCTACTGGGAGTTCAAATAATTGTCGGAGGGGAGTTCTCCTCCTGCGATACGCTGAATGGGGATTTGCGGGAGCGGACTTTAACGGTCCGTTCCCGGCATCGCCCCGAACGGCAGTCGTGTGGGCCTGCGGGGCCTGAAGAATCAAGTATATAATATGAAAGCCATGATGATGAAAAAACAGAATGTCGGGAATGCCTGCGGATGGGCGGATCGCCTTGCACGCCTTCTGTTACTGCCTGCGCTCACGCTCGTTCTGCTTTGCTCGTGCGACGAGGACAAGGCGAAATCCGAATGCAGTCCCGCGGCGGCTTCTTCCGGCTTGTGTCCATTAGGCCCCTGACGGAGCGCATCGATGCGTTTGATGAGTTTTTACACCGCAGACCGGGAAGTATGGAAAAGGAGAAATAAGAATGCTCTTCTGGATATTCATGCTGCTGTCCGTATTGATGATCCCGCTCACGATGATCTATTTTGGCCGGAGGTTTTTCAAAAGCCCGCCGAAGTCCATCAACGCGACGTTCGGATACCGGTCGACCATGTCCATGAAAAATCAGGAGACGTGGAAGCTGGCGCATACGGTCTGCGGGCGGTACTGGTACTGCTGCGGCTGGCTCCTGCTGCCGCTGTCGGTCGTCCCCATCCTGTTCGTGATCGGGCGCAGTGCGGAGACGATCGGGTATGTCGGGTTGATCACCGTATTCCTCCAGCTCGTCCCGATGCTCTGCGCGCTCCCGGTCACGGAACACGCGCTGCGGAAAAAGTTTGATAAGAATGGGATGAGGAAGAGCTGAGAAAGGGAAACTGCAAAGCTATATGCCATTGCTCCCCGGCCCTCATCAGTCCCGGCTCCGCCGGTCCAGCTTTCCCCAGGGGAGGACGTTTGGTGCGTACAAACCAAGAACCCCCCGCAAGAAGGTACAAATTATCTGAATTTTCACCGCACCTTCTATTGACGGCAATCGTTCTACGGCAACTGATATCAAATCTGATGCCCCCGTATCAGGCGGCGCGTACCAAGACATACGTAAGATGAGTATCGTGTGGAACGATGCCCGAAACATTGGAGTTCGCCTGAATTCAGACGCAGAATGCACCCCGCGTCTCCAAGCACTCTTTTCTCCCCTATCTTTTCTCTTGCGAGAGAAAAGATAGGGCCGCCGGAGGCATCCGGCAGCTGCAAATTTGTGACAGCAATCCCTCAGGCGCTTCGCGCCAGCTCCCTTTACACAAGGGAGCCTTTGGATTGCGCCGCCAGAAGTGTGGCAAAAATGGGTGACAACCTCTCAGGCGCTGCGCGCCAGCTCCCCTGGAAGGGGAGCCTTTCGTCCGCTGCGGCGGGGCGAAAAAAACGGAAATTGTGCTGGCTTTTCTGCGCAGCATGTGCTATAATAATAACGAAAATCATTATTGAATTATGAAAGGAATCCGAGCGTATGTATTGTGTCAGAAAAATGACCGAAGATCTCTATTGGGTCGGCGCGAGTGAGCGGCGGCTGAGCCTGTTTGAGAATGCCTATCCGCTGACCAACGGCGTCAGCTATAACTCCTACCTGCTGCTCGACGAAAAAACCGTGCTGATCGACACCGTCGATAAGTCCGTCAGCGGCCTGTTCTTTGAGAACATCGACCATGTGCTGGGCGGGCGGAAGCTCGATTACCTCATCGTGCAGCATATGGAGCCGGACCACGCCGCGACCATCGGCGAGCTCGTCCTGCGCCACCCGGAGCTGACTATCGTCTGCAACGCCAAGACGCGCACGATGATGCAGAACTTCTTCACGTTTGACATCGACAGCCGCCTGCAGCTCGTCAAGGAAATGGACACGCTCACGACCGGCAGGCATACCTTCGCCTTCGTCATGGCTCCGATGGTCCACTGGCCGGAGGTCATGGTCTCCTACGACACAACGACCAAAACGCTCTATTCGGCCGACGCCTTCGGCACCTTCGGCGCGCTGAACGGCAATCTGTACGCCGACGAGGTCAATTTCCGGACCGAATGGCTCGCCGATGCCCGCCGGTATTATACCAACATCGTCGGCAAATACGGCACGCAGGTGCAGGCGCTGCTCAAAAAGGCCGCGGAGCTTGAAATTGAGATGATCTGCCCGCTGCACGGCCCGGTCTGGCGCAAGGATATCGCGTGGTTCCTCGACAAATATATCCACTGGGCGACCTATACGCCGGAGGACGACGCCGTCGTCATCGCCTATGCCTCCGTCTACGGCGGCACGGAGAACGCGGCGAACGTGCTGGCCGCGAAGCTGTCGGAGCTCGGCGTGCGGAACGTGCAGATGTATGACGTGTCCGTCACGCATCCGAGCTATATCCTCTCCGAGTGCTTCCGCGCGAGCCATCTGGTCTTTATCTCCACGACGTACAACGCGGGCATGTTCGTGACGATGGAAAATCTCGTGCACGATATCGTCCATCATAACCTGCAGAGCCGAACCATCGCCCTCATGGAAAACGGCTCCTGGGCGCCGACGGCGGCCGGGCTCATGCGGGCGGAGTTCCAGAAGCTCAAAAACTGCACCATTCTCGACGAGACCGTCACGATCAAATCCACGCTCAAGGAATCCCAGCTCGCGGACGTCGACGCCATGGCGCAGGCGATCTATGACTCCATGCCGAAGCCGGCCCCCGCGGTGCACACCGCCGACGCGCCGGTCGAGAAGAATGCGTTCTTCTCGTTCTCCTACGGTCTGTTCGTCCTGACGGCCCGGGAAGGGGAGAAGGACAACGGCTGCATCATCAACACCGCTGCCCAGCTGACCGACACGCCGAAGCGCATCTCCATCGCCGTCAACAAGGCCAACTACACCCACGACATGATCCGCAGAACGGGCGTGTTCAACCTCTCGATGCTCTCGACCGACGCGCCGTTCGGCCTGTTCCAGCACTACGGCTTCCAGTCCGGCCGGGATGTGGACAAGTTCGCGGACGTCAAGGGCATGGCCCGTGCGACGAACGGCGTGTATTACCTGCCGTACTCCACGAACGCGTTTGTGAGCGGCAAGGTCACGCAGGAGATCGACCTCGGCACCCATACGCTGTTCATCGCCGACGTGACCGAGGCCCGCGTGCTCTCCGGTGCGCCGTCCATGACCTACAGCTTCTACTTTGCAAACGTCAAGCCCAAGCCCGCTGCGCTCACAAAGCAGACCGGCTGGGTCTGCAAGATCTGCGGCTACGTCTATGAGGGCGAAACGCTCCCCGCCGACTTCATCTGCCCGCTGTGCAAGCACGGCGCGGAGGATTTTGAAAAGCTGCCGGACTGACGGCGGCAAACGACAGACAGAAAGGACCGATCATCATGCCCCGTGTACTGGAACATTTGGAACCGAAGGCGGTATTTCATTTCTTTGAAGACCTGACCCGCATCCCGCACGGCTCGCGCAACACAAAGGCCATCAGCGACTACTGCGCCGCGTTTGCCAGGGCGCGCGGCCTGTGGGTGTATCAGGACGAACTCAACAACGTCATCATCAAAAAGCCGGCCAGCGCGGGCTATGAGGCTGCGCCCGCCGTCATCCTGCAGGGACATCTCGACATGGTCGCGGAGAAGACGCCGGAAAGCCCCATCGACATGACCAAAGATGCGCTTGCGCTGCGCGTCGAGGGCGACTACGTCTCGGCAGACGGCACGACGCTCGGCGGCGACGACGGCATCGCCGTCGCCATGGCGCTGGCGATCCTGGACAGCAGCGAGATCGCCCATCCGGCGCTCGAGGCCGTCTTCACCGTCGACGAGGAGATCGGCATGGAGGGCGCGCAGGGGCTCGACTTCTCCCAGCTCTCCGCCCGCCGGATGCTGAACATCGACTCGGAGGACGAGGGGATCTTTACCGTCAGCTGCGCCGGCGGCGCGAGCGCCAATGTCTCGGTCGGGCTGACGATGGCGCCGAACGCGGCGCCCTGCGTGAAGCTGACCGTCTCCGGCCTCATCGGCGGCCACTCCGGGCAGGAGATCAACAAGGGCCGCGCCAATGCGAATATTCTGCTCGGCCGCGTGCTGGATGCGCTGGTGCAGAAGCTCCCGGTCCGGCTCGTGTCGGCCGCGGGCGGACGGAAGGACAACGCCATCCCGAACGCGGCGGAGGCCGTCCTCGCCCTCGCAGAGGCTGATCTGCCCGCCGCGAAGCAGATCGCAGCCGCCTGCGCGGCGGATCTCCGCAAGGAATACGCCGTGGCCGACCCCGGCGTCACCGTCACGCTGGAAAAAGCAGCCGTCTGCCCGCAGGCACTGACGGAGGAGGCGACGCTGCGCGTCGTCCGCTATCTGCTGCTCGTGCCGAACGGCATTGCGGCCATGAGCATGGATATCCCGGGACTGGTGCAGACGTCGTGCAATCTCGGCATTTTTCACGTGGCGGACGGCGTGCTGACGGCGGTCAGCTCGGTCCGCAGCTCGGTCGCTTCGCAGAAGCAGATGCTGCTGGCGCGCTTTGCGGCGCTCAGCCAGCTGCTCGGCGGCTCGCTGCAGGTCACGGGCGCGTATCCCGCGTGGGAATACCGGCGCGAGTCCGTGCTGCGGGAGAAGATGGCCGCCGTCTACGAGCAGCAGACCGGCAGGGCCCCGAAGATCGAGGCCATCCACGCAGGACTCGAATGCGGCCTGTTTGCCGGGCAGCTGCCGGGGCTGGACTGCGTCTCCTTCGGCCCGGATCTGGTCGATATCCATACCGCGCGCGAGAAGATGTCCATCTCCTCGGTGCAGCGCACGTGGAAGTTCCTGCTCGGCGTATTGGAAGCGCTGAAGGACTGAATTCGGTGATTTTTTGCCCCGGCGGGCCGCAGACCGCGGCTCGCCGGGGCGATTTTTGTGCTTCCAACGCCAAAACCGTGTAATTTTTTGCATATCGTTTATAAAAGCTTCACACTTCTCCCGAATAAAGGCGGTATAATCAGCATATTCGAAAGGAAGAGGAAGTGAACTGCATGGGAACAGATCCGTATCAGGTGCTCGGCGTATCTCCGAACGCTTCGGAAGACGAGATCCGGCAGGCCTATCGCCGGCTGGCAAAGAAATATCACCCCGATCTGAACCCCGGCGACAAGACCGCCGCGCAGAAAATGAACGAGGTCAACGCGGCCTACGACGCGATCAAGAATCCGCAGGCCTACCGCCAGCAGCAGGCGCAGCAGCAAGCCCAGCAGCAAGCGCGCGAGCAGTACCGGCAGGCCGGGCAGCAGACCTATGACCCCTTCTCCGACCCGTTCGGGTTCTGGGGTGCGCAGGGGCAGGGCGACGGCCAGCAGAGCAGCTGGCAGCAGACGGACCAGAACGGCTGGCAGACCTGGTACTACCGCACCGGCAGCGACCAGGACGAGGGCGACCAGCCCGGCGGCTACCGCTGGACCTATCACCGCACGCGCCGCCGTGGAAACTTCCTCGTGCGGCTGCTGGGCATCTATCTGGTGATCCAGATGCTCGCCGCGCTCTTTGGCAGCTGCGGCTACCGCAGCGCGTATTATTATGACCCGTATTCCTACCGCGATTACAGCTACAGCAATTCAGGATCCTATGCCAACCAGAACCAGACGGACGGAAATACAAGCTCCGGCAGCTGGTATTGAGACGGCAGAATGGATCTGACAGGAGGAACCTCAGATGTCCAGAACGATCGGTATTGACCTCGGCACGACCAACAGCTGCGTTGCCGTGATGGAGGGCGGCGAGCCCGTCATCATCCCCAACGCCGAGGGCGGACGTACGACGCCGTCGGTCGTCGCATTTTCCAAGACCGGCGAGCGGCTGGTCGGCAATCTTGCCAAGCGGCAGGCCGTCACCAACCATGACCGGACCATCGCATCCATCAAACGCCAGATGGGCACCAACTACAAGGTGTCGATCGACGGCCATAAATATACCCCGCAGGAGATCTCCGCCATGATCCTGCAGAAGCTCAAGGCGGACGCCGAGAGCTATCTCGGCGAGCCGGTCACCGACGCCGTCATCACAGTCCCTGCCTATTTTACCGACGCGCAGCGGCAGGCGACGAAGGACGCGGGCAAGATCGCGGGGCTCAACGTCCAGCGCATCATCAACGAGCCCACGGCCGCGGCGCTCGCCTACGGCATCGACAAGGAGCAGGCGCAGAAGATCATGGTCTACGACCTCGGCGGCGGCACGTTCGACGTGTCGATCCTCGATATCTCCTCCGGCGTCATCGAGGTGCTGGCCACGGCGGGCAACAACCATCTCGGCGGCGACGATTTTGACCAGTGCATCGTCGATTACCTCGTCTCCGAGTTCAAGAAGGAAAACAAGATCGATCTGTCGCGCGATCCCGTCGCCATGCAGCGCGTGCGCGAGGCCGCGGAGAAGGCGAAGATCGAGCTTTCGTCCATGAAGCAGACGACGGTCGAGCAGCCGTATATCGCCGTCGGCAAGCAGGGGCCGCTGCACATGCAGATCCCGCTGACGCGCGCGAAGTTCAACGACCTGACCTACCACCTCGTCCAGGCCACGCGCGAGCCGGTCAACCAGGCCATCAACGATTCCGGCATCAGCATCTCGCAGATCAGCAAGGTGCTGATGGTCGGCGGCTCGAGCCGCATCCCGGCCGTGCAGGATCTGGTCCAGTCGATGACGGGCTCGCTGCCGTTCAAGGGCATCAACCCCGACGAATGCGTCGCCATGGGCGCGTGTCTGCAGGCGGGCGTGCTCTGCGGCAGCGTGAAGGGCCTGCTGCTGCTCGATGTGACGCCGCTGTCGCTCGGCATCGAGACGCTGGGCGGCGTCTGCACCCGCATCATTGAGCGCAATACGACGCTCCCCATCCGCAAGAGCCAGATCTTCACCACGGCCTCGAGCTTCCAGTCGTCGGTCGATATCCACGTGCTGCAGGGCGAGCGCCCGATGGCGCACCAGAACAAGGAGCTCGGCCGCTTCCAGCTCACGGGCATCCGCCGCGCGCCGCGGGGTGTGCCGCAGATCGAGGTCACGTTCTCCATCGACGCCAACGGCATCGTGAACGTGTCGGCGAAGGATCTTGACACCGGCAAGGCCCAGCAGATCACCATCACGGCCTCGAGCAACATGAGCCGCGACGAGATCGACCGCGCCGTGCGCGACGCGCAGCGCTACGCCGCCGAAGACGCCAAGCTCAAGGCGGAGGCCACGGCCCGCGACCGCTGCGAGCAGCTGATCTTCCAGGCCGGAAACGCGAAGAACCTTTCCAAGGACGACAAGGTCCGCGTGGCCGAGGCCGTCAAGAACGCGAAACGCGCCGTCAAGTCCAAGGACGCCGCGCAGATGAACGAGGCGGCCGGTCAGCTGGAGACGCTTCTGAACGAGGTCGGCGTCCACATCGACCCGAACGCCGAATACCACGGCTCGGCCAGCTACGAGAACCCGAACAACGACTTCTCCGACGACGCCGTCGACGCGGATTTTGAAAAATTATAAGAAAATGCCCGTGTTTCTTTGAAACACGGGCATTTTTTCGCGTTTATTCCGCCATCCGGCTCAGGATCGCGGCGATCTGCGCGCGGGTCAGGTCGGACTGCGGGCGGAAGCGGCCCTGCGGGTCGCCCTGGACAAGACCGCGCGCCGTGCACAGCGCCACACCGTTCACCGCCCAGGCGGAGATGGCGTCCGCGTCCGCATAGCCGCCGGCGCTGCCCGCCGCCGTGATGCCGGAGAGGGCATAGAAGCGGGCGAGCATGGTGGCCATCTGCTCGCGCGTGAGCGTCCGGCCGGGGCGGAAGGTCCCGTCGTCAAAGCCGGTGACGATCCCGCTGTCGCTGGCCCAGGCGATGTAGGGCGCGAGGTCCGAGGCAGGGTCCACGTCAGAGAACTGCGCGGCGCCGTCCGTCGGGTAGAACACATGGATCCCGGCGAAGCGGGCCAGATCCGCGGCGAATTCCGCCCGGGTCACATAGGCGTTCGGCTTCCATTCGCCGGTGTCCGTCAGCGTCATCCAGCCGTAGTCGAGGCAGCGCTTCATGGCTTCGTAGCCCCAGTGGCTCTGCAGCTGGCTCTCGTCAAAGGCCTGCGGGCCGACGGCGTCGGCCGGGAGGTTGACGCCGTTGTTTTTGGCCGAGTAATAGACCGTCGCGGCCTCGGGCGTGATGCCGCGGCGCAGCAGAAGCTCCTGCACAGTGACGAATTCATAGCCCTCGGCCAGCAGATCGTCGATGGCGGCCAGCGCGCCGTCGACGCTCGTGCGGTAGATATCGTGGACGAGGATGATCGCGCCGTCAAAGACGCCAGCCTCAATGTTCTGCCGGACGGTCTCGCTGTCGCGGTATTTCCAGTCCTCCGGGTCGACCGACCAGTAGATGAGCGGGGCGCGGACGACGGAGCGGACGGTCTTGTTCGCGTTGCCGTAGGGGGCGCGGATGTAGGCGTTCCCGTCGCCGCCCGCGGCGGTGATGAGGGTCTGGACGGCGTCGATCTCCGCCTGCACGGTCTTCGCAGAGCAGGTGTTGAGATTTTTGTGGTTGTATGTATGGTTTGCCAGCTGATGGCCCTCGCGGACGATGCGCCGGAGCGTCTCCGGCCAGCCGGAGGCGTTGACGCCGTTGACGAAGAACGTCGCGTGCACGCCGCGCTCGGCCAGACCGTCGAGCAGGTCGGCGGTATATTTGCCCGGGCCGTCGTCAAACGTGATGGCCAGCAGCTTCGCGCCGCAGTCCTGCGGCTGCGCGGCTCCGGCCGGCAGGACCAGCGCGGCGAGCAGCAGCAGAACCAGCAGCAAAGATATGAGCTTATGGATCGATCGCATATGGGGTCTCCTTTCTGCCGACATCATAGCAGAATTCGAGAAAAAAGCAAGTATCCCGCGGATTTTTAAGAAATCCGCGGGATATCTTAAGAAATTAAGGCAGCACCGCACAATTCGGCAAGCAGATCCGCCGAAGCGCGCAGACGCAATTGTGCGGGGTTGCCGCATTACTTTGCCGTGATGACCAGCTCGCCGTTCTGCACGTCGCAGACCAGTGTCTGGCCGGGAAGCACGTCGCCGCGCAGGATGCGCTGGGCGAGCAGCGTTTCGACCGTGTGCTGCAGATACCGGCGCAGGGGTCTTGCGCCGAACTGCGGGTCGTAGGCCGCGTCGATGACGAAGGCCTTGGCGGCGGGCGTCAGCTCGCACGTGAGCTGCTTGTCGGCAAGGCGCTTGTTGAGCGCGGCGATCTGCAGGTCGATGATGCCGGTGATGTTCTCCTTCGAGAGCGGCTTGTAGAACACGATCTCGTCGAGCCGGTTGAGGAATTCGGGGCGGAAGCTGCGGCGCAGGAGCGTCTGCACTTCGTTTTTCGCTTCCTCCGAGATCTCGCCCGCCGGCGTGATGCCGTCCAGGATCGCCTGCGAGCCGAGGTTGGAGGTCAGGATGATGATGGTGTTCTTGAAGTCCACGGTCCGGCCCTGCGAGTCGGTGATGCGGCCGTCGTCGAGGACCTGCAGGAGGATGTTGAACACATCCGGATGCGCCTTTTCGATCTCGTCAAAGAGGATGACGGAGTACGGGCGGCGGCGGACGGCCTCAGTCAGCTGGCCGCCCTCTTCATAGCCCACGTATCCGGGAGGCGCGCCGATCAGACGCGAGACGGAGAATTTCTCCATGTACTCCGACATGTCGATGCGCACGAGGTTCTTTTCATCGTCAAACAGGGCTTCGGCCAGCGTCTTGGCCAGCTCCGTCTTGCCGACGCCGGTGGGGCCGAGGAAGAGGAACGAGCCGAGCGGGCGGTTCGGGTCCTGGATGCCGGCGCGGCTGCGCTGGATGGCCTCGGAGACGACGCGCACGGCCTCATCCTGGCCGACGACGCGCTTGTGGAGCGTATCTTCGAGATGCAGCAGCTTGTCGCGCTCGCCCTCCATGAGGCGGGCAGTGGGGATGCCGGTCCAGCGCTCGATGATCTTGGCGATCTCTTCCTCTGTGACCTTGTTGCGCAGCAGACTCGAGGTCTTGAATGACGGTCCTCAATTCTACGGTTTAGACGGCAATTTGGTTCCCGAAGGCGGAACGTTCTACTTGGTAGGAAAGCTGACTTATAAGAAGGACAACAGTAAGAGTGAAGTCGTTCGCGTATTCCAGCAGGATTACAATACGACGGCGAACTTGTCTATCAATTCGTTGGCAAAAGCCTACAATACGGTTCCCGACCTGATTAACCCGCGTTTGGAATTGGCATTGGCTGTCGATATAGACTGGAAAGCCGGTTTGGTTATCGATGTACCTATCGGCGATTGATTTCGAAAAAAATAGTTAAACTGTAAAATTTGTCTCCGGTGAATCGGGAGCGTTTCGATTCGCCGGAGATATTTCCTCAAAAAATAAATATCGAGAAAATGAAAACAGGTGATTGGCAAAGATGGGTTGTCGGAGGAATCTTTTTCGCATTGCTGCCGTTATCGAGCGGTTGCATCGACGACAACATGTCCGATTGCAACAATTTCACCGTCAGATATAGAATAGAACTGTCTACCCATACACAGGCATTTTCGGGTAGAATGGAGAATCTCAATATGCATTTTTATGACGGTAACAAATCGCTCGCTTATCATGAGTATGTAGAGCGGGAACGAATGCCGTCGAACACCAGCGAATCAGCCTTTTCATCTTATTCGGAGA
>OLOW01003031.1_pt1 | contig 10873 bp, 11 predicted proteins | sample 1672801 | NCBI WGS metagenome assembly OLOW01 (sample SAMEA3136725, study PRJEB25190) | human gut metagenome | biome: human gut; feature: human-associated habitat; material: faeces | place: Austria | collected 2013
CTATGCAAATCTGCGGCAACCTCTCAGTCTCGGCTGCGCCGAGCCAGCTCCCCTGGGATGGGAGCCTTTTAGGGGTTGCGGATCTCGAGGTCGCCGGAGACGGTTTCGGCGGAGATGGCGCAGGGGGCGGCGGTGCCGGGGGTGAAATTGGTGGTGATGATGCGGCCGCTGACGCTGTCGAATGCGAGGGTATATTGGCTGCCCGCGGGCAGCGTGAGGGTCAGGCTGCCGCTGACACTGTCAAAGTCCACGTCCGCCGGGCAGGCCGCACAGCCAAGGCTCATATAACCTGAGACGGTATCGCAGTCGATGCTGCTGCCCGCCGCCGGGAGCGATGGCAGGCGGACGCCGCCGCTGACCGTGCTGAGGTCGTATTCCCCGGCCCTGATGCCGGGTCCTATGATCTCGCCGCTCGTGGTGGTGACGCTCAGATCGCTGGTCTGCCCGCCGTGCAGCTCCACGTCGGCGGAGACGGTCTCGACGGTGACCGCGTCCAGCGTCCGCGTCTTCGGCAGGAAGACGGTCAGGGTCTTCTTCGGCAGGTCCATGGAGCCGAAGGTCCGCGAGCGGCAGGGCTGGATGACGAGCTTGCCATCCTCCACGGCGTAGCGCAGGCGGTAGTCATCCACGTCGCCGGTGTAGTCCTCCTGGAAGGTCACGCCGTCGGTCTCCGACTCGACGAGATAGACACTGCCGGACAGCCAGTGGATCTCGATCTCGTCGATGTCCGCCATGACCTGCTCGCTGCCGAAGCCGCTGCGGCCGAGGGTCTCATAGGCCCCCGCGTGGTCATAAATATAGCGCTCGCCGGTGCGCAGGACCGTGAAGGCCGCCGTGCCCGCGAAGTTCAGCACCAGAACTGCCAGCAGCACCACCGCCGCGCAGATCAGTGCGATGGCCCAGCCGGGAAATTTCTTCTTTTTTGCAGGTGCGGCCGGAGCCGTGTAGGGTGCGGCGGGTGGGGCGGGAAAGTCCCGCGCGGACTTCGGTGCTTCCGCTTGTTTTTCTGCCGGTTTATGCTCGTAGAGCTCCGACACGTCGCCGATACCGGCGACAGCTTCGTCATACGCCTCCTGCTCCGGCTTGCCGGAGGCGACCAGATCGTCATAGCGGTCGAGCGTATGCTGCAGGATCTCCTGCCGGACCTCCGCGTTGCGGATGGTCAGCGCAGCGTCGGCGAAAAGGCCGTTGACGTAGGCCTGGATCTGTTCTCTCATGCTTCTTCCTCCAATAATGCGTGCAGGATGCGCACGGTATCGGCCCATTCCGCCCGTTCCTGCCGGTAGGCTTCCCGGCCCTGCTGCGTGATCTTATAATATTTCCTTCTCGCACCGACGGCTTCGTCGCCCCAGTAGGAGACGATCAGCCCGCTGTCCTCCAGCCGCCGGAAGGCGGTGTAGAGCGTGGCCTCCTTCAGCACGAAGGCGCCGCCGGAGAGGCTCTCGATCGTTTTGTTGATCTCGTAGCCGTAGCTGTCGCGGCGCATCAGCTGCGCCAGGATCACCGCGTCCGTATGGCCGCGGAGCACATCTGCCCGGATCGTCACGTGTCCACCTCCGTTTCGTGGAGCCAGTATAGCACGAGATACCTCGCCTGTCAAGGTATCTCCGTATATTAAATCCAGTGACACATGATAAAATTTCATGTACTTCATTCAAAATCTGCACTTGTCATCTTCCGGCGCATGTGCTATACTCCATTCCAGAAACCAACGGAAGAAGGACAGAGCCATGCGCATCGTCATCAAGATCGGCACCTCCACCATCACCCACCCCACGGGGCGGCTCAACATCCGGCAGATGGAGGCGCTGTGCAAGGTACTCAGCGATCTCAAGAACGCGGGCAACGAAGTGATCCTCGTCTCCTCGGGCGCCATCGGCATGGGCGTGGGCAAGCTGCGCCTCGGCAAAAAGCCGGTGGACGTGCCGACCAAGCAGGCCTCGGCCGCCGTGGGCCAGTGCGAGCTTATGTACACCTACGACAAGCTGTTCTCGGAATACCGCCACACCGTCGCGCAGATCCTGCTGACGGCGGACGATATCGCCGACCCCGCGCGGCACGAGAACTTCCAGAACACCATCCAGCGCCTGCTGGAGCTGGACGCGATCCCGATCATCAATGAGAACGACACCGTCTCGGTCGCGGAATTCGGCATCGGCGACAACGATACGCTCTCGGCCATCGTGGCCACGAGCGTCCGGGCGGATCTGCTGGTCCTGCTCTCGGACATCGACGGGCTCTATACCGCCGACCCGCACAAAGATCCGGACGCGCAGCGCATCGACGTCGTGCCGGAGATCACGGACGACATCCTCCGCCTGGCCGAGGGCAAGGGCTCCGAGCTCGGGACCGGCGGGATGAAGACGAAGCTCTCCGCCGCACAGATCGTCACGAAGGCGGGCACGGATATGATCATCGCCAACGGGGCGGATGTGGAGCAGCTGTACGCACTGCTCGACGGCCGCGCCATCGGCACCAGATTTACAGGAAAGAAGGCAGACGCATGACAACGCACGAACTGCTGCTGGCCGCGAAGGCCGCCGCCCCGGCCCTGGCCTGGCTGGGCAGCGAAGAAAAGAACGCGGCCATTTTGCGCATGGCGGACGCCATCGTCCGCGAAACAGACGTCATCCTCGCCGCGAACGAGGCGGACGTGCAGGCGGCGAAGGGCACCATCTCCGACGTGATGCTCGACCGGCTGCGGCTGACGCAGGCGCGCATCGCCGCCATGGCGGACGGCATGCGGCAGGTCTCCGCCCTGCCCGACCCGGTCGGCGAGGTGCTAGCTGAGGTACGGCGGCCCAACGGGCTCGTCATCCGCAAGACGGCGGTGCCGCTGGGCGTCGTGGCGATCATCTATGAGAGCCGTCCGAACGTCACCTCTGACGCGGCGGTGCTGGCCATGAAGAGCGGCAACGTCTGCGTGCTGCGCGGCGGCAAGGAGGCGTACCGCTCCGCGGCCGCCATCGTCGCGGCCATGCACGAGGGGCTGCGGGAGGCTGGCCTGCCGGAGACGTTCGTCAATCTCGTCTCCGATCCGACGCGCCGGAGCGCGCAGGAGCTGATGACGGCCTCCGGCCTTGTCGACCTGCTCATCCCGCGCGGCGGCGCAGGGCTCATCCGCGCGTGTGTGGAATCGGCGACGGTCCCCTGCATCGAGACGGGCACGGGCATCTGCCACGTGTACGTCGACAAGGACGCGGATCTGGAGAAGGCCCTGAACATCATCGAGAACGCCAAGACCAGCCGCCCGTCGGTCTGCAACGCGGATGAGGTCGCCCTCGTGCACCGGGACGTGGCCGGGGCGTTTTTGCCGCGGCTCAAGGCGCGTCTCGTGGACGCGCGGGCGGCGGCAGGCAAGATACCGGTCGAGCTGCGGCTGGACGCCGCGGCGCAGGCCATCATCCCCGGCACGCCCGCGGGCGAACGGGATTTTGACACGGAATTCCTCGATTACATCCTTGCAGTCAAGGTCGTCTCCGACGCGGACGAGGCCATCCGGCACATCGCCGCGCACTCCACGCATCACTCCGACGCCATCGTCACCGAAAACGCGCAGACGGCTGAACGCTTCACCCGTCTGGTCGACAGCGCGGCAGTCTACGTCAACGCGTCGACGCGCTTCACCGACGGCGGCGAGTTCGGCCTCGGCTGCGAGATGGGCATTTCCACGCAGAAGCTCCACGCCCGGGGCCCGATGGGCCTGCGGGAGCTGACCACCTACAAATATATCGTCACGGGCGACGGACAGACCCGGTAAGGAGGCGCTTTTATGGCAGAATACAAGATGGGCTTCATCGGCACCGGCAACATGGGCAGCGCCCTGGCCCGGGCCGCGGCAAAGAGCGGCGAGCGCATGCTGCTCGCCAACCGGACGCCGGAAAAGGCGGAGGCGCTGGCCGCCGTGCTGGGTGCGAAGGTCGGCACAAATCTGCAGGCGGCCGCCGCATGTGAGTATATCTTCCTCGGCGTCAAGCCGCAGATGCTCCCGGCGCTGCTGGATGAGCTGCGCCCCGCGCTGCTGGAAAGAACGGACCGCTTCCTCCTCGTTTCGATGGCGGCCGGGGTCAAGACCGGGACGATCCGGCAGGCGCTGGGCTTTGACTGCCCGGTCGTGCGGATCATGCCGAACCTGCCGGTCGCCAGCGGCACGGGCGTGATCCTGCTCTCGCCGGGAGCGCAGGTCACGGAGGACGAGCTTTGTGAGCTGGAACGGCTTTTGCAGGCGGCAGGGCTGCTGATGCGGATGCCGGAGGGGCAGATCGACGCGGGCAGCGCGGTCTCCGGCTGCGGGCCGGCGTATGTGTATCTGTTTCTGGACGCGCTGGCCAACGGCGGCGTAGCCTGCGGGCTGCGGTACGATCAGGCGCTGGCGCTCGCGGCGCAGACGCTCATCGGCGCAGCCGGGACGGCCCTCACCTCCGGCAAGCACCCGGGCAAGCTCCAGGCCGAGGTCTGCAGCCCGGCCGGGACGACGATCGCGGGCGTCCGCACGCTCGAGCAGCGCGGCTTCCGCGCCGCCGCCATGGACGCTGTCATCGCCGCCTACGAGCGGACGAAAGAACTCGCGGGAGACTGACGAATACGGTCAAGCGCCCGCCCCGGGATCCGGGGCGGGCGCTTTTGCACCTGTCGAAGCGGGGCTGCATAGATTGGTTCAGGGCGAAGATGCCCGAATTTCTTGAGAGGAGCCGATCTTTTGGCTGATATGCAGATGGCGGCACAGACCGCCGGGGGCTGCAGCGACGCGCAGGGCACGCTGCCCGCGTGCGCGCCGCTGGCGAACCCCTATGTTCCGTTTCAGAATGACAACCCGGAGCGCTACGCCGCGGGGCGGGCGCTGATGAAGGGAACGCTGTTCCCGGGGCTCGACCTCCCCTATCGCGGCGCGCAGAGCGTGGAGCCGCGCTCGGAGGAGGAAATGCAGCGCCTGCAGGAGCTGCAGGCGGCAAACTTCGCGATCACGGAGCTGGGTCTATATCTCGACACGCATGCCGACGACGCGGAGGCCGTGCAGCTATTCAACGAATACGTCGAGCAATACGAGCTGCTGCGCCAGCAGATGGCGGACGGCGGCTTTGCCCTCACGCAGACGGAGGCCGCCATGTGCGGCCGGTACACCTGGCTGGATGACCCCTGGCCCTGGGACGCAGAAACGGAGGCTTGAGCGATGTTTGTCTATGAAAAGAAGCTGCAGTACCCTGTGCGCATCACGAACCCGAACCCGCAGCTCGCAGCTGTAATAATTTCCCAATATGGAGGTCCCGATGGGGAGCTGGGCGCGTCGCTGCGATACTTAAGCCAGCGCTATTCCATGCCGTATCCGGAGCTCAAGGGGCTGCTGACCGACATCGGCACGGAGGAGCTGGGGCATCTGGAGATGGTGGGGACGATCGTCCACCAGCTCACGCGCACGCTCACGCAGGAGCAGATCGCGTCGGCGGGCTTTGCCCCCTACTTTGTCGACCACACCGCGGGCGTCTATCCGCAGGCGGCCTCCGGCACGCCGTGGAGCGCGGCAACGATGGCCGTCACCGGCGACCCGATCGCCGATCTGACCGAAAACCTTGCTGCCGAACAGAAGGCGCGGGTCACGTATGACAATATCCTGCGCATCTCCGACGACCCGGACGTGAACGACGCCATCCGCTTCCTGCGCGAGCGCGAGGTCGTCCACTTCCAGCGCTTCGGCGAGGCCATGGAGCTGCTTCGGCAGCGGCTGGACGAGAAAAACGTCTATTACATGAACCCCGCGCTGAATCTGGTCCAATAAGCAAACAGCAGCCCGGATCGAATGATCCGGGCTGCCGCTGGTTTCTCAGGCTTCTGTGTCCGTTTCCTTGTATTCGGGGTTATAGTTGATGATGATGCCGACGTCCTGCAGTTTTTTGACCTCGTCGGTGTTCACGGGGTTATCCCAGAGGTTCATCTTAACGAGCATGACGCATTCCTCGAGCTTCGCGATGGACTTGATCTTATTATAGTCGGCGTTGATGAAGTTGACGGAGAGGTTGCCCGCAAGGCCGGTCAGATCCTCGATCTGGTTGTGGCTGATATCGACGTGCCAGAGCGGCGTATCGGCGTCCACAGCCGGGAAGACGGTGATCTGGTTGTTGCTCACGTTGAGGTCGACCAGCTGCCTGAGCTCGGAAACGATGGAGATATCCGTGACCGCGTTGAACGACAGGTCCAGCGTCTGCAGCGCCGTGCAGGAGGCGAGGACGGAGATATCCGCGATCTGGTTGTTGGCCAGATACAGCTCCTTGAGCGCCGCATGGTCGGCCAGGCCCGCGATGCGCGTGATAGAGCACTGGTTCGCGTAGAGGATCTCCAGCTGCGTGCAGTTTTTGAGGTTGGCGAGCGAGGTGATGGGGTTGTTTGTCAGGTGCAGCTCCTTGAGCGCCTGCAGGGCGGACAGGGCGGTGAGGTCGGAGATGGTGTTGTTGGAAAGGTCGAGGAACTCCAGCTTCTGCAGGCCGATCAGGGCGTTGATGTCGATGACGGCGCAGCCGGAGAGGTTCAGGCTCGTCAGCTCCGGCAGGGAGACGATGGTGCTCATCGCCGCCGACGAGAGCGTGCAGCCGGACAGGTCCAGCGTACGCAGCGTCGGCAGCTGGGCGAGGACCGACAGGTCCATCGACGCGCTGCTATGGTGCAGCGAGAGCGTGCGCAGGCCGGTGAAGTACGGCAGATCCTCCAGCGAGGCGACGGTATCGGGCAGGTCCAGCTCCTCGATGGCCCAGAGCTCGTCCGTCATCAGCGTGCTGCCCGCCGTCTTGCCGAGCAGCTCACGGACATAGCTGTCCAGCCCCGCGTCCGCCAGCGTGACCGGCTCCACGACGCTGCCGACGGTATAGCCGGCGTAGACCGCGTCGCTCACCAGGCCGTTGTCCGCCACGCTCAGCGCGACGATCTTGCTCTCGCCCGCGGTCAGGGAGATGGGGCCGGTATAGATGTCCGTCTCCTTGGCCGGGAAATCGCTGTTGCAGACGGCGTAGACGGTGCCCTCGGTCCCGGTGATGGTGACATCGATGTATTCCGTATAGGTGCCGCTCTCCGGCTCGATCACGGGTGCGGCGGGGCGCAGGGCGTCGATCTGGGTGCGGACGGCGTCGTTGGTGATGCGGCCGAGCATGGTCTCGGCGTCAAGGAGCTTGTCCTGCTCCACGTAGGTCTTGGACAGGGCGATGTAGAGGTCGGCCGCGTCGGGGCTCTGCGTGATGGCGTTGACGAGGGTATATTCGGCCTTCGTATAGTTGCCGCTCCGTTTGTAAGCGTTCGAGAGCCAGATGGCAAGCTCGGCATCCTTCGGGGCGAAGTGCATGGCGAGCTTGTAGCAGGTGATGGCGCGGCCATAGCGGCCGTTGTTATAAAAATGATTGCCCCAGTAGGTAAACACGCTCTCCGTCAGGTCGCGGCGGGCGATGAGGAAAAAGCAGCACGCGCCGATCAGCAGCGCAAGGATCAGCAGGATCGGGATCAGTATTTTCAACGTGTGTTTCATACGGAAACTCCATTCTGATGGTGTCATTTTGTCATATTATACGACCTGTACGGGAGGCTGTCAAGATTTATGTAAATCTATCTGCCGCGCATACCGGGAAGCCCGGGCGCATAGACTTGCCCGAAAGGAAGGTGCGGACATGTCTGTATTGATCCGGGCGGGGATATTGGCTCTTGGCGCAGTGCTGCTGATCCCCTCGGGAAGCGCCCGCGGGGAGGCTGCCCCGCAGGAGACGCTTCTTTTGGTCGTGGAAGCGCCAAGCGCAAAGGAGACGATCACGGTCCTGCGGGATGGTGATGCGCAGGAAGAGGACTTTGAGACGTATCTGACGCAGGTCGTGCTCTCGGAGATGCCGGCGGACTTTGCGGCGGAGGCGCTGAAGGCGCAAGCCGTCGCCGCGCGCACGTTTGCGCGGCGGCAGATGGCGGGCGGCAAGCACGCGGACGCGGACGTCTGCAGCCAGAGCGCCTGCTGTCAGGCCTGTCTCAGCGCGGACGCGCTGCAGGAGCGGTATGGCGCGGCGTTTGACGCGGCGTGGGACAAGGCGTCAAACGCTGTACAGCAGACGCAGGACGAGGTGCTGACCTACGGCGGCGCGCTCATCGACGCGGTGTATTTTTCCTGCTCCGGCGGCTCGACGGAGGCGGCGGCCGCGGTCTGGGGCACGGACGTGCCCTATCTGCAGGCGGTGGACAGCCCCGGCGAGCAGGACGCGGCCCCGTATGCGAGCACCGTCACCTGCTCCCCTGCCGAATTTGCCGAAACGCTCGGGCTGGCCGCGGACGGCGACCCGGCCGGGTGGCTCGGCGGCACGTCCTACACGGCGGGCGGCGGCGTGGACACCTGCACGATCCGCGGACAGGCCTACGCCGGTACGCGGCTGCGGCAGCTGTTCGGGCTCAACTCCACGCGCTTTTCGCTGCGGTACGCGGACGGCGTCTTCCGCTTCGACGTGCGCGGCTACGGCCACCGCGTCGGCATGAGCCAATACGGCGCCAACGCCATCGCCCGCCTCGGCTTCGACTATCAAACGATCCTGCGCTATTATTACCGCGGCGCGAAGATAGAAACGCAAAAAGGCTCCCTTGTGTAAAGGGAGCTGGCAGCGAAGCTGACTGAGGGATTGTTTCTTGCAAACTTGCGACTGCCGACGCCTCCGGCGGCCCCTTCTTTTCCGTCTTGCCGGAAAAGAAGGGGGAGAAAAGGGGCGCTTGGACGCGTTTTGGTGCATCCTGCCTCTGTATTCAGGCGGGAACCTATCTTTTATGCGTCGTTCCACTCGATAGTCACCTTACGAGTTTTTGACTACGCGCCGCCTGATACGGGGGTATCGAATTTGCAGCTGGTTGCCTTAGAACGACTGCCGGCAATAGAAGGTGCGGTGGAAATTTTGATGGGTGTTGCCTTCTTGCGGGGAAAGGCTCCCCTTTCAGGGGAGCTGTCACCGAAGGTGACTGAGAGGTTGCTGCAAATTTGCGGCGACCTCTCCGTCTCGGCTTCGCCGAGCCACCTCCCCTGAGAGGGGAGGCTTTGGACTTGCGCACTCTCGAGGCTCCCCTTGTCAAGGGGAACTGGCGCGGAGCACCTGAGGGGGTAACCCGCCGCAGCGGGTGGCTTCCCCTATGAGGGGAAGGCTTTGAGGTAGTCAGATCGTGATCGGGTGGCCGCGGAAGTAGTCGGGGGCTGGCATGCGTTTGCCGCCCTGGGCCTGGAGCTCGCGGACGAGCACCACGTCGCCGCCGCGGCAGGCGACGAGCAGGCCCTTTTTTGTCAGCGCGACGAGCGCGCCAGGGGCTTTTTCGGTCTTCTGATCGGTATATTCCACGCGGTAGATCTTGAATTCCGTGCCGCCGAGCGTGGCCGTGGCCACGGGCCAGGGCACGAGGCCGCGCACCTGATCGACGATGTATCTTGCGGGCTGGTCCCAGTCGATGGGGCTCTCGTCCTTGCGGAGCATGGGGGCGTAGGTCGCGCGGGAAGGATCCTGCGGGATGCGCTTTGCGGTCCCATTTTCGATGGCGCGGACGGTATCGGCGCAGAGCGGCGCAGCGATCGCGGCCAGGCGGGCCATGAGCTCCTCCGAGGTCTCCAGCGGCTGGATGACGGTCTTCCGGATCTCGATGATATCGCCCTCGTCCATCCCCGCGGACAGATACATGGCGGTGACGCCCGCCTCGTCGCAGTGATTCAGGATCGAGCGCTGCACCGGGGCGGAGCCGCGCAGCTCCGGCAGGATGCTGCCGTGCATATTGATCGCGCCGTGGGTCGGGATATCGAGCACGGCCTGCGGCAGGATCTTGCCGTAGGCGACGACGACCAGCAGGTCGGGCTTCAGCTCCCGCAGCTGCTGCACCGTCTGCTCCTCCCGGAACGACTGCGGCTGATAGACCGGCAGGCCCACAGCCTCGGCATACGCCTTGACCGGGGACGGCAGCAGCTTCATGCCGCGGTTTTTGGGTTATTACACTTGGCGGAAAGAAATACTTTATCGGAGAGTGTCTGTTTACAGATACAACGTACAAATCTTATATAGCGGACGGCAATGGCGTTCTGCATGAGGCGAAAAAAGATGGCTGGTACAAAATAGGAAAGTATTGGTATTATCGTGCCAATGGTGCTTTCGTAACAGATACAATGCGGAAGATTGGCAATGCATATTATGCGTTTGACTATGATGGCCATATGTATGAAAATCAGACATTCGAAGCACAGGATAAAAATGGAAAAACCAGATCTTACCGCGCATCGGCCAGCGGAAGTCTGATAAGAAATACATCCTGGAAAGATACTAATGGAGATGTATATTACTATGATGCAGACGGAATCGGATATGAGGGAACCCGCAGTATCAACGGTGTAACCTGTTATTTTGAGAACGGAAAACTGCTGAGAAATGCAGCCGTTTATGACAGCTATGGAACACGCTATATCATAGACTCCAAGGGAAACATGCGAAAAATGGCAAATAATCAGTGGTCAAAAGTAGATGGTTTCTGGTATTATGCACAGGATGGCGTGATTCTGAAGAATACCACTGCAAAGATCAACGGCAAATATTACGGATTTGACGCACAGGGAAGAATGTATGAGAATACAACTTTTGTATTAGAAAATTTCTATCACGATAAGATTACTTATTATGCATCAAAGGACGGAGTATTATTGACTGATCAGCAGTACAAACTGGGTAAAGATACCTATTGCTTTGATACATATGGCCGCGGATACGAAGGCCGCCATTGGATCAATGGAAAGAGTTGCTTTTTTAGAAATGGTAAGCTTATAGGATAAATAAAAGTAATTAAGACTTCCCGTGATTGCGCAGAGCATCTGGTTGGAGCAGATGTTGCTGGAAGCCTTTTCGCGGCG
>OLOW01003035.1_pt1 | contig 10857 bp, 9 predicted proteins | sample 1672801 | NCBI WGS metagenome assembly OLOW01 (sample SAMEA3136725, study PRJEB25190) | human gut metagenome | biome: human gut; feature: human-associated habitat; material: faeces | place: Austria | collected 2013
GCGATCAATCGAAGATGAACGTTGCAAGGCGCACCTGCGGATATATCGGAATCAAGGTATTTTATTGACGAAAAAAAGAGCCTGTTGGAGAAAAACACCAAGGCTCTTGCTTTATATACGCAGGAAGAAATGCTGGCTCAGCCTGCCGACTGGAAAAAGTCGGTGACAGATGAGATGATGCAGTATTCAATGGCGTGCAACGCTGACTTTATCTTGTGCGACTCTACGGGAGCAGTGCTTGTGAACTCCAGTAAGGATCCTGTGTGCAGCCCTCATAATATATCTGTCCATGAGCTTGAAGCTTTTTCCGACAATTGCGAGTATGTTTATTCGGATCTCGGAGGAGCTTTCGACGCTATATATCATGTGATAGGTAAGTCGTTCAAAGCGAATGGACCTGAATATTATGTGCTTGCATTCAGTTCAAAGGCGGCTCAGGACGATTATACCTACAACATAATGGAAATATTTATAGTTTCCGCTATAATAGTTCTGGTCATAGTAATGTTTCTGGTATATTTCATGACGCTGAAGCTTACAGAGCCTATAAAAGAGATAGCGGAGGTATCAAAGAAGATAGGAGCAGGAGATTTTTCCGTCACCCTGCCTGATTATTCTACCTCGGAGCTTGAACAGCTCAGCAACGCTTTCAACGATATGGCTGCCAGCCTGAAAAGCTATGACACCATGCGAAATAGCTTCCTTGCGAACGTTTCTCATGAGCTTAGAACGCCTATGACGTCTATAGGCGGTTTTGTGGACGGTCTGCTTGACGGCACCATACCAAAGGAGCAGGAGAGATATTATCTTAAGATAATTTCCTCTGAGGTACACAGACTTGCAAGGCTCGTAAGAAGTATGCTCAATCTTGCAAAGATCGAGGCAGGCGAGCTTAAACCTAATTTGCAGTATTTCTCTGTGCTTGAGCCGATAGTCGATACCCTTGTGACTTTTGAGCCAAGGCTTGAGGAAAAGCAGATAGAGATAAGGGGTCTTGACGTTGACAGAGTGACCCTTTATGCGGATAATGACCTTGTTCATCAGGTCATGTATAACTTGATAGAGAACGCCATAAAGTTCGTTGACAAGGGCGGTTATATAGAGTTTCACTTTGAGCCTGAGGGCAATATGACAAGCATTTCTATCAGAAACAGCGGTGAGGGTCTGTCTGAGGACGAGCTTCCGCTGGTGTTCGACAGATTTTATAAGACCGATAAGTCAAGAGGACTTGACAAGACGGGCGTTGGATTGGGACTTAATATCGTGCGTTCTATCATAAAGCTCCACGGGGGCAAGATAATGGTACGAAGCGTTAAGAACGAGTATACGGAATTTGTGTTCACGCTGCCTAACAAGGCGGAGGGCGACTAGGAGGCTCATATGGAGCAGTTTGAAGAGCAGCCTTGTCTGCATGATGAAAATGAAGATACAGCCCAAGAAACTGGGCATTACAAGCTGCCTGAGGGCGCAGTAGCCGCTCACAAGGTGGACGAAGATTTTTGGTCGGCTGTTGATTCGGCAAGAAAAAGAAGCCGCCGCAGAGAGCGTATGCGCCATGCAGTTGCAAGGCTGTGCTTTATGGTGCTTTTTGTAGGCATCGGAATAGCCATATCGATAACCTCCATAAGGGGAAGCGGCTGGGTGAGAAATCTTGTTACAGGGGACGAGAAGATAAGCTTTACGCTTCCTGTGGCTGACAAGCCGAAGCTTGACGATGAATTTTATCAGGCTGACGGAAGATACACTGCCGAGGGTATCGCAAAGGGGTTTTCTCCCGCTGTGGTATCTATAGAGGTTTACAAAAATTCGGGTGGATATGTTGCGGCAGGTCAGGGCAGCGGTGTTATAATGTCTGCTGACGGATATATCGTCACAAACGCTCATGTTGTAAATGCGGCGGAGTCGGGCATAAAAGTTGTTCTAAGCGACAATTCGGAGTATGAAGCCAAGGTGGTGGGGCAGGACCCTGCCACGGATATAGCGGTGATAAAGATACAGGCGCAGGGCTTGCAGGCGGCTGAGTTCGGTGATTCAACTCAGGTGAATGCAGGGGAAGAGGTAGTCGCTATCGGCTCACCGGCGGGCTATTACGGCACTGTGACAAAGGGTATCGTGTCAGGTGTGAACCGCAGGATAAGGCTTGAAAACTCGTCAATAATAATGAACTGCATACAGATAGACGCAGCCATAAACCCCGGTAACTCAGGTGGAGCGCTGTTCAATATGTGGGGTCAGGTCATAGGGATAACCTCATCTAAGCTTGCTTCAAGCGATTATGAGGGCATAGGCTTTGCGGTATCCATAGACGAGGCGAAGCCTGTTATTGAGGAGCTTATGGAAAAGGGCTATGTGGCAGGCAGAGTAAAGATAGGTGTGACTTATTATGCTGTCAGCGACACCACTGCTGAGATATACGGCATAAAGCCGGGCATTTGTATTGTGTCCATAAACCCTGATTGTGACGTTGCCAACACAGACCTTGCGGAGGGCGATATCATCACGGAAATAGACGGAAATTCCACCGCAGGAGAGGTGGATATAGCGTCGCTGTTTTCAGGAAAGCAGGCAGGAGATGAAGTCGCCTGCAAGGTATATCGCAAGACGGACAGCGGTGATGAGAAAGAGTTTGAGATAAAATTCAAGCTTATGGCGGATAACGGCGGTCTTGTTGCAGACAGTCAGAATAAATAAAAAAAGAAAAAAGCTGTGGTAAGAAAGGGTACCACGGCTTTTTTCTTAGGGGATTAATAAAATATGTGATGATATTATAGAATTACTATAATACTATTATTATATATTCCCATTAGTTTCATGTCAACATAAAAGTGTGACAGCTATTTTAAAAAATCTGTCACACTTTTTGTCACTGGAAAGATGTATAAAAATACAAAAGAGCAGACCATATTGCGGTCTGCTCTTAGTTTTCATGAAAAATTATTCAGAAAGACCCTCGATAGAGAATGTAATCTCAAGGCTGTCCTCAAATGCAAGATTGTCCTTGTCGATAGGAGAATCCTTAGCTGTATCGCCGTAATCGTTGTAGATCTCAATTCTGTAGCAGTTGTTGTTGTCCTCGATGTTGCCATACTTGATCTTAGCTTTATCGAATGCAACTTCCTGACCGTCAGCCTTGATAGACTTAACCTCTACCTTGAGATCGTCAGCGTTGTACTTACCTGGAGTTTCCTTATCAGTCTTAGGATCGCCTGTGCCCTTGAGTTTGTCGCCGTTGAGAAGACCGATGATATCAACGCACATTACTACGCAGCCTTCAGCACCAACAGCATAGTCGCCGTCAAGAGCGATCTGTGGGTTGATACCCTCGTCCGGATCGTCATAAGAGATAGATGCGTTTGTGATAGAAACTGTGTACTCACCGTCGCCTGTTACATCAGCGTCAACGCCGAATGCTTTAGTAGCTTCAGGTTCGCCCTGACCTTCCCAGTTGCCCCAGAGCCACTGGCTGTCACCGAACATAAGGAATGCATCATAGCCCTCGAATGTCTTTACAGGTGTGTAATCAGAGTCACCGCCCTCTGTCTTTGAGTCAGCTGTGCTGTCTGCTGTTGCAGCTGAGTCGCCTGCTCCGCCGCCTGTTGCAGCAGAATCCTCTGTAGCAGCTGTTGTAGTTGTTGCAGCTGTAGTTGTAGTAGCAGCTGTAGTTGTTGTTGCGGCAGGTGTGCTTGATGAATCAGCTGAATCGCCGCATGATGCGAATACTACTGTTGTCAGAGAAAGAGCTGTGACAGCAGCAAGAAATTTTTTAGCTTTCATTATAATAACCTCCTGAAAAATAATGGCAGTTACACTACCCCTAAGATAGAATATCTCTAATGAATATGATACAAAATTTTCGCATTTTTTTCAAGATACTATTTTAACAAATTTCCTTATGATAAATCGTTTACATTACACAAAACTTGTTGAAACTATATAAAAATATTAACCTTACAGCAACATATTGAACAAATCATGCGAAAATCGTGCACTTAAAATATGAATAACCTGAGCTTTATGTGGCACAATACTGGCAGTCAGAAACAAAAAGGAGCGAGAACAAAATGGATATAAATTTGAGCAAGGCACAATACAGCGAGATGTACAAAGAGGCGTCAAAGGGGACAAAGTGGTGGGTGACGATACCAAAGGCGTTTTTATTTGGCGGACTTATATGCGTTATTGGGCAATCGCTTATGGATATGTATTTATATTTAGGTTTATCCAAGGATAACGCCTCAATGTCGGTATCAATAACTTTGATATTTTTATCGGCTCTTCTCACAGGTCTTGGCTGGTATGACCGCATAGCGAAGCACGCAGGTGCAGGCACGCTTGTACCCATAACAGGTTTTGCAAACTCTGTGGCGGCGCCTGCTCTTGAGTTCAAGACGGAGGGATATATTCTTGGGCTTGGGGCGAAAATTTTCATTATCAGCGGACCTGTTATTCTTTACGGCACTTTGGCTAGTGTGCTTTACGGGCTTATTTATTATTTGTTTTTGAGGTAACAAGCAGCGAGGTCTGTTTGTAAAAAAAAATGATGTTGGTGGGCTACCGAAAAATAATATCAGCGGGCGACCTCAGGTCGCCTCTACATAGAAACACTGCACTGGATATGTTTTAGGCAGAATAAAAGGGCAGCGAATTTGCTGCCCTTTTTATCATACAAGTGTATCTTTATATTTCTTGCCCTCTACCACCAATATTGGATAACCGTCAAGATACGGTTTCACGGCTTCCGGATTTTCGTCTGCATACTCAAATATCTGATCTGCCAGCTCGTTAGCCGTTTTCGTCAGCTCCTTTATGGACTTTTCATTCATAGTAGGACAGACCGGCGACAATGTTATTACTTTAGTTTCATTTAGTGCCATTACTCTCAGCGGCCATATCCTGCAGTCGAACGGTTTGTCGTCGCCTAATATACAGCCCTTCTCGTTATCCAGCATTGGGCAATAATACAGGTCTGCATTCTGTTCCTTATCCATTTTGAACAAGAAGTGGTTTTCCTTCTTTATAAATTCCTGCTTAGGGGTATATTCCTGCAATATCTTGCTTGCAAGCGTTTGTGAGATATACGGTGTTTCCCATATATCATAGCTGTCAAAGCAGCAGCATATCCTGCACTTTGCACATTCCTCTTTTGACAATATTTTTGAAAGCATTTTTTCTGTCATGCCTGCCGTTTGCAGGCATTTCCCCCTTTCACGTCTATGGTATTTTAGCCACACTTTTGTGGATTGTATGTTTTTACTAATTATAACACGTTTCTTTGATAAAATCAATAGTGGCTTATTTTTTTCTACATAGTGAGCTATCTGTTTTATGTGAATTAACAAACTATTTACATTTGCTCTGCCGTATGGGGGATATTCTCTTTACGGAAGGTCTTATTTGCGGCAAAGCCTATGCCGAGCATCACTGCCATGCCTGCCCACACAAGGGGTTCGCTTATCATGATGCCGAAATATCCCATGCGTGGGGCGAGTATCATTGCCACTGCGAACTTGCCCAAAAGCTCTATTATGCTTGAAGCTATAGGTGTTATCTTATCTCCTACGCCCTGAAGTGCGTTTCTGAAAACTATTACTATGCCGAGGATAAAGTAAAATGCTGTGTTTATTTTCATGTATTTTTCCACTGTACCCACTATCTCAGGGTCGCTGATACCTGTGATAAGGTGTGCGAAAAATGGTGTGAAAAGCCATGTTGCGGCTATTACGATAACAGACCAGCCCCATGTTATGAGGGTCGCTTTTTTCACGCCCTCTTTTACTCTGTCTATCCTGCCTGCACCATAGTTCTGGCTTGAAAAGGTTGCTGAAGCTGCACCGAAAACTGATATAGGGAGCATATAGATCTCAGATATTTTTCTTGCGGTGGTATGGGCGACTATTATGTCAGTGCCGAAGATATTTATTGCGCCCTGCATTATAACAGTGCCGATACCAACGAGAGATATCATAAGTCCCATTGAAACTCCTGTTGCATACATATCTCCTGCGAGCTTGAAGTTAAAGCGGAAGTCGCTTTTTGATGGGATAAGAAATTTGTGTTTTTTAATGATGTATATTACACAAAGCACAACTGAGATACCCTGTGCGATAAGGGTGGCATAGGCTGCACCCTCAACACCCATTTTAAAGCCTAGGATAAAGAGAAGGTCAAGCCCGATATTAGCGATAGTTGATATTATAAGGAAGATAAGTGGCGAAACAGTGTCGCCCACTGCACGGAGGATACCTGCGCAGATGTTATAGAACATTGATATTATCATTCCTGCAAGGATTATGACTATGTAGGTTTTTGCCTGCTTGAAGATGTTGTCTGGCGTGTTCAACGCTCTCAGCAGTGGGTCGATAAAGGCAAGGCTGAGGGCGGTGAGGGCTATTGCCGTTGCGATACCGAGGGTAAGGGCGTGGGCGACGGACTTTTTCAGGCGGTCAAACTCTTTTGCACCGAAAAAGCGTGCTGTCACAAGGGCAAAGCCGTTTGTAAGACCGTTCAGAAAGCCTATTATGACGGTGTTCACTGATGAAGTTGCGCCAAGGGCGGCTATGGCGTTTTTGCCTAAGGTCTGACCCACGATACGGGTGTCGGCAAGATTATAAAAAAGCTGAAAAACGTTGCCAAGCAGAAGGGGCAGGGAAAACATCAATATCAGCTTTGTGATATTTCCTTTCGTTAGGTCTTTCATAATTCTTTCTCCTATTTATGTCTTATATTTATTCCTAAAACCATATTATTTTAGCACAAATAGAATTTCAATTGGTTATATTACTGTGAACATTTATTGTACATACTATACAATTTGCGGTGGTTTTATTTGTGTGCAATAACGAAAACGTTTTAGCAAAAAAACGCCCGACAGAAATTTATCCGTCGGGTGCTAAAGGGGAAGTTTGGTGTAATTTTATTTAACTATGTCTACACTGTCAGTGGGTTTTGAGAGATCGGCATAGCTGTATGAGCGTATCTGTCTGTCGGAGAAGATATAAATATATCCGTCCTGAACGAATGCACTGCGGTAACGATCTCTCTGGTCATTGTCGTTGACCAGAGCCGTGATCTCGTCTTCACTAGCATGATCGAAATAATCGTCACAATAATCCGTATATTCGTCAAGCTTTATAGTTCCATACTCGCTGAAGGTTTTGGTTTCTATGTTATATTTCATTACCAGAATTTTTTCTATAGTTTTATTATAATAGGTACAGTCCAGATCGTAGCCGTTAGTGGTCTTTCCAACTGAGGTAACGTCATATAATGGTATGGCTATATATCCGTTTTCGTTGTCTGTTATTATGGAGTTTGAAGAAATAGTGCTGGCGGATCTTTGGGTCATATCCTTTCCGTCAACTGTTGTTCCCATTTCTTTCTCGTGATATTTGTATTCCTGTATAGTCTTGAAGAAGTTGAATTTCTTTACTACCTTTGTGTCATAAACCTGCACCTGATCCACTGTGCCGTTAGCATTCGCTATGCCCTTGCCGCTTGAGCCGTATAAAAGGGTTTCTTGCTTTTCTGTTTTGCTCTTGTCGAGTATCTTTACGCTGAAAGAGTCGAATGACGTGCTGTCGGTGCGCACGGCGATATCATCGTTATAGTTCGTACCATAATGGAAGAAGTTGTTTGCCGTTGACACTGCTATCATTTTATCATCAGGGGGCACCTGAGTTATCTTGTTAGGGTCTGAGAAATCATATACTTCATCAAGCTGGATATTGTTCGCTGCCTGATAAGTGTCATCCATGCTGTATGCAAATGAATATTCTCTGTAAACATACAGCATGGAATGATAGAATGTGCTATACCTTGCACTCTCGAAATCAGTGTCCTCGTATGTGAGGGTCTTTTTCACAGGGCCGCCAAGGTCATTGTCAAAAAGCCACAGGGTGCAGATATTAATGCTGCTATAATAGATATTGTGTGTGCTGATATCGTAAATGTTTGCAGAGTCGTTTGAGAATAGCGACAATCTGCCGTTATACTCATCTCCTGATATGGCGTGGCTTATATGCTCGGCGTCTGCGCCTGTGACGGTCTGGGTTTTGTTAAGCTCCATGCCGCCGTCGCCGTAGTTTATTCTTGTAATAAGCGCTCTTGTTGGCACTGTGCTGTAATCATCGTCTGTTTTTTCAAAGCCATATGCTCTTAAAATATAAATGTTGTCTGTTCCCATTAAGATGCTGCTTTCACCGCAGGCGATAAGCTTTGAAGCCATGTATGAGCCTTGATTTTTTCCGTCAAAGGACGAAAGCAGGATCATTGACGGTGTATTATCTCTGGCTGTGATATACATTTCGCTTTCTTCAAAAAGCTGTTTTTCACCATTGATGTATCGCACTGGTGCGATATCCTCGGGCTTTTGGTCGTCTAAGAGCAGTGAAGCCGCTCGGGTGTAGCGTGACACGATGAAAAACTTTCCGTCAACTTTTCTTATGCCCTCCAGCACGCCGGGCTGTTCAAACTCGCTTATGAGCTTGATATTCTCAGGGTCGCTCACGTCAAAGACGCACATTCCGCAGTATTCTATATCGAGGTTTTTCTTTCCTGACTTCACGGGTAAGATAAAGTCGAAGAAAGCGTAAAGCTCGTTATTATCCAAATACATTGCAACAACGCTTGGAGCGAACTTACAGCCGTACTGTTCGTATTCGGCAATGTCAACAAGACCTTTTTTAAGGAAAGTGTCAGCGAAGATATCCTGTTCTGACTTTGTGATATTTCCGTTTTGGGTAATATAAACGTCGATACCGCCATTGTCAGTAATGAAATGGGCATTTCCGTAGGTTATGTTTGTTTCCAGCTCATTTATGCTTGTTGTGGGGGTGATATCCACGCCTGAGCGAGTGAGCTGTATATCAGCGGGGTTAGGGGTGAGCTGGTGATCTCTAAGTGCCTGCTTATACAAAGCCACATAGTCATCGTCATCAACAGTCAAAGTGTCGATATTTTTGAATATATAGCTATTGTCAACTATAAAGTCCTCTATGTTTTTGCTGTTGCTATTTATATAGTTGTAAAGACCCTTATAGGTCGTTCCACGGAGGCCGTCAAGACCTGAGGCGTCAGCGGACTGTGAAGAAGCGGAATTGGGGTATTTTTTGACGAACTGGGTATTGCTGAACCTAAGCACAGCAAATCCGCCTACCACAAGGACGAAAGCCGCCACCACAGCCAGACATCTCAGGGCGTTGCTTCTGCCGCTGTTTATTTTTATCTCTGCACTATTTGGAGTATTTTCGATAACGGGTCTGAAGCCTGCTACGTCCAGCATATCTTTTATTTCCTGGGGCATGAGCTTATCAGGAATTTTGTTTGCCTGTTCCATTTGTCTGATAAGCTTTCTGCGTTTTCTTAAATTTCTCATCATGTCACCTCCTTTCCAAACAGCTTACTGCGTATTTTTGCTTTACCTCTGGATATATGGGAACGGACTGTCGTATCTTTAATACCTGTTATCTCCATTATCTCCCTGCCTTTGTAGCCTGCTATACAGTGAAGTGATATACAGAGTCTTTCCGCTTCACTGAGATCAGCAAACTCTTCTAAGATCTCGCACCGCTCGAATCCGTTTTCGTCCTTGATTATTGCGTCGCTTTCATTAATATAATCGAGGTTAGAGCGTCTTTGGGCGTATTCCTTTTGTTTTTGTTTGATCTTGGCGACCAGAATTTTGAACATCCAGCTATCGAAAGCTTCGCTTTTCCGCAGCGAGGAGATGCTCATATAGCCGTCCAGCACAGCGTCCTGCACTGCATCGCTCCCAAATAAAAAATGCAGATGTGAAAAACTCTTTTCCGCTTCTGCATTTATTTTAATTCCAATTTTCTGTTATGTCCAATGCTCTTTGATATGGCGCGATTCATGCCTGAAAGGCATTGATTTCTTCTATGAATTTTCTGGCCGCCGTTGAGTATGGGATGTTTCGCCTCCATGCCAGTACTGAATAGGAAATCAGTTCGGGATATAATTTTCTGTTGACCAGCAAATCTTCTCTCCAGAATTTCATCGCACCTTCAATAGTAACGGGATATGCCAGTCTGTTTTTGACCATAACTGCAGCATTTGTTGCAAGGTTGGCGACAAAGGCTACATTCAGCTTTTCGAAGTCCTTTCCAAACCAGTTGGCAAGCTCGCTTTGAATGTTAAGCCTCGACGGCAGGATCAGCGGTTTATCCAGAAGATCCTCTTTTGTTATTACTTCATTTTTGGCCATGGGATCGTCGGGCTTCATTGTAACGATCCAGGAATCGGCTTCCGGAAGCCTGATATACTCGAATTCGGATGTATCGACAGGTTCCATCAGCAGGCCTATGTCCACCAGCCCCTGCTTCATCATATCCTGGATCACATCAGCAGTTGCCGTATGCAGTCGCAGTTGGACCTTGGGGTACTTTTCTCGATATACTTCGCAGATTTTTGACAGGGATTCCACAGCTCCGAATTCGCCGCAGCCTATGGTGACGCTTCATTCAATGAGTTCGTCATGATTGCGCAGTTCCTCCACCGTTTTTTCTTCGAGCTCGAGGATTTCAAGTGCGCGTCTTTTCAGCAGTATTCCTTCTTCGGTCAGCATGATCTTTCTTCCTGATTTGTTGAAAAGCTTTGTCCCCAGATCATCCTCAAGGGCTGCGAGCTGTCTTGAAAGCGTTGGCTGAGTCATGTGCAGCGTTTCGGCTGCTCTGGTAATATTCTGTTCTCTTGCCACTGTAAGAAAATATTTCAGTACACGAATTTCCATCAAGTTCACCTGCTTTCGTATGGTATTCTATTCAAAAATACATTCATAATCCTGTCTGCAAAGCTTTTTCTGTCTGCAAAGTCCAGCTGGGGATTCTGCCGGTTCATTGA
>OLOW01003044.1_pt1 | contig 10839 bp, 4 predicted proteins | sample 1672801 | NCBI WGS metagenome assembly OLOW01 (sample SAMEA3136725, study PRJEB25190) | human gut metagenome | biome: human gut; feature: human-associated habitat; material: faeces | place: Austria | collected 2013
TGCGTGCCAGGCGAGGAGAGAACCGCATTTACTACGACCTGAACCGGGATGCCGTCACCAATCTCTGCGATGTGGTATGCGGGGTTTTGCTGCAGCAATAGAGCTGCGGGATGTGCCCTATGCTGGTTTTTCATAACAATTGATTAGAATGATACTGAGTGCCTGCCCTGAAAATAAGGATTTGCTGGTTTTTGCAAGTCTTTGCTTTCAGGGCAGCCCCTTTTGCTTTGTTCTCCTCCCCAGTTGCCGGATGAAATGCGATAGGAATTTAACTTGACAAAGCTGCGGCGGTCCTATATACTAGCTTTATAGCTTACACATATTACGCAAATACGTAATATTGGGGCAGATCAGAAATTGAAGGAGGAACATACATGAAAAACAGACATGGGATGACCAGCCTGCTGGCTTGGCTGCTGGTTGTGGCGATGTGCATCTGCGCGGTTCCCATCCATGGGGCCGGTACACAGAACGTGGCGTTGCCTTTCCAAAAGGCAGAAAACGCTGCCGCAGACGGTGCGCTCCCGGAGCGCATCCCGGAAGAGATCCCCGACTCACCGGACCACTTGGATACGGACCTGGTCCGGGTATCCGTGGTGCTGGAGAAGCCCGCCACCCTGGCAGCTGGCTTTTCCCCCGAACATCTTGCAGAAAATCTCCAGGCGGCGTCCTACCGCCGGAGTCTGCGGCAACTGCAGGAGGATGTGGCCGCCCGCATGGAGACGGCCACTGGAAAAGCCCCGGACATCGTCTGGAACCTGACTCTGGCGGCGAATATTCTGTCCGTCAACGTGGAATACGGGCAAATTTCCAAAATTGAAGCCCTTCCCGGGGTGGAGAAGGTGGTGTTGGAAACCCAGTACCGCCCGGATGTGGTATCTACCGGTACGGCAGACCCGAATATGTCCACCTCCTCGGAAATGATTGGCTCTCCGGGGGCTTGGGCCGCCGGATACACCGGCGCAGGCTCCCGGATTGCGGTCATTGACACAGGCATTGATACGGACCACCAATCATTCTCCGGCGCTGGCTTCCAGTATGCTCTGAGATGCCGGGCGGAGCTGGAGGGGAAGACCCTGGAGGACTATCAGAAGGAGTTGGATCTGCTGGATGCGGAGAGGATTGCCGCAGTTCTGGATCAGCTGAACATTGGCAGCACTGTGGCGGCCAAGAATTACACGGCAGAGGACCTGTATGTGAGCGGGAAACTGCCCTTTGGTTTTAACTACATTGACCGGGACCTGGATATCACCCATGACAACGACAAGCAGTCGGAGCATGGCTCCCACGTGGCCGGGATTGCAGCGGCAAACGCCTACATCCCCCAAGAGGATGGGTCCTTTGCTCCTGCTCTGGAGACCGTGAAGACCCAGGGCGTGGCCCCGGACGCCCAGATCATCACCATGAAGGTCTTCGGCAAAACCGGTGGCGCCTACGACTCGGACTATATGGCGGCCATTGAAGACGCCATTGTCCTGGGGTGTGACGCAGTGAACCTGTCTCTTGGCTCTGGGAGCCCTGGCTTCAATCGGAACAGCGACGAGACCTATCAGGCCATTCTGGATTCCCTCACCGAAAGCGGGATTGTGGCCACAATGTCCGCCGGAAATTCCGGCGCTTGGATGGACCACAGCTACAGCCCCACCGGGCACCTGTATGCAGGGGACGTGAGCATGACCACCACCGGGATGCCGGGTACCTTTGCCAACGCCTTGTCCGTGGCCTCTGTGGACAACAGGGGATATACGGGCATGTACCTGGAGGCAGGAGGAAAGCTTCTCTTCTATACCCAGACGGTGTATGGCAACGCTCCCATGGCTACCCTGGCAGGGGAGCAGCCCTATATTTACATGGACGGCGTTGGTACGCCGGAGGATTTTGCCGCCCTGAACGGCGGGGCCCAGGGAAAAATTGTGGTGTGCTCCCGGGGTGGTATCTCCTTCTACCAAAAGGGGGACAATGCTGTAGCGGCTGGGGCCATTGCCACGGTGGTATACAACAACCAAGCCGGGTCCATCAACATGGATCTCACGGATTACAGCGGGACGGCCCCCTTCGTCTCCGTGACTCAGTCCGATGGGGCGGTACTGAAGGCCAACGCCTCGCCGGTGACCGGGGAGGACGGGCAGATTCTGTATTATGAGGGCGTCCTCACCGTGGGGGATCAGGTGGCCTCCGGCGATCTGGGCCTTCCGTATGAGACCATGAGCAGCTTCAGCTCCTGGGGTGTTCCCGGCAGCCTTACCATGAAGCCGGAGGTGACGGCCCCCGGTGGCAACATTTACTCCGTCAACGGGCAGATACCGGGGGGTCAGGCTTATGAAACTATGTCTGGTACCTCCATGGCTGCGCCTCAGGTGGCGGGTATGGTGGCCCTGGCGGCAGAGTACATCCGGGCAGAGGGCCTGGCGGAGAAAACCGGCCTCACATCCCGGCAGCTGGCCCAAAGCCTGCTGATGTCCACGGCGGTTCCCCTCCGGGAGGAGGCCAGCGGCGGAAATTACTGGTCTGTCCTGAAGCAGGGCGCAGGACTGGCCAACGTTGGCGCGGTGATTTCTTCAGACCTCTACATTCAAATGGACCCCAGCGCCACATCCTCCGCTGCCGATGGAAAGGTCAAGGCGGAACTGGGTGACGACCCTCAGCGACTGGGAAGCTACCGGGTTTCCTTTACCCTCCACAACCTGACCCAGGAGGCCCGGAGCTATACCTTGGCCACGGACCTCTTTACCCAACATGTGTTTACCCAGGATGGAATTTCCTACCTGGACACCCAAACGGCGCCCTTGGCGGCGGAGGTTCGCTACCTGGTCAACGGGACGGCCTTTGTTCCCACAGCCCAATATGACTGTGACCTGGATGGCGACGGAGACACCGACGCCGGAGACGCCCAGATCATTTTGAACTATGTGGCCGGACTCCTGGACCAGGTAGACAGAAAGGCAGACCTGGACGGGGATGGACAGATCACCACTTACGATGCCTATTGTCTTCTGAACGCCCTGGAAACCGGGCGGATGGTACTTCCGGCCGGCTCTTCGGTAGAGGTGACGGCGGAGATCCTCCTGACGGAGGACACCAAGGCCAGTCTGGACCGGCAGTATGAAAACGGTGCATATTTGGAAGGCTACCTCTTTGTGGAGCCGGTGGCTACCTCTGAGGGGGAAACTGCGCCGGTACACTCCATTCCCATTTTGGGCTTCTACGGCAACTGGTCCCAACCTTCTATGTATGACCGGCTCACCTATACGGATGCCCTGTATGGCGACGCCACAGTGCCATACCTTGGCTTCGTTCAGACCAATAACCTACTTGTGAAGCACAAAGGGGATGCCAAGGCTTATTTCCAGGTGGGCAATCCCTACCTGCTGGAGGAGCGCTATCCGGAGGGCAGGGAGGCCATCTGCAGCAGTGATACCTTGTATCAATACCGCCTGTCCCTGATCCGGAATGCCGCTGCTCTGACGGTCCTGGTCACCAACCAGAATGGGGAGGTCCTCTATACCGGCAATGTGGCAGCTCAGGCGGGAAGCGCCTACTATCACGTCAACAACCAGACCTGGATGGACACTGTGGGCACCTATACCATCAACCGGAAGGTCTCCTCCCTGGGGGTTCGGGAGGGAGACGTGATCACGGTCCAGGTGGTTGCCGTGCCGGAATTTTATGAGACGGCAGGAGAGCTGCGGGGCGAAGACGTGGTGGCACTGCTGCAATCGGGCAAGCTGGGTGCAGGCGCCTGCCTTACCACCACCATGACTGTGGACGATACAGCGCCAGAGGTGACGGCGCTGTCCAAGGACCTGCGCACCGGCAACCTGACGGTGACGGCCCGGGACAACCAGTACATTGCCGTGGTGCAGGTGCTGAACTCTGCAGGGACGGAGGTATTGGCCTCGTCTGCCATGGTGGAGACGGAAGCGGGAGGTTTGGGCAGCGTTACCCTGGATCTGTCCCAGTTGAAGCTGGGCCCCACCTGTATGGTGCGGGTGGCGGATTACGCCGGCAATGAGACGCTGTACACCGTGGAATACGGCGGAGAGGCAGAGAACTACACCGGCAGAATGTATGGATTCACCGCTTCGGAGAAGTATCGGGGCGGCGGTGTGCGCTGGATGGAGATCCATCCGTCCAGAGTCTGCTACCAAAGCGAGACCGAGTATGACGGCACCACCAACCTGGACGCTATGAACCTGCATGTTACAGCGGCAGAGTACGTGGACGGCTATGTGTATATGGCCGCAGACAACGGCTTCCTCTACGCCGCTCCCCAGGGTCAGTGGGCCAGCTATGTGGAGGTGGGGCAGACCGGCGTGGCGGGTGGCTTCCTGGACCTGGCCTTCTCTTACGCGGATGGAAAGCTCTATGCCATGGGTGAGGACAACACCGTGTACACCGTGGACCTTGTTACCGGGGAAGCGACCAAAGCCTTTACTGTGTCGGTGACCAATCCCACCACCACCTCAGCAGCCTATGGGGTGCTTTTGAACCTGGCCATAGACGACGCGGGGAATTTCTATTCCGTCAATTACTCCACCACAGCTTCCCGCACCTTCCTCTACCGGTGGTCTGCCGCTCAGGTGCAAGAGGGCGCGGTGACCGATCTGGCCCCTATGGTTCCGGAGAAAGAGGCTGCCGCCGGATTTGTCCAAAAGTCCGGGACCTTGGCATGGGATCACGATCGGGATCTGCTCTATTGGGCCAACGCCTATTCCGAAAGTTCCCAGTCCAACAACCTGCTTTTTTTCGATTTGGAGACTGGCAGGGCTCAGAAGACCAATCCGGATTATTACCTGGGCAAGTATGCCGCTGCGGCCTCCCGGATGTATGTGCAGACTACCGGCCTGTACATCGTCCCCTCCGGCAACGGCTACATCGCCCCGGCGGAGACTGCCAGCCGGATTACCATCAGCGACAACCAGCTCACGTTGCTTCAGGGCACGGCCTACACCCTGACCACAGCGGTTTACCCCTGGACCCTCCAAGACAAGTCCGTCACCTGGACCACCAGCGATGAAAGCGTGGTGCGGGTAGACGAGGGCAGAATTCTGGCCCAGGGCTTGGGGCAGGCGGTGATCACCGTCACCACCCACGCCGCGCCGAATCTCACCGCCTCCTGCACGGTGACGGTGGAGAAGCTGAGCCCCGTTTCTCTCAGCGGACTCGTTTACGACAAGTCCGGCAGCGCCCACTGGGCGGAATTCTGCACAGATGATCCGGCCGCCTGGAAGACCGCATCGGACGCGGCTGGAAGCTACTACGGCGGCGCTATACTGGACGACCGGATTTATGCCCACGACGGTACGAATCTCTATGAAATTGATCCAGATACCTTCGAAACCAAGAGCCTGGGAGCTATGTCGGAGACCTGGGCTTGGTCCGATGCTGCACCGGCGCCGGCGCTGGAGGGGGGCTACTTCGGCCGGATCATTGGCCTGTGCGACAGCGGCACCAAGGTGGAGATGCTGAATCCCCAGGAGGGAAGCCTGAGCTACTGGACCCTCAGCAGCCAGTATCAGGCGGACCCCATGGCGGTCATTGCCCACATCGAAAGCGGCCTGTATGGGGAGAACGATCCCGCCGCCTTCTACTATGTGCTGACGGAGAGCGGCCGGCTCTGGAAGTTCATCCTATATACTAAAGACGATGGCAAGAGCTACACATTGGAGCGGGAAGAGCTGGGCGAAACCGGCCTGGATCTCAGCGACGTTTCAAGCCGGAGCGGCGGGACTTATGCCTCCATGTTGTACGACGGCGAAACTGGGTATCTCCTGTTGGCCGCCTATACGGAGGGCGCTCAGGCGCAGCTGTATGCCATTGACCCGGAGCGGTCGCTGGCTACCCCCCTGGGTGGGTTTGGAGACGGCGCTTGGCCGGTGGTGAGTCTCTACCGGTATACCCGGGCGACGGAGCTGACGGTGAAGCTAAAGCCCACCCATACGTCCATATATGAAAAGGACACCCTGCAGATGGAAGCCAGGGTGCTGCCCACCACCTATGACCCGGGCCTCATCTGGAGCTCCAGTGACCCGTCGGTGGCGACGGTGGATGAAAGAGGGGTTGTGACCGGCGTCCAGGCAGGTACCGCTGTCATCACGGCTACCTCCATGGCAAAAGACGATGCAGGGGTTCCGGCTTCTGCCTCCGGTACAGTGACGGTAAAGCCGCTTCTGCAGGTTTCCACTACGGTAAATGCCCAGATCACGGACCAAACCGGTTCCCACTGGGTCACGGTTCATACGGCAGATACCGGCAGCTATACCGTCCAGGCGGATACCGATGTGCGCTTGGCGGCCGGCGGCTATCACGAGGGAAAGCTTTACGGTGTGGACGGCGATTACACCCAGATGTGCAACATCTATGAAATCGACCCGGCGAATGGATTCCGAGCTACCTTGGGAGCCAAATGCTCCACCAGCTACAGCTTCCTGGATCTGGCTGCTGCGCCTGCCATGGAGATGGAGGCCAAAGACAGCTCCGGCAATCCCATTTCGGTCATTGCCTTTGGCGGCCCCATGTTCATTTCCAATGCCCGGACGCTGGTTTATCTGAACAACTTTGAATCCGGAACCGTAACGGTTCCCTCCTTTGACATTGCCAGGAAGTATCCGGATGTGGCCGCTGTGGCCTTCCTGGGGACCACCATGTACCGGGATCAATGGCCGGCCCAGGACTATTACATCCTCTGTGCCGATGGCACTCTGGCGATGTGGGAAATCTATGCCACCTATGTGCCCAGTGAATCCCGCGTGGGCTATACGCTGCGGCAGAAGGTAATCGGCAACATCGGCAAGCGGTTTTCCAACGACCACGGTCTTTCCATGACCTATGTGAACGACGGCGTCAATGAGGGCCTGGTGGTGGCCTACTCGGACGGGGCGGCGGAGCTGTATTACATTGACCTGCAGGAGGAAACCCTGTCCGTGGGGAAGCTGGGCAACGTGGGTCAGGCCACGGCCATTGCAGCGCCCTATGTCACCACCAACCCGCCGGAGAGCTCCGTGATTTTCTCCCTCCGGGATGGAACAGAGGAGGTTTCCTCGACGCCGGTTCCCTTCTCCCAAGGTGGAGGTGTGGAGGTCCCTATGATGGACCTTACTACAGAAACCGCCGACACCGGGGAGGCGGCAAGGGCCACTGGCACTCTGAACGCGGTGGGGGCTGCCCTGGAGCAGGTGGAGCTGGACTCTGACGGGGAAGGAGGCCAGGGCACCATCCGGCTCACTTTGACGGAAGTCCAGGCGGTGACCAACGGCCTGGTGGAAATTCGGTACGATGCCGCTGCGCTGCGTTATGAGGGCATAGACTCTGCCATAGGCAGCACGGCCCTTCGTCTGGACCCGGAAGCAGGCCTCCTGGTCTTTGACTATGCCACGGCTCACCCAATTCAGGCGGGTAGCCCCCTGGCGATTCTTCGCTTTGCCTATGAGGGGGATTATGTGAATACCAAATTCCAGATCAGGACCCTCCAGCGCAACGAAGAGCTCTGCTTGGACGAAATTGTGGAGGCGCCTGTCACACAGGAGGACGGCGGACACACCTACCAGCTGACGGCTTCCAAGGACCCCACCTGTACCGAGGAGGGGGAGAACACCTATACCTGCGAAAAGTGCGGCCACAACTATACCGAGACCGTGGCGGCTCTGGGCCACGACCTGGGCCCATGGGAGACCGTAAAAGCGGCGGACTGCTTCCATGACGGGGAAGAGCGCCGGAGCTGCAGCCGCTGTGGAGAGGGGGAGACGAGAGCGGTGGCCGCCGGTACAGGCCCCTGCCCTTCTGCCGCTTTTGCGGACCTGGACACAGAAGGGTGGTATCATCCGTATACGGATGCCGTCATTGCCAAGGGACTGATGCAGGGTACCGGCCATGGCTATTTCCAGCCGGAGCGTCCCACAACCCGGGGCATGTTGGTCACCACCCTGTACCGCCTGGCAGGCGCTCCAGAGCCGGAGGGGAAGAGCACCTTTACAGACCTGCGTAAAAACGCATATTACGAAAAGGCGGTTGCCTGGGCCCAGGCCAGCGGCATTGCCGAGGGAGTGACCGGGACCACCTTTTGCCCAGATGAGGCAGTCACCCGGGAACAGACAGCTACCTTCCTGTACCGGTATGTGACGGAATACCTGGGGCTGACCCCGGAGCAGAGTGGGGATTTGTCCGGCTATTCCGATAGCGCCCGGATTTCCACCTATGCCAGGGAGGCTGTGGCCTGGGCTGTGTCGGAGTCGTTCCTGGAGGGATACGGGGACGGGACCTTGAGGCCCCGGGCCAATCTGACCCGGGCCCAAATGGCCAAGTTCCTCACCATCCTGGCACAGGATTTCTGATCCGAAAAACTGACCCACCATAATAAAAACCATGGAGTAGGGGAGGCGAAAGCCTCTCCTATTCCATGGTAGGCGGTCAGGAAATTACAGAATGGATGGGTGATGCTCAGGCCTTGCCTGCACAGCCCAGAACGTTCACCAGCTTGTGGCGAACCAGCTCCTTGATGTTGGCACGGGCGGGCTTCAGGTACTCCCGGGGGTCAAACTTGTCGGGATGGGCGTCGAAGAATTCCCGGATGGTGCCGGTCATGGCCAGGCGGAGGTCGGAGTCGATGTTGATCTTGCAGACGGACAGCTCAGCGGCGTGGCGCAGCTGATCCTCGGGCACGCCGATGGCGCCGGGCATCTTGCCACCGTGGGCGTTGATCATCTCCACGTAGTTCTGGGGCACGGAGGAAGAGCCGTGGAGCACGATGGGGAAGCCGGGCAGGCGGCGGGAGACCTCCTCCAGCACGTCAAAGCGGAGCTGGGGCTTGGTGCCGGGCTTGAACTTGTAAGCGCCGTGGGAGGTGCCGATGGCGATGGCCAGGGAATCGCAGCCAGTTTTGGAGACAAACTCCTCCACTTCTTCAGGGTGGGTGTAGGAGGAATCCTCGGCGGAGACCTTCACGTCATCTTCAATGCCGGCCAGGGTGCCCAGCTCGGCTTCCACCACCACGCCGTGGTCATGGGCATACTCCACCACCTGACGGGTCAGGGCGATGTTCTCGGCAAAGGGCTTGGAGGAGGCGTCGATCATCACGGAGGTGAAGCCGTCCTCAATGCAGGACTTGCACAGCTCGAAGCTGTCGCCGTGGTCCAGGTGCAGGGCGATGGGCAGGCCGGTCTCGATGACGGCGGCCTCCACCAGCTTCTTCAGATAGGTGCGGTTGGCATAGGCCCGGGCGCCCTTGGACACCTGCAGGATCAGGGGGGCCTTCAGCTCGGCAGCGGCCTCGGTGATGCCCTGAATGATCTCCATGTTGTTCACGTTGAAGGCGCCGATGGCGTAACCGCCGTTATAGGCCTTCTCGAACATTTCCTTTGTTGTAACCAGTGGCATAATAAATCGCTCCTTTTGAAAATTTGGTCTTGACTTGTATGGAATGATTGGGATAAGATGTACATATGCATTGTACCACATTTTTTCTTTTTTGCAAGCCCCGATGGTTTACTTTATCAATCTTTTATGATAAAATATTCCGCACGGCAAGAAAATTCTACTGGGAGGTAGTCAATCATGAAAGAATTAAAAGGTGCCTGTATCATCGGTCAGTCCGGCGGGCCCACGTCTGTGATCAACGCCAGTGCCTACGGCGTCATTGACACGGCCCTGAAATCCGGTGTCATCACCCAGGTGCTGGGCGCGGAGCACGGCATCAAGGGCGTTCTCAGCGACCGTCTGTTCGACATGGGTCTGGAGGATCCCGAGGAGCTGCGTCTTCTGAAATACACCCCCTCCTCCGCCCTGGGCTCCTGCCGCTATAAGATCGCCGATCCTGAGGTGGACGATACCGATTATCGCCGGATCCTGGAGGTGTTCAAGAAGCACAATGTCCGCTACTTCTTCTATAACGGCGGCAACGACTCCATGGACACCTGCAACAAGATCAATCAGTATATGCAGTCCGTGGGCTACGAATGCCGGGTCATGGGCGTTCCCAAGACCATCGACAACGACCTGTTCGGCACGGATCACTGCCCCGGCTATGCCTCCGCCGCCAAGTACATCGCCACCTCCCTGATGGAGGTGAACCTGGACGCCCATGTGTACGACACCGGCATGATCGTGGTTATGGAGATCATGGGCCGCCACGCCGGCTGGCTGACGGCCGCCGCCGCCCTGGCCGGTGAATACGGCGCAGGCCCCGACTTGATCTACCTGCCCGAGGTGGACTTCAGCATGACCCAGTTTATTGAGGATGTCAAGCGCGTATACGCCGAAAAGGGCTCCGGAAACTCCGGAGCCCTTTTCATGGATTCAGCGCGAATGGGTTTCAGCGCGGGCGTATCTTCCTGCTCACATTGGCGTAGACGAGTGTAAACACGACAATGACGACCACGGCAATGCCGCCGGCGGCCGTCGCCCAGGGAGCAATCTGCAGCGATGAAAGCAGCGCCGTTGCGGTGACGATCAAGTCCAGCAGAATGAGTACCAATCCGATCAGTCTGCTCAGGTTCTTCGCGTTGTATTTCGGCGGCTCGCCCTTGGCGCGCCCGCCGTAGCCGGAAATGATCGCCTCGCCCTTGCCGGCGAGCATATATATGCCGAATCCCAGCACAAACAAGACGACGGCGCAGACCACGACGAGGTTCAAAATATCGTTGAGCGTCATATATTTCCTCCAAAAGGTATCTGCAGGCGTCCGCCGTACTTTGCGCCTGCGGGCTTTCAGTCGACGCGTTATCCTGCAAATTTTCTGCTGCTATTTTATCACGATGGAAAACAACTTGTCAATTCTCCCATCCCTGAAAATGCGCGCACACTGGCCGGTTTGTCAAGAGCAGGCAGGGAAGGCCCGGCTGCCGT
>OLOW01003047.1_pt1 | contig 10837 bp, 9 predicted proteins | sample 1672801 | NCBI WGS metagenome assembly OLOW01 (sample SAMEA3136725, study PRJEB25190) | human gut metagenome | biome: human gut; feature: human-associated habitat; material: faeces | place: Austria | collected 2013
AAATGGCAAAATAAGGCTAAGCCGGATTGATTTTCTTCTTTATAATATTAATAGTGTTAGAAAGAGTCTCGTCCGCCTTTAATTCGTTCTCGATTTTCTCAATCCCATGCTTGATGGTAGAGTGATCCTTGCCCCCAAGAATGACACCGACTGCTTTTAATGAAGTTTCTGTCATATTTCGGATCAGATACATGGCAATCTGGCGCGGAAATACGATCTCGGCGTTACGTTTATTCCCTTTCAGATCAGAAATAGATACACCAAAATGTTCGGAAACGATGTCCAAAATCAGTTCAGGCGTAACTTCTCTGCGATTATCCGAAGAAATGATATCTTTTAAGGCCTCTGCTGCAAGGGCAATATCGATAGAACCGGTGTTGTTCAGTTTATAAAGAGCAATCAGTTTATTAAGAGACCCTTCAAGTTCTCGGATATTTGTCTTAACGTTCGTTGCGATATATTCGAGTACATCATTCGGAATATTGTATTTTTCCAGATGATCCAGCTCGATCTTCTTCTGTAAAATCGCCATACGGGTTTCATAATTAGGTGATGAAATATCAGCAATCAGACCCCACTCAAAGCGCGTACGAAGTCTGGCCTCCAAAGTTTCAATATCTTTCGGCGGCTTATCAGACGATATGATGATCTGCTTTCCGGATGTATGCAGATGGTTAAATGTGTGGAAGAATTCTTCCTGTGTACTTTCTTTTCCGATAATGAATTGGATATCATCGATCAAAAGTACGTCATTATTACGGTATTTATCGCGGAATTTCGACATTGCGGACTCGTTTCCGGCGGTTTTTCCGTTTTTGAGAGCTTCGATCAGCTCATTGGTAAATGTCTCGCTGGTTACATAGAGGACTTTTTTCTTTGGATTCTTGTCCAGAATAAAATGTGCAATTGAGTGCATCAAATGAGTCTTTCCAAGTCCAACACCTCCATATAAGAAGAGAGGGTTGTAGATCTCTCCCGGAGATTCGGCAACTGCGAGGGAAGCAGCGTGAGCGAAATTGTTGTTGCTTCCAACGACAAATGTGTCGAACGTGTACTTTGGATTTAAGTTTGCCTTTTCATAAATCGCATTTACACGGGTCTTCTGGACGGAAGATTCTTTCTTTTCCTTAATAACTTTCGGGCTGTCGGTTACAAATTCCACTTCATATTCTGTACCGGTTACTTCGGCGATGCAGACCTTAAAAGGAAGCAGATATTTATCTTGAATATGTTCAAGACTCGCCTTCAGTTTGACGAGAATATATACGGTATTGTCCTTGACTTCATAAACAGTAAGTGGTGCAATCCATGTAGTATAAGAAATATTGGATGAGCAATATTCCAGCTTCATCTTGTTTAGTACCTGATCCCAGTTTTGTTCTACAATGTTCATCGATAGTAACTCCTAATTTTTTAAAATTATAATGGAAAGGTTGAAAATCCAGCGCAAATAATTCAGGACTTATCCACATTCAACTCCTGATTATGGCTTTTAGGGCAGACTTCCCCCTACCCAAATACAATGTTTTCAGCAACTGTTTGTTAAAAAAGTGAAAAACAGCCACTTTTTATTAACTTCGTACTAAAATAATGTGGATAACTCTAAAAATGGTAGAGTCTCTCCATTACATTCTACATCAAAAAAGCTGTAGAATCAATGGAAAAACAGTGTGTATAACTTTATCAACATCTTAAAACGTTGATAAATATGGTTTTTTATGAATAAAAAAAATTTTATCAACACGATATTTAGTGGTTTTCCACAGGTTATACAGAAGTTATCCACATATGTTGATAACTTTGTGGATAACTTCTGTATAACTGTTGTATAATTATGTGAAAAAATAGTTGTATCCCTTGATATATAAGGGTTTCGAAGAACTGTGAAATTATTCACAGAAAATGTGAAAAACTCTTTAAAATGAAAAAAGGCTAGAAATTGAGGGAAAGATTGTTGATAAAGCTTGACTTTATGCGGTTTTCCCTCTATAATTAAGAGCAGTGTCTTTTAATATTGAGGCGCAGTAACGAAGTTAATTTTGTGAATACTTTTATTATAAGGTATATCAGGCATAAGGGAGGTGTAAGAATATGAAGATGACATTTCAGCCGAAGAAGAGATCAAGATCTAAAGTTCACGGATTCAGAGCAAGAATGAGCACACCAGGCGGAAGAAAAGTTCTGGCAGCAAGAAGAGCAAAAGGAAGAAAACAGTTATCAGCATAGGCCGCATATATGTGGCCTTTTCTTCTATTTAATATTAAATGATAACAGGATTTTTGTTATCTGGAATGAAGAGGATATTGATGAAATTTTCTGAGTCTTTAAAAAAGAATAAAGATTTTCAGTCAGTCTACAGGAATGGAAAATCTTTCGCTAATAAATGTCTTGTAATGTATATAATCCCGAACGAACTGAATAAGAACCGACTGGGAATATCAGTTAGTAAGAAGGTTGGAAACAGTGTGGTAAGACATCATCTTACCCGATTGATCAGAGAAAGTTACAGATTATCAGAAGAACATTTCCGATGTGGATATGATATAGTAGTAATCGCGAGAACAAGTGCAAAGGATAAGAATTATCATGATGTGGAAAGTGCACTGATCCATCTCGGAAAGCTTCATCACATATATGTCTGATAAGACAATGATAAGGAAGTGGCGCAGATGAAGTATGTCTTGTTATGGATGATTCGTTTTTACAGGAAATATCTGTCCGGAATGAAGGGCGGATGCACTTGTAAGTATTATCCAACCTGCTCACAGTATGGGTTGGAAGCAATCGAGAAGTACGGAGCACTCAAGGGAGGGGCTTTGGCGGTATGGAGAATCCTGCGCTGTAATCCATTTTCAAAAGGTGGATATGATCCGGTACCTTAAGGAGGATAAGTAATGGAAGTATACGGACTTTTGGCTTCAGGTTATGGAGACTGGCCGATTATCAAACAGATTGCCTGGCTTTTAGGTCAGGTAATGAATGGTATCTTCAATGTACTTAGCAAGATTGGTATTGAGAATATTGGTGTTTGTATCATTATTTTCACAATCATTATTTATACATTGATGATTCCGCTTACAATCAAGCAGCAGAAGTTTTCTAAGATGTCAGCTGTTATGCAGCCGGAGATCAAGAAAATTCAGAAAAAATACGAAGGAAAGAAAGATCAGGCTTCAATGATGAAGCAGCAGGAAGAGATCAATCTTGTTTATGAGAAGTATGGAACTTCCATGACAGGTGGATGCCTCCCGATGTTGATCCAGATGCCGATTCTGTTCGCACTGTATCCGGTTATCCGTGATATTCCGACGTATGTAAAAGGTGTTAAAGATGTTTATATGCCTGTGACAGAAGCAATCATGAATACAAATGGCTTCCAGAAGATCATGGAGACGATCGGTGAAGCAAGCCCGGTTCTTATGAACCCAAAGGCTTATGATTATTCTCAGGCAGATACAATTGTAAATGTACTTTATAAATTCCAGGATTCTACATGGAATGCGCTGATGGAAAAGATGCCGAGTATCACGGATCTTGCACAGCAGACAATGGATAAGGTTACTCATCTGAACAGTTTCCTTGGAATTAATATCGGAGAGCAGCCGCTGACACAGCTGACAACTGCATTCCACAACGGATCCGTTGTAGGGATCATCCTTGCAGTACTTATTCCGGTACTTGCAGGTCTGACACAGTTTATCAGTGTTAAGCTTCAGCCACAGCCGGCAGGAGATGACAAAGATAACCCGATGGCAAGCTCTATGAAGACAATGACATACACAATGCCGCTGATCTCAGTATTTATGGGATTCACACTTCCGGCAGGTCTTGGTCTCTACTGGGCAGCAAGTGCAGCAGTAAGATGTATTCAGCAGCTTGCAATCAACAAATATCTCAGCACAAAGTCTCTTGATGAGATGATCAAAGAGAACCAGGAGAAAGCACAGAAGAAACGTGAGAAACACGGAGCTCCTGCAAAAGAGATCAATAAGATGGCAACAACAAGTACTCGTAATGTGGGTACTGTTACAAAAGGAAAATCTGGAATTTCTGAAGCAGAGAGAGAAGAAAAGATCCAGAAAGCACAGCAGAAGGCTCAGAATTCTAAGCCGGGAAGCCTTGCTTCTAAGGCAAATCTGGTAAGCCGTTATAACAGCGGACAGCAGACAAACCAGCCGAAGGCAGAAGATGAGAGCAGCTCCAAAGGAAAAAAGGGCAAGAAAAAATAAAGGAAGATTCGTAACTCCTAACCGTTCTCTTAAAAAGCAGGAGACGGGTCAGGATTTGAAGATGGAGGAATCGGGATGAACGGTAGTATCAGAGTATCGGCGAAAACAGTTGATGATGCGATCACAGAAGCATTGATCCAGCTTGGTGTAACAAGCGACAGACTGGAGTACGAAGTAATCGAGAAGGGAAGCGCAGGATTCCTGGGAATCGGAATGAAGCAGGCAGTTATTGAAGCAAGAAGAAAACCGGAACCGAAAGAGGAGAAGGTAGAAGAGCCTGTAGTAGAAGAACCTGTGAGAGTAGAGCCAAAGAAGGTTGAAGCAGTTCAGCCTCAGAAAGCAGCTGCAGAAAAGAAAGCGGATGAACCTCAGAAGGCTGCTTTTGAAAAAGCTGTAGAAAAAGAAGTAAAAGAGGAAGTTAAGAAAGAGACAAAACTTGTAGAAGTTCAGCCTCAGACAATCGAAGCAGTAGAAGATTTCCTCAAGAATACAATGAAAGCCATGGACATGGAAGTTGAGCTTAAGACTGAGATCGATCAGGATGGTGCACTTTGCGTAGATATGAGTGGAGAGCATATGGGAATTCTGATTGGTAAGAGAGGACAGACTCTGGATTCTCTGCAGTATCTTGCGAACCGTGTAGCGAACAAGCATCAGGAAGGTTATGTAAGAGTAAAGCTTGACACAGAGAACTATCGTGCAAGAAGAGAAGAGACTCTGAGACACCTTGCAAAGAACATTGCACATAAGGTAAAGAGAAACAGAAGACCGGTAGCACTTGAGCCGATGAATCCTTATGAGAGAAGAATCATCCACTCAGCACTGCAGTCAGATCCTTATGTGATGACACACAGCGAGGGAGAAGAGCCGTTCAGAAAAGTTGTTATTACTTTGAAGAAATAATACTGTTTATGAATCGGAAGCGAAAGGACGTTTACGCTTCACGGATACTTTCGTGAGGTGTGGAACGTCCTTTTTTCTATGTAAAGTATAGAAAAAAGGAAATAATGTAAAGAGAAAACAGAAAGGAAATAAGGCATGAATCAGGATACGATTGCAGCGATTTCTACAGGTATGACTAATTCGGGAATCGGAATTGTAAGAATCAGCGGAAGTGAAGCGCTGGAGATAGCAGATCGTGTATATAAAGGGAAAGAAACGATTACAGAAGTGCCAACGCATACGATTCATTATGGACATGTAATGGATGGAGATGAGACAGTTGACGAAGTACTTGTGATGGTGATGCGCGGACCTCGCACATTTACAGGAGAAGACACAGTTGAGATCAACTGCCACGGTGGAACTTATGTTGTAAGCAGAGTTTTGGAGACGGTCTTAAAGGCGGGAGCAAGACCGGCAGAGCCGGGAGAATTTACCAAGAGGGCATTCTTAAACGGCAAGATGGATCTGTCACAGGCAGAGGCGGTCATTGATGTGATCACATCAGAAAATGAGTATGCGTTACAGAGTTCGATCAGCCAGCTCAAGGGAAGTGTGAAGAACAGGATCAAAGAGATCCGTGAGAAGATCATTTATCATACAGCGTTTATTGAGACTGCGCTGGATGACCCGGAGCATATCAGTGTCGATGGATACGGTGAGGTGCTAAAGGAGGCAGCAGAAGAGGTGATCGGGCAGCTGAAAGAACTGATTGATTCCTCGGATGATGGAAGGATCATGAAAGAGGGAATCCAGACAGTAATTCTTGGAAAACCGAATGCAGGAAAGTCTTCACTTCTGAACATTCTGGCTGGTCATGACCGTGCGATCGTTACAGATATTGAAGGAACGACAAGAGATGTTCTGGAGGAACAAATCCGTCTGCAGGGACTGACTTTGAATATCATAGATACTGCCGGAATCCGTCAGACAGACGATATCGTGGAAAAAATGGGTGTCGATAAGGCGAAAGAATACGCAAAAGAGGCAGATCTTATTATTTATGTTGTAGATGCATCAAGAAATCTTGACGAAAATGATGAAAAAATCTTTGATTTGATTTATGATAAAAGAACAGTGATTCTGCTTAATAAGTCGGATCTGGATACCGTAGTGACAGAAGAGATGATCCGCGAAAGGATTTCACAAAAAGGTGTTCAGAAGCAGATTCCTGTGATTGCGATTTCTGCGAAGGAAGAGCAGGGAATCAAGGAACTTGAGAACACCGTGAAAGCAATGTTCTTAAAGGGAGATCTCTCATTCAATGAAGAGGTTTATATTACAAATGCAAGACAGAAAAATGCATTGGTCAATGCGAGAGAGAGTATGAAGAAAGTCATTTTCAGCATTGATGCCGGCATGCCGGAGGATTTCTATTCGATCGATCTGATGGATGCCTATGAATCACTTGGAAATATTACCGGAGAATCAATAGGAGAAGATTTAGTAAATGAAATATTCAGCAAGTTCTGTATGGGAAAATAAAGATGAATATGATGTTGTCGTTGTAGGCGCAGGACATGCGGGCTGTGAGGCTGCACTTGCGACTGCAAGACTTGGATTTAAGACAGTGATCTTTACGGTCAGTGTGGACAGTATTGCGCTGATGCCATGCAATCCGAATATCGGAGGAAGCTCAAAGGGGCATCTGGTCAGAGAGTTGGATGCACTTGGCGGAGAGATGGGAAAAGTCATTGACCAGACATTTATCCAGTCTAAGATGCTTAACAGTTCAAAAGGTCCTGCCGTGCATTCACTGCGTGCACAGGCGGATAAGGCAAATTATAGTAAAACAATGCGTCAGGTGCTTCAGAACCAGGAGAATCTAGATATCCGTCAGATGGAAGTGACAGAGATCCTGGCAGAGGATGGGAAGATCACAGGAGTACAGACGTACTCAGGCGCTATTTACCGCTGTAAGGCCGTTGTGCTCTGTACGGGTACATATTTAAAGGCACGCTGTATTTACGGCGAAATAAGCACACATACGGGCCCTAACGGGCTTCAGAGTGCCAACTACCTGACAGATAGTCTGAAAGCACTCGGAATTAAGATGTATCGATTCAAAACAGGTACACCGGCGCGTATTGATAAGAATACGATTGATTTCAGCAAGATGCAGGAGCAGAAAGGAGATGAGAGGGTTGTACCGTTCTCATTTACTACAGATCCTGAGAGTGTTCAGATCGATCAGGCGTCCTGCTGGCTGACTTATACGAATGAGACAACACATGAGATCATCCGTGACAATCTGGATCGTTCACCGCTTTATTCAGGAGCAATTGAAGGTACGGGACCGAGATATTGCCCGTCTATCGAGGATAAGGTTGTGAAATTCCCGGACAAGAACCGTCATCAGGTATTTATTGAGCCGGAAGGACTTGAGACGAATGAAATGTATGTCGGTGGAATGTCCAGTTCACTTCCGGAAGATGTCCAGTATGCAATGTACAGAAGTGTACCGGGACTGGAACATGCGAAGATCGTGCGAAATGCGTATGCGATCGAGTATGACTGCATTGATGCGAGACAGTTGAAGAGTACATTGGAATTCAAAGAGATTGAAGGTCTGTTCAGTGGTGGACAGTTTAACGGAAGTTCAGGTTATGAAGAGGCTGCTTCCCAGGGACTGATCGCAGGAATCAATGCGGCGAGAAAGCTGCAGGGAAAAGAAGGTATCGTGATCGACAGATCTCAGGGATATATTGGAGTTTTGATCGATGATCTTGTTACAAAAGAGAGTCATGAACCATATCGTATGATGACTTCACGCGCGGAGTACAGACTGCTTCTCCGCCAGGATAATGCAGATATGCGTCTTACAAAGATTGGTTACGAAGTGGGACTGATCGATGAGGAGAGATACCAGAAACTGCTGAAAAAGGAAGAGATGATCGAGAAAGAGATCGAGCGTGTGGAGCACACAAATGTAGGTACTACAGAAGCTGTACAGGCATTGCTTGAATCCTATGAAAGCACACCGCTGACCTCAGGAACAACACTTGCAGAGCTGATTCGCAGACCGGAGTTGTCTTATGAGAAGATTGCACCGATCGATAAGCACAGAGAAGAACTGCCATATGATGTAAAAGAACAGGTTGATATTAATATCAAATATGATGGTTATATTAAGCGTCAGATGCGTCAGGTAGAGCAGTTTAAGAAGCTTGAGAACAAGAGAATTCCAGAAAATATTAATTATGATGAGATTCAGAGTCTTCGTCTTGAGGCAAAGCAGAAACTGAATAAGATCCGTCCGTCGTCAATCGGCCAGGCATCCAGAATCTCAGGAGTTTCACCGGCAGATGTGTCCGTACTTCTTGTATATTTGAGCAGTAAATAAATGGTTAGTTAAATCAATACATGAGAATTTAAAAATGCTATATTAATATTCCGCGGAATGGTATTGTAGGATTGGTGAAACTGTTCCGTTGGAAGTAATGATTGGAGAATAGAGTGGGAGAGAACGCACAGAGTAAATTTGATCTAGAATTAGAAAAAATCGGAATCACATTAAATGAGCAGCAGAAGCAGCAGTTCGACAAGTATTATGAGATGCTTGTTGAGTGGAATAAAGTGATGAATCTGACAGGGATCACGGAGTATGATGAGGTGAATCTGAAGCACTTTACAGATAGTCTGACAATCGCAAGAACACAGGAGATGCAGAAGGTGCAGAGCGTGATCGATATCGGAACAGGAGCTGGTTTCCCGGGGATTCCCCTGAAGATTGCATTTTCGCATCTGAAGGTTGTACTTCTTGATTCATTGAATAAACGAATTAAGTTCTTAGATGCAGTAATTGAAGAATTAGGATTGGAAAATATCAGTACAATTCATGGAAGAGCAGAAGATTTTGCAAAGAAAAAGGAATACAGAGAGCAGTTTGATCTCTGCGTTTCAAGAGCTGTTGCGAATCTGTCAACATTGAGTGAGTATTGCCTTCCATTTGTAGCTGTAAATGGCAGTTTTGTTTCTTATAAAAGTGGAGATTCTGAAGAAGAAATCCAGCAGGCAAAACATGCGATTTCACTGTTAGGTGGAAAAGTAAAGAATGTGGATAAGTTCCAATTACCTGGAACCGACATGGGTCGTGCACTTGTTGAAATCAAAAAAACAAAGCAGACACCGGGAAAATATCCTAGAAAAGCAGGATTACCGGCAAAAGAACCATTAAAATAAGCAAATATAGGAGGACCTGTTTACTGGCATTCTGGTGAACAGGTCTTCATTTTTGAGTGTATTGTTGAAAAATGCCGAAATAGTCAGAAAATAAGTCTAAAAAGAAGATATCCTCAAAAAAAGAAGGAGTTATCCACATTTTCCACATGAGATATTCACTCTGTGTGGATATCTCATGTGGAAAATGTGGATAACTCTAATTTTTAGAAAAAATATGATGTGAGTAAAATTTCTAATTTATGCGATATTCTATTCACATTCTTCAGCGTCTGACAAGAAAATTTCTACATTTTCAATGAATTCGTCACATTTTTCAATATGAGGAAGTTGTTTGGTCTTGGCCATTCCTGCAATTTCAATCGAAGGAAGATAGTTCTGATATTCACTGGCTGCCAGAGAATTTTCAGGATTACTATTTCCTACAATAATGGAGATGCTGTTATTTAATTTATTCAGACAGTGAAGAACATTTGCATTCGTATATCTCGTCTTTTGACAGGCGAAAAGATATTTGGAATTTGTATGTTCTTTGTGTGCTGCTTCAAAGTAGGTGAGAATATCTTTTTCACTAATTTCATTCTGAGTATAATAAGAAGAGCAGAGGGCATGAGCAATTGTCTTCTTATTTACATACATATTATAGATAAATGTACCCAGAATAGGAGAATAGAGGATATTCTTTATGAATTTACTACGTTTTGTAGGAATCTTTGCCAAGCCTACCAAATTCGGTGGATTTATCATAATAACTTTATTTATAATTGTTTCATCGTTTGCACAGGCCATCAGTACAAATGGACAGGATTCACCAGAAACGATTACATCAGTTTTTTCTCCGATAATATGTTTGATAAAGTTCGTGATTAATTCTACATACAAATAATTAGTATATGTTAATCCCGGACGGTCGGAACAACCGCAGCCTAAAAGATCAATTGTATATACAGTATGGGATTTGGCAAGTTCCTCTATATTGTTTCTCCATTCATAGGAAGAAGAACATACATTGAGATTATGCACTAAAAGTAAAGGTGATCCTTCACCAGTTTTCTTATATGCGATTTTGCCAAATCTCCAGTTATAGTATTCATATTCATCAGAATTGATTAATTTATCAGCAGTTGAGATATATTCTAATACACGGTTGGCAATATGCATTGCACCGAGAGAAACTCCTGCTAAAGTAGTAAAAAAAGTTAGTTTTTTCTTAATACTCAAATTATTCACCTTCCTTATTATAATAGTGGTTTGTTTTATATAAAAGTAAGAGCCTGAATTAAAGGAAACTCTTACTTTATTATACTACATTCTTAAATTCAAATAAAGCGAAAAAATCTTAATGTTTAATTATAGAAGATAGTGGCTTATCTCTAAAAATGTTTCACGTGAAACATTTTAGAAAATAAGAAAATGAAAAGGAAGATGTTTCGTTACTGTTCACTCCCGTGTCAATCACTTCGCTGATTGACACGGAGGATGCATGT
>OLOW01003055.1_pt1 | contig 10814 bp, 9 predicted proteins | sample 1672801 | NCBI WGS metagenome assembly OLOW01 (sample SAMEA3136725, study PRJEB25190) | human gut metagenome | biome: human gut; feature: human-associated habitat; material: faeces | place: Austria | collected 2013
TTACCGCCAGTAAACCTTCGAAATTTGCATTTGCATCTGACGAAAAATCCATTCGTCAGCCGACCACCTCATTTGTGCGGTGTTACCCTAATACTATTTCCTGCATTCGCCTGCGCCTTCTGCTTGCGCCGCGAATTTGGAAATAGTATAAAAAGGCGGGTGCGCGGAGCTTCAAACTCCATGCACCCGCTTTGCGTATATCAATAATTACTTCTTGTTTCCCCCGAACAGACCCGTGATTCCGCCCAGAATCCCGCGCGTCACCTGCCGCGTCACTTCGCGGGTCGCGGTGTTAATCGCCGTATTCTGCACGCGCCCCAGCAATGAGTCGTTCTTCCGGGCGCGCGCGGCACGTTCTTCGCGCAGTTCATCCGCGTGCTTCCGGCGTTCTTCCGCCTGGCGTTCCTTCTCGGCTTTTTCAGCCGCTTTGCGCTGCTTCTCCGCCTCGCGCTCCTGCGCCTTCGTCGTTGTCGGCGCTGCTGCGGGCTGCGCCTGAGCCGGGACGTAATTGCCCGTCGCGGGGTCAAGCTGCATCGGCATCATCTTCTGCACATACTGCCCACTTGCCGGGTCGTAGACCATCACCAGCATGTTCTGTACCTGCGGCTGCTGGACGGTCAGCACCGGGACAGGCTGCGCCTGACCTATCGGCTGCTGCTCCTGCTGATTCTGCCACGCCGGACGTGCGGGTTCGTCCGCCGCCATCCAGGCGGGACGCGGCGTGCTGCCCTGTGCGGCAGGCTGCGCCTGAGCCATCGGCTGTGCCTGAGCCATCGGCTGTGCAGCCTCGCGCTGCACATAATGCCCTGTCTGCGGGTCGAACACGAGGAACGCATCGGGGCGGCTGACCGTCGGCGCAGCGGTCGAAATCTGCGGCGCGGCGGCTTCCGGCGCGGGCATCTGCTCCTTCTGGAACGCACTTGCCAGCATTTCGTAGGCGGAAACGCGGTCAACCGGCGTGTCGTAAACGCCGCGGAAGGGGCTGGATTCGATGCACTCCTGCCGCACATCGCCGTCGATGGCGTTCATGGCACTCTGCGGGGGGAGGATGGTCGCGCGCTCGACGATGCTCGGCGCACCGTCCGCATCGAGGAAGGAAACCAGCGCTTCGCCTGTTTTGAGCGTGGTGATGGCTTCTGCCGTATCGAACGCGGGATTCGCGCGGAAGGTCATCGCAGCGGTGCGGACGGCCTTCTGGTCAAGCGGCGTGTAGGCGCGCAGGGCGTGCTGAACGCGGTTGCCGAGCTGCCCCAGAATGCTCATGGGAATGTCGCAAGGGTTCTGGGTGACGAAATACACGCCGACGCCCTTGGAGCGAATCAGCCGGACGACCTGCTCCAGCGTTTCCAGCAGCGCCTTGGGGCAGTCGTCGAAGAGCAGGTGCGCCTCGTCGAAGAAGAACACCATGCGCGGCTTGTCCAAATCGCCGCATTCGGGCAGCAGCTCGTACAGCTCCGACAGCATCCACAGCAGGAAGGTCGAGTACAGCCGGGGCTTGCGGTAGAGCACGTCCGCCGCGAGGATGTTGATAACGCCGCGCCCGTTTTCATCAAGCTGCATCCAGTCGGCGATGTTCAGCGCGGGTTCGCCGAAGAAGGCATTGCCGCCCTCGTCCTCCAGCATGGCGACGGCGCGCTGAATCGCACCGACAGATGCCATGGACACGTTGCCGTAATCGAGCGTGTACTCCTTGGCGTGTTCCCCGACGTAGGCAAGCATGGCCTTCAAGTCCTTGAGGTCGAGCAGGAGCATGTTCTCGTCATCCGCGACGCGGAAGAGGATGCTCAGCACGCCTGCCTGCGTGTCGTTGAGGTTCATCAGCCGCGCGAGCAGTGTCGGCCCCATTTCGCTCACGGTTGTGCGGACGGGATGCCCCTCTTTGCCGAACACGTCCCAGAACACGGTCGGGAATGTGCGGTACTCGAACGTCGGCACGCCGCACTGCGTCAGGCGATTGGCGATATTGTCGCTGTGTGTGCCGGGCTGCACCATCCCGGCGAGGTCGCCCTTGATATCCGCGAGGAACACGGGCACGCCCATGTCCGAAAATCCCTCTGCCAGCACCTTGAGGGAGACGGTTTTGCCCGTACCGGTCGCCCCGGCAATGAGACCATGGCGGTTTGCCATCTGCGGCAGCAGGCAGACGGGGTGTTCACCCGTTCCAAGCCAGATTTTGCCTTCGTAGAGCATGTGTGTTGTGTTCTCCTTTTTCCTTTTATAGTGGTACTATTGGTACTTCTTTATCGCGGCAGGGGTTTCGCCTCTGCGGAGGCGACCAGAGGGCTTTGCGGTCGCCCTCCGGACTCCTTCGCACGCACACCCATGTTACTTGGATTTTATCGAAAATGCGATTAGTGGGTGTGCCGTTACTCCTTCTTCTCATCCATCTCCGCTGTGCGTTCCGAAATAATATACCGCGGACGCTGCTTGACTTCCAAGTAGATTTTGCCGATGTATTCCCCGATGATACCCAGAAACAGGCACTGCATCCCGCCAACGAAGCATACCAGACAAGCCAGCGACGCCCAGCCAGCCACCGAATGCCCGGCAATCGCGGCAATCACTGCCCAGATAATGCCGATGAATGACAGAATCGTGATGAACAGCCCGGCGAAGAACACCATGCGAATCGGTTTGACCGATAGGCTTGTGATGCCGTCGAACGCCAGCCCCAGCATCTTCTTCAGCGGATAGTGGCTTTCGCCCGCAATGCGCTCGTGGCGCTCGTAAGAGACGCTGGTGGACTTGAACCCGACCAGCGGAACCATCCCGCGCAGATACAGGTTTACTTCGCGGAATTTCGCCAATTCCTGCAGGGCACGGCTGGAAATCAGGCGGTAATCCGCGTGATTAAACACAACCTCCGCGCCCATTGCGCTGAGCAGCTTGTAGAAGCCTTCCGCCGTGAAGCGCTTGAAGAACGTGTCGGTATCACGCTTGGAGCGCACGCCGTAGACGATTTCGCAGCCGTCAAGGTACGCATCCACCATCGCGTCCATGGCGTTGATATCGTCCTGCCCGTCGCAGTCGATGCTGATGGTGATGTCGCAGCGGTCTTTCGCCTCCATCAGCCCTGCCCAGACCGCCCTTTGGTGCCCTCGGTTGCGGCTCTGCGCAATGCCTTGGAAGCACGGGTCTTTCGCGGACAGCGCCGTGATAATCTCCCACGTCTTGTCCTTGCTGCCGTCGTTGACGAACAGAATGCGGCTCTCGTCGCTGATTTTCCCCGCGTCTGCGAGCTGACGCACCTTGTCGCGGAACATGCCGCTGGTAATCGGCAGTACGCTTTCTTCGTTGTAGCAGGGAATCACAATATACAATACAGGCTTGTGTGCCACGCAGAAACACCTCCAGTATGGTTGATTATGCCTTATTATAGCACATTTTCTCCTGCTTGAACAGGTTCTTTTTGCAACAGTTTCGACGCAATTATTGTTCACAAAATATTTACAAACACTTCCGACATTCGTTACAAAGTCGTGCTATGATACGGAAAGTACTCCAAGAGGGGTGCGGCTATCAAAGGAAGTGTGCTTATGAATCAGGCGGCAATTGGTCAGTATATCGCAGGCAAGCGCACTGCGCAAGGGATGACGCAGGTGCAGCTGGCGCAGAAAATTGGCGTATCGCAGAAATCCTTGATGCGCTGGGAAACGGGCAAACGTCTGCCCGATGCTGACGCAGTGGAAGCGCTCTGCACGGCGCTGGGTATCACCCTGCCGGAACTGCTCAACGGCAAGGATTCGCCGCAGAAGGAAGAAATGCAGCTGACGCATGACGCACAGATGCTTGACCTGCTGCGCCGGATGCAGCGCACAGTCTATGAGCAGCATATTCTCTACGGCGTTCTGCTGATTCTGCTGGGCATCGCGAGCAACGCATTGTCTGCGCTGGTCGGCGGCAGCCATGTCAAGGAATTCTTTTCGGGTGTGCTGATGGGGATGTCCGTTGCGGAAATGCTGGCGGGGGTCGTCATCGTCGCCATCCATGTGATTCACGGAAAATGCGAGGAGTAATTAGCAATTTGAGAAATCATTGCGCATTGAAAAGCGGTCGCGTGACCGCTTTTTTCGTTTTTGGGAAATCGCAGAAACATGCCTTTTTTCCTTGACCCCTTCGGCATTCCGATGTATAATAAACAATGGTGTATTAGCGCATTGAGCAGAAAGGGGTGAGTGTTCTGTACGCACAGGTAATTGTGGACATTGTGCATGAGAATGTTGCGCACACGTTTACCTACCGCATTCCGGACGGCATGACGCTCACCGCCGGACAGCGCGTGGAAGTTCCGTTCGGGCGGATGCGCAAGGAGGGGGTCGTCCTCTCCCTGACGCAGGAGACGGACGTGCCGCCGGAAAAGCTCCGCGACATCCTCCGCCCGCTGGAGGATTATGCCGCTATCTGCCCCACGCTGCTGACGCTCGCCCAGCAGATGGCGGACGACGTGCATTGCCCACTGGCGGAAACGCTGCGGCTGATGCTGCCCGCCCAAATGCGCGGTGGACGCATTCAGGTGAAAACGCAGACGGTCGCGCAGGCAGCAAAGCCACGCGAAATGCTGGAAGCGGCGGCACTGGCGGAGAAACGCTCGCCGAAACGGCGTCTGCTGCTGACGGTCTTATCCGACGGGCGGACGCACCCGGTGGAGGAATTGAAGCTGCTTGTCCGCGAGCCGCTGCAAGCGCTGCGCCAGATAGAAGCAGCGGGGCTAATTGCCCTGCGGGAAGAAGAGGTGCTGCGCCGACCGGGCGGCAATACGCCGGATACCGCCGTCCCTGACCCGCCCCTCACGCCGGGGCAGGAGGAAGCGCTGTCTGTCATGCTGCCGGATTTGCGCAGTGGACAGGGGAAATACCTGCTCCACGGCGTGACGGGCAGCGGCAAAACCGAGGTGTTCATCCGCCTCGTGCGCCAGACGCTCGTGCAGGGGAAATCCGCCATGATTCTCGTGCCGGAAATCGCTCTCACGCCGCAAATGGTCATGTGGTTTCGGGCGCGGTTCGGGGCGGTTGCGGCGGTGCTGCACTCGCGGCTCAGCGCGGGCGAACGCTTTGATGAATGGCGGCGCATCCGGCGCGGCGACGCGCGGGTCGTCATCGGCGCACGGTCAGCGGTGTTCGCGCCGTGCGGGAACTTAGGGCTGATTGTCGTGGATGAGGAGCACGAATCGACGTACATCTCCGACCGTCATCCGCGATATGACGCGCGCGAAGTTGCCATCCGCCGATGCGAAAATGAGCACGCGACGCTTCTGCTTGCCTCCGCTACGCCCAGCATCCTGTCCTTCGCCAGGGCACGGCGCGGGGATTATGTGCTGCTTGAAATGCCCTCCCGCGTCGGCAACCGCCCGATGCCGCAGGTCACGCTGGTGGACATGCGCAAGGAGATGGAGAACGGCAACCGAAGCGTATTTTCCGGGCAATTGGTCGCGGCACTCAAGAACTGCGTCGCGCGCGGCGAACAGGCCATGCTGCTGATGAATCGGCGCGGGTACAACAGCTTCGTCAGCTGCCGAAGCTGCGGATATGTCGTCAAATGCCCGAACTGCGATGTCGCCATGACCTACCACGTCGTGGGCAGCGGGCAGACCGAGGCGAAACTCCACTGCCACTACTGCGGATTCGCCGCGCTGCCGCCGAACACCTGCCCGAAATGCGGCAGCAAGTACATCCGCTATTTCGGCGCGGGGACGCAGAAAATCGAGGAAGAATTGAAGAAGCTCTTCCCGCAGGAAAACGTCATCCGCATGGATATTGACACGACCTCCGGCAAGGATGGTCACGCAAAGCTGCTTGATGAATTCCGCTCCGGGCGCGCGAAGCTGCTCGTCGGCACACAGATGATTGCCAAGGGGTTGGATTTCCCAAAGGTGACGCTGGTGGGCGTGATTGCGGCGGATATGACGCTGAATCTGCCCGACTACCGCGCGCGGGAGCGGACATTCCAGCTGCTGACGCAGGTCGCCGGGCGCGCCGGACGCGGCACACTGCCGGGGCAGGTCATCATCCAGACGTACAAGCCGGAGGATGAGGTGATTCAGACCGCTGCCGCGCAGGATTACCGCGCGTTCTTTGAGCTGGAGTTCGATCGCCGGCGGACGGGGCTGTATCCGCCGTTCACGATTCTGGCGCGCCTGCTGGTGGAGAGCAATTCGCCGCAGAAGGCGCGGGAGGTCGCGACAATGCTTCATGCGCGGTGCGAGGAGCTGCTTAACGCGCATCCGCTGTGGAAGAAGCGGGCGCTGATGGTGCGGCTTGACCAGCCGAGCATCACGGTTTTGCGCGGAAAAACGCGCTGGCATGTGCTGATGAAGCTGCTGGTGCATCCGGAGACGGAGCAGTTCGCCGCGGCATTGAGTGAGCTGGCGCGGGAGAAGCAGGAGGGCGCGGAGGTGTACTTTGAGTACAACCCGACGACCATGATGTAAATGTGGTTTTATTTCCCTGAAATCGCGTGGATTGTGTGGGTATCCTGTGGATAAACACGCGGAAGCAGTAAGAAGAAGTCACCAACTCAATCGCGAAAAGGGTGTCGAGAGGGTCGAAGACCCTTCGCGGAGTCCAGAGGCAGAGCCTCTGGTGGGGTTTAAGGGGCAACGCCCCCTGCGTCTCCCCATTCTTGGATAAACACGCGGAAACTGCATGAGAGTGCGACCAACTCAATCGCGCGGAAGGGTCAAGGGAGGAACTCCCTTGAAAAAAGCACTTGCCTTTTGAGAGAAAAAACAGTACAATAGAAATGGAATTTGTCCCCCGAAAAAAGGAGGTTATGAAACATGACTGTGAAGGAAATTCTGGATGCTTCCAAGGAGAAGATGTCCAAGAGCGTCGCCGTGTATCAGAACGAAATGACGAGCCTGCGCGCGGGCCGTGCGAATCCGCGCCTGCTGGACCGCATCATGGTGGATTACTACGGCACGCCCACGCCCCTGACGCAGATTGGCAACATCAACGTGCCGGAAGCACGCATGATCGTCATCAAGCCGTGGGAAAAGAAGATGATTTCCGCGATTGAGAAGGCGATTCAGAAGAGCGATTTGGGGCTGAACCCGACCAACGACGGCGAAGTGGTTCGTCTGGTTTTCCCGGATTTGAACGAAGAGCGCCGCAAGGAACTGACGAAGATGGCGCGCAAGAGCGCTGAGGGTGCGAAGGTGGCTGTGCGCTCCATCCGCCGCGACGCCGTGGAACAGATTAAGAAGCTCAAGAAGGATTCCCTCATCACCGAGGACGAGCAGCGCAAGGCAGAGGACGATGCCCAGAAGATTACCGACAAGGCGATCAAGGACATTGACGGCATTTGCGCGGCGAAGGAAAAGGAAATCATGGAGGTCTAATCCCTCGATGGTGAACATGCCGAATGTGCTGGGGATGCGCCTTGAGGACGCATTGGCAGAATGCAGGGCGCAGGGCGTAGAGCCGGCAATCGTGATGACGCTGCCGCCGAAAGGGCGCGAGCAGGGGACGATTCGGGTCATCCGCGCAAAAGAAGGCGTCCTGACGGTCAGCCGCTTTGAGGACGAACTGTCCCCCGTAGTGCAATGAAATCAAGGCGATGCGCGGCCTTCCCGGCGGAAGTCTGCGCATTTCCTTTTAGTATCCTATTTCCAGATTCACCTGCGCCAGCTGCTCGTGCATTCTCATTTGGAAATAGGATTAGACAAGGAGAAAATCATGGCAAACCGCGTGTCGCAATGGTTCCGGAAACTTTCGGGGCATCATGCGCATCATCATCACCGCAAAATGACCCGCGAGGACTTCCAGAAGCTGCCTCGCCATGTCGCCATCATCATGGATGGCAACGGCCGCTGGGCGAAACAGCATCGGCTGAACGTGGCGATGGGGCATCGGCAGGGCACGGAAACCCTGCGCGAAATCATCCGCCATACCGACGACCTGAAGATTGAGGCGCTGAGCATCTACGCCTTCTCGACGGAGAATTGGAAGCGCTCGAAGGAGGAAGTCGGCGCGCTGATGCAGCTGATTTTGGATTTCTTTGCGTCCGAAATTGATGAATTGGACGAGAAGAATGTCCGTATCCTGATTCTGGGCGACAAGGCGGCGCTGCCGGAAAAGCAGCGCGACACGCTGATAGAGGCGGAGCGACGGACAGCGAAAAACACCGGGCTGCACCTGAATATCGCGCTCAACTACGGCGGACGAGCGGAGCTGACCCGCGCGGCGCGGCTGATGGCGCAGGAAGCGGCGCAGGGACGGCTGAATCCGGATGAAATCAGCGAAGAGACGGTCGCACAGCGCCTGTATACCGCCGGTCAGCCGGATGTTGACCTGATGATTCGCACGAGCGGGGAAATGCGCCTGAGCAACTTCCTGCTCTGGCAGTGCGCCTACGCGGAATTTGAGTTCCCGACGGTGCTGTGGCCGGATTTCACGGTCGCGGATTACGACGAAGCGCTTGCTGCGTTTGGCGGCCGTGAGCGGCGGTTCGGCAAACGCCTTTCGTAAATGCTGAACATTTGGCGGAAAAGTGTTCATATTGCATTCATAGGCGTATGCTATCATCAGATTTCAAGGAAGTTCAAGGAAAACATGAGGGGGAAAGAACCATGAGGCAAAAGACGATCGTGGGACTGATTATGGCCGCCGGCGCAGCGCTGATGATTGCGGTGGGCGGCTGGGTCATGGCGCTGATCGTGCTGGTGCTGATTTGCTTCGGCGTGCAGGAAGAGTTTCACGCGCTCGCACAGGCGGGACACCGCCCTGTCGCGTGGCCGACGTGGGTCGGCATGATTGTCTCAATTCCGCTGACGCTGCTTATCGGCACGAAAATGATTCTGCCGGTCATTATGGCCATCTGCCTGATGACGATGATCTGCGTCATTTTCCGCTCCGAACCGAAGCTGGATGACGCCGTGCTGAGTATGCTGCCGATGCTGACGGTTGCCCTGCCCGGCATGAGCGCGATTTCGTTCACGCACATTGAGCCGAAAGCGCTGCAAGTCACCCTGATAACACTCATGATTGGCATTCCCTGCATGGCAGACGCGTTTGCAATGTGGGTCGGCAAGGCGGTCAAGGGGCCGAAACTCTGCCCCACCGTCAGCCCGAACAAGACGATTTCCGGCGCGATTGGCGGCGTAGTCGGCGCGCTGCTCACGTCGATTTTGATTGGCGTTGTGGCGTACCTCGTGGCGGGGGAGGCGCGTCCGCTGCTGCCCGCGTGGTATGTGTACCTGATTTTGGGCATTCTGGGCGGCGTTGTCGGGGAAATGGGCGATTTGTTCTTCTCGCTGGTCAAGCGCCATTGCGGGATGAAGGACTTCTCGAACCTGTTTCCGGGTCACGGCGGAATGCTCGACCGTCTGGACAGCGTGCTGTTCATGGCGGTGCTGATGCTGTGCTATCGCCTGATGGCGGGCATCTAAGGCTTAACACGCGGGTATAGTATGCAAATGCGCGCAACTGAATCGCGAAAAAGGGTCAAGGGGGGGGACTTCGTCCCATTTCCTTTGCCCCTTGCAGGGTTCGGGGCAGCGCCCCAAGTCCGTTACTGATGTAGGAGGGCGAATCGACATGCAAACCATCGCCATTCTGGGGTCTACGGGGTCGATTGGTACACAGGCGCTGGAACTTGTGCGCCTGCATCCGGAGGAGTTCCGCGTCGTCGCGCTGACGGCACGGAGCAGCCGGGAGAAGCTGTTCGCGCAGGTGCGGGAGTTCCGGCCGGAAGTCGCGGGTCTGACCGAACCCATCCCGATGAGCGAAATCCCGGAGGATGTGCGCTTCTGCCGCTGGGTCATGGGCAAAGAGGCACTGCGCGCTGCGGCGGCGGAAGTGCCGGCGGACATGGTGCTCGTCAGCGTGGTCGGCATCGCCGGACTGCAAAGCGTGATGGACGCGCTGGGCGCGAATCGGCAGGTGCTGCTGGCGAACAAGGAAGCGCTGGTGACGGGCGGTCACTTGGTGATGGACGCGGCGAAGCGCATCGGCAAGCCGATTTTGCCCGTGGACAGCGAACATTCCGCCATTTTCCAGTGCTTGCAGGGTGCAGGGGGCAATCAGCCCGTGCGCCTGCTGCTGACCGCGTCCGGCGGGCCGTTCCGCACTTGGACGCGCGAACAGATGCAGAACGCGACGCGCGCGCAGGCGCTCAAGCACCCGAACTGGTCAATGGGCGCGAAAATCACCATCGACTCGGCGAGCATGTTCAACAAGGCGCTGGAAATTATCGAGGCGCACTGGCTGTTCGACATGCCGCCGGAGAAGATTCAGGTGGTGGTGCATCCGCAGAGCATCGTGCATTCGGCGGTGGAGTTTGCGGACGGCGCGGTGCTGGCGCAGCTGGGCGTGCCGGATATGCGCGTGCCGATTGCGTATGCGATGACGTACCCGCGGCGCATCCCGACGGGCAGCAAGCCGCTGGACTTGTTCTCCATCGGCACGCTGACGTTTGAACCCGGCGACCCGGTGCGCTTCCCGGCGCTTCGGCTGGCGGGGGAGTGCCTGAACGCGGGCGGCGCGGCGTGCACGATTTTGAACGGCGCGAACGAGATGGCGGTGGCGGCGTTCCTGCGGGACGAGATTCCGTTTGGGGCAATCAGCCGCATTGTCGAGGGGACGCTGGAAGCGTGCGGAGCGATGCCGGCGGATACGCTGGAGGATATTTTCCATGCGGATCAGGAAGCGCGCCGCAGGGCGAAAGAAATTGCTGAAAAGCTCAAGTGAGTTTTCAGCAATTCAAGAAGATTCGCTTCTGCGATTGGAAATTTTATTTTGCTTGTGCGATTGTGGGGCAGGGGTTTCGCTCCTGCGGGAGCGACAAGGGGGCTTTGCGGTCGCCCCCTTGACCCCTTC
>OLOW01003057.1_pt1 | contig 10812 bp, 16 predicted proteins | sample 1672801 | NCBI WGS metagenome assembly OLOW01 (sample SAMEA3136725, study PRJEB25190) | human gut metagenome | biome: human gut; feature: human-associated habitat; material: faeces | place: Austria | collected 2013
GTATGCATGAGGGCGTGGATTTTGCGGCGAACAGAGGCGAAAACTGCAAGGCCGCCCAGAGCCTTTGAAACGCGGTCTATATACGTCTTTTGAAACTCTTGCAACGGCAAGCCTCTGTCATAAGCACGAAGCCGTATTTTCGTACGCTCCGCAACCTGCTCGACGGCGTCTATTTCCCGCGGGGTTTTGGGAACGAAATACTTCCCTTGAATCCCGTTCGCTTTGCGTTCGGTAATTCTTTCGGATAACAGCACCACCGCCGCAAGAAGCGTCCCGTTCAGATTCAAAGTCGCTTGAAAATCGGAATAGGCTTTGTTTGCGAACTTCATAAGGGAAACCCGCGCGTCTTTTTGAAGCGTGGGAGAACGAATCCGAGCGATTGTGCGGGAGATTATCTTTCTCACTTCCGCGGATATAACGACAAAGGACGCGCCGCCAAGCACGCCCTTTTTTATCGCCGTTTTTATATCCGTCTGCGCGTCCACCAATATGCTCGCCTGTTCATTCAGCGGGTCGGGGACGTATGTTTTCATTTCCATTTTTTATTCCGTGCCTCCGTAATAGTCTTTTTCATTGAAAAGCGCATTTCCGAACGCTTCTTCTCGCTTTTGTCTTTCTTCCTCGTCGATTTTGGCTATATATTCCTGCGTTTCTCCCGCCGATATATCATTGACATGTTGTATCGCCACGTCTTTGGGAACCAAGCCCGCCGCATAATTATCGCGGATATTCTGATCTCTTTGGATTTTATTCCCAACGTAATCCGTGAGTTTTATTCTTGCCTTTCCCGTAAAACCATACTGTAATAATACCTCGGCTATCATGCGGTTTATATTCGGCACGATTGTCTGATGAATCGATTGAACGCTTGAACGGGTCAAATTTTCTTCGGCCGTCACCTCTGTTGCCGTCTTTGAGCTTTGGTCTTGCAAGAACGGAAACACCGAGGTCGGAGCAAATCCGCAATGCACCGCCGCTTGGCGTAAATAGACTTCTAACATACCGCGATATTCTTCCGAACGGATATTGAACTGCACCGATTGAGGGGGAAAGTCTTTATCATGTTCCGTAGCGATATATACAAGTGTATCATCGGAATCCGACCAATCGCTTGTAAAAAATTCGGACTTTGTCTCAATTCCTAAACGCTTGAAATCTTCGCGGATAGAAGTGAGATATTTCCGCGGTACAAGAATTTTGCCCCTGCCGAGAATCACATCTGTGATAGAACCGGAAAAGACTACATCGGTCGCCCAAAGAATGTCTAATGCTCCATATAAAAGCGGATCGCCCAAAGCCAATCCCGGTACACAGCTATTATTCGCCGTACGACGCCATAACCAAACGCCCAACCCGTCTTTGAAAGGAAGCAAAACCTCTTTATTCAGCGTGATTCCACGCCGCAAAAGCATTTGACGGATATTATCCGGTAAATCTTCCTCTCGAATTCCTTCCGCCTCCATTGTCGGCATTAACTCTTTTCCGGCAACACCGCTTTTCACATGGACTTTATTTACCGATACCGCTCTTCCCGATTTGTCATAATATCTCTGCTCTACGAGCCAATATTGTCGCGAAGATTTCCGGCCGAAACTTTCGGTATATAAAAAGCTGTTGAAACATGTTATATAAACCACGTCTCCCATATCGTCCATATCCGCATAAAACCGATCGGCTCTAAGGGCAGAAGGATAGGTTTTTCCAGACGCGTCTTTATTCAGTTTTACCGCTACCGTTCCACCCATCATCATATAATCGATAGCTGACTCGATAAACGTTTCAAACCCTACGCCAGGCGACCAGACATCTGAAAGCGCCCTGCACGCTTCGTCATCTCCTTCAAATAATATCTTATCTCCTTTGACGAGCTTGACTGCGGAATTTTTTAACGTCATGCCTATGTTCATTTTTATCCCGCTGTTGATAAGATTATCCGCACTTCCGCAACAGTACGCCATGCACGGTCTTACTACTTTGTTCATATAGTCGATGAAAAAAACGTCAAGCCCCGTATAATACAGTGAACAGTCTACAAAATTTTGCGGCGGACGTCTCCATTCATTATTTAAATAATCTTCAAGTTGTTTTGGCTGCTGAAAGCCCATTTTCGTCTATTGCCTCCTTTATTACAAGAAATCGTAATAATACTCGTATGTCGCGTATTTATCCGCATCGATTGTATGATCGCTTTGTCCTTCCGGTATCTCGTTCTCTTCGTCATAAGCAAACGTTTCGTATTCCTCAACGCTTATTTCATTCTCCGGAAGGTCAAGAAAAAACAGCTGTCCGCTCCGGAAGCTGTTTACAAGTCTTGCATTATCTCTTTCTATATCTTTATCTGTCACCGCTTTTGTTTGGAATCTGGTCGCCTTCTCGAATTCAAGCATTAAATCCTGCGTCAATGCCGCTCCGTCAAAACACCACCGCTCCCGCGTAGGTTCCGGGATTTGTATTCCGTATTCCTCCATATGTTTTCTGAATTTTTTATACCATTCGACCATTAATTCTACTTGGTCGGTATGAGATATTCCTTTCATTCCCGTCATTCGGCGTTCTTTCGCGATGTCAAGGTAAAATGTCGACAGTTTTATCAATAAGCTATCAGGATATAACGCCCACGCAGAAATTGCTGTCGCGTCGTTCTTTAAGCCGCTATCAACGCCATAAAACATATATGTAGGTTGATAATATATGTTCCGAACAATCCTTCTTTGTAAATCCGCCAACGGCAGAAGATGTTTTTGACGATTGAACGACCAAATGACAAGCCCTTCCAAACTTACTACTTCACCGCCATACCAATACGCATAGTGTACAGGATCTTCGGCTTTCATCTTCAAAATGTCGGCTATAACCACAGGGTCCAGAAGTTCCGCTATATCTCTCCATATCGGATTTATTAATATAGCCCCGCGCTTTGCCATTTGCGGATAGTATTTATTCGCCCAATGATTCAGCCCCGGCGGAGGATTATACCGAAAAGTAATCTTGCTCATTTCGTCCATATACCGCAAAGCTGTCGACTTCAAAGCCTCTACATACTTTTCATCGTCCGGTTCGTTGGCTTCTTCCAACATGACCTTCTTTAACTTCCCGCTCGGCGGCGTCATAGCCTTTGTTCGGTCTATATCCTTGTTTATGGCAAAAAATTGACAAACATTTCCCGTTTGATTGCATTTGATTTCAAACGGGGAAGTAGATACTTTGAAATCTGTATCCACTCGATTGGAAAGCGTATACCCTTCACCTCTCAGCGTCGATTGAAGCGATTGGAAGATTGAACGACGTATCGTATTATCTTCTGAACGACAATACCAAATATCCCCGGGCTCTTTATCGAAAAACAAAGGAATTGTGGCCTTTTCATCATTCACGGTTTTTCCGGATATTCGCCCGCCCTTTAATACAAACGTCTTTACTCCAAGCGCCGAAGCGTCTATATCTTCTCCATGCAGTAACTTTCTCTTGATTTCTCTTTTATACTCCGGCGTAAACTTTTCCCGCTCAACCGCTGTCCGATTCGGTATGAACAACTCTTTGAAAATCTTCGGGATAATGACTTGTTTACTCATCTTTCATTGACGTATCGGTAAAGATAAATTCTACCGTCTTTCCTCCGTTTTCTTCCGTTCCTCCGTTATCCTTTCTATCTTCAAATAACGCGTATCTCTTTCCCAACAGCTCCGCCGCTTTTAGGCGTTCTTTCCGCCCTATCTCTTCGTTTCGCATTGTCCCCGATAAGAACTCCAAGACTTCTTCTGCCGTCGCTATACGTGAATTATGCGCCTTCTGCTGGTGTTCTGAAAGATAGTTTTCGATTTCAACATTTTTCAACAGTCTTTGCCCGATTGAATAAGCCGTTTTTTTGGAATATCCCGCTTTTATCGCCGCTTCCGTCGCGTTTCCCGACTGTAAATAATAATCGCAGAACTTCTGCTGTCTTACGTTCACATCGCTCAACTCCTTTGTAAAGCAAAACCGCCGACTTTCGTCGACGGTTTCTCTACTTTTTCCATGTTACCATTATATCACATTAAAACGGACAAAAACTGCAAACTTTTTGCACCACTTTTTTAATCAAATAAACCATATTCTTCCGCAATAATTTCCGCCGTAAAATATATTTCCTCTTCCCAATACATCGCCGCTCGTTCTGAAAGATTTGTCTCCAATGCCGACCTGCGATAGCTCAATCTTCTAAGCCAACGATTATAAATATAACTTGCCTTTCCGTCTCCTCCGTGTTTCTTATCCTCGATTTTATAGTGTTCTATCGTCCTTTTGACAATCTCTACCTGTTTTTCGAGAATATCCTTTTTGTCTATGTATCTCAATACCGTTTTTTCCGTTCCGTTTGAATGGTCTGAAACGACGGAAGGGCGGGAGTAATCCACCCCGCCCAAACCAGGTATATTCAGCATTTCCAACCGCCTCTTGTTATTCACATAGTCCCGAAATGCTCGCTTTATGTATTCCCGCTTCTCCTCTATCGTCATACCCTTTTCCTTCCTTTCAGCTTCTTCTTTTCTTTCCCGAACCTCTTGCAATCTTTCTTCCCGCACTCCGATAACGGACAATTAAGACAAATATCCACTTCCGCTTTCGGCGTATATACTTCATGCGCCGTTCCTTTCTTTAACCCTTTCATTTTGTCTCCTCCGACAGCTCTTTTTCGGCTATTTTTATCATCTTGTTATATACTTCTTCTTCCGTCGCTCCGTCTCCGAATGATTTTGTAAACACCGATAAACGTTTGCTACAATCTTTCAAAGCCCTTTCCGCTACTTCCGCTCGGTGTTTGAGTTCCGCGTTTTCCTTCCGCAGTTCTTCTATATATTGAGCAGCATATTGTTCTATTTTACCCCCATGCTGCAAAATATCTGCAACCTTCTCATTCATTTCAAGATATGTTTTCATTCTTCTACCTCCATCAACTGTAATAGTCGACATAAAGCAATTCAAGCTCACCGCGCAATTTTTTACTCATTTTATAGTTACCGTCGAGAATTTTTTCAAGAACCTTCTTTGTTTCACTATAAGATTTATCGTTCCATTGCGAAACAGGCTCTCTCGGCTGTTGAATTTCGGGACGCATGCCGCCCTGTCGATACGTAATAACGAATACATCATCTCCAACGTTATTTTTGAGTTCGTCAAGATCAACACTTCCGTCCTCTACAAAAATAAATGTCTTAATCATTCCTCTACCTCCACTCCGTATTCTTTCGCATATTCCTTTATATGATTTTCAAACTGTTCGACAAGATTTTCCGCCACTTCTTTCACTGTTGAACATTTACAAGAATATACTCCGTTTTTTATTAAGCCTTCCGCAAACTCTTTCACCGTTTCCTTTACGTTTCCATAGCCCGCGGCATATAAAAGTTTTGCTCTTATTTCGTCGTCGGGTGTCGGTATATAAGCACTCATTGCCTTTATCATTTCTTCGATTTGCTTCTCTTTCTCCATGTTAGTCCTCCAAGTCAAACAAGGTTTCTCCTTTCGGTAATTCTTCATACAGCCAATAGTTAAAATATTCTTCGCCTGTCTTAAACCCGTATTTGTTCGATAAATTTTGTTTTATCCGTATTCGCATTATATCCTCACACAACTTTATGAATCGTGCTTTATACTTTGGATATTTCTTAAATCCCTCTATCCTGTGTTTCCCCGCCATTGGACAACCGATACACCCCACTCTCGTAAATCCTTCTCCGTAAAGAGGATTTACCTCTATATGCTCACTTTCGATATAATTCCAAAGATATTCATTGCTCCAATATGCCAACGGATTCACTATAAAGTAGTTTTTTCGATAACATGCGTCCGTTTGTCTTACTTCGTCTGCGTTATCGAAATGAAATAACTGAATGTCTGAATATTTTTCATCATCTCTCATTTCGATACTATCCCGATGTAATGACCGTTTCACGCTTTCCGCCTTTCTTACCCCGAAGGAATGTGTTGCAAATTTTAGTTCCGGTATATCCCGTTCTTTCAGTTCACTGCAACAAAATCGAGCTTTTCTCAAAGGTAACATCTTCTGTTCTAAACATACCGACCAAAAACTTTTTTCAGGATAATAGATTTTACACGGAATCCCTTCCGCTTCCCATTGCGCAAACTTCTTTCGTATATAATATACCGTCTCCGGCGCGTCCAACGTCGTATGATTATGCTTGACGAAAAATTTTACTCCCGATTTCCGAAACAAGTCCACTAAAACATCACTGTCTTTTCCTCCGCTATATCCTACGATATATCCCAACGGATTGCGATGTAAAGCAATAGGCTCAAACTCTTTTATCAGCCTTATACTTTGTTCTACCGTCGAATTTTCCGTTCCGTCAAATACGGATTGCTGATAGTTCATTTCACTCCTCCAATTCTTCGACATAACACCAACTTTGCGGCGGGCGGGTAATTCTATGGCACCAACCGCTCCATTCCTCCCAGCAACTGTAACAGCGTGTCATATTTTTATTAAAAACAGCACATTCATTTATTAGTTCCCCATATTCGTTTGTGCCGTCGTAACAACAAAAATTTTCTTCATTTTCAAACCGATTATGTAATTCCTTGTTATAGGCCCAAAACTCTCCCAGCTCCTTCGGCTTGTCGTAGATTTTTAATTCCGAGATATGCCATAACCAACCTGTACCGATTTTTTTGTTTTTCCCTATAATATAATTAAATATTTCGTGCTCCGTGAGGCAAGTTCTTTCAATATCTATCCCAAATAGATTTGTTAAATGACATTTTCCGCTGTCGTCATAATAGGCTTGACTACAAATTATCCTGTCACACACGAACTCCCCGATTACTTTGCCGCTTTGTTCAAACTTATAATATTTGTCGGGAATTTTTATAAATACGGGTTTTCCGTGATAAATTTCGCCGTAATTTTCGTCACCGTCCTTCATTACTTGCAAAAGTATATCTTTGCCTTTTGTACAGTAAATATAACACTTAAACGGCGTTTCTATCTTCGGGCGTGTCTTTCTCACCTCTATTGTCTTAGCTCCGCTTTCTATCTTTGCGCACCACTTTGGCTGTATGCTTATTATTATCGATTTCATCTTTTCTCCTTTCCTACTTCCCGCTCATGTGCGCGAACGGGTTTCGGTTTGCCTTGCATGTTTGCTCTTTCTCACAAAACTGAACTTTTCCTTTTTATTTATTCCAACCCGCGCACGGTCGTTTGCTTGTTATTCCGTCAAACACTCTATCTCTACTTCTACCCGAGCAGAGTCTCCATATTCTTTCTTTACCGTCAGCCCTATGACCTGTGAATCGTCATAGTAAGCTACTCCGTTCAATGCGTCTAAAATCGCTTTTGCTATGTTATCCGAATCGGGTTTTTTGCAAGGCTTTATTTTGCCCTCTGCCGCGCTTTTTCGCATTGCCTTGGAGAATGACACGGGAATATCGTATATCGCTCTCACAGACACGTTTAACGGCGTTTTATCGTAATATGTACCTCCCGCCGCTTTATAGCTCCACCTCACGAGGTTTTCATAGTCTACCGTGTTCTGCGGCGTCATGCTTTGCATTTTTCCCAACCGACCATTGTAGAACGTCCTCGCACGCGCCTTTCCTTGCGGTTTTCCTTCAACGATGAATTTCATCTCCACAGCCTCCGCGCTTCCTCTTGTCTCTCCATTCGGTATTCCGCATACACCATGCTTTCTCCGTTCCTCGATTTCCCTACCCGCAAATATGTCTTTATCGGATAACCTTGCTTCTTCAACTCGTATATCCTCGCTCCCAATCTCATGATTCCGTATCTCTCCATCGCTTCTCGGCTCGTAATACTTCCGTTATCAAGCAGGTGCCTCAACACTTCTTCATTCTGCGTCATCTTCCGTCTCCTTCTCTATCTCATAAATTGCACGCTTTATTCCTGCTGCGTAACCCTCATATAACGACGCTTTATCGGCGTTTTCAGGCTGTCTTGCTTTATCCCTGTAAAAGATTGCCCATGCTTCCAATCGTTCTCTTAGTGTCATACTCATTCCTTCGCCCTCCTATACGTAACTTTCTAATTCTTCGTTGTAATGGATTCCGTAATGATTACACAGCATTTTTTCTATTCGCTCGCGCATTTCCATTGTTGTTCGGCTGTCAAGCAATAAATCTCGCGTATGAACCATTACCGCAAATTCTTTCAAACTTTCTATATATCCTGTTTCAAACTCATTTGACCAACTCGCCGGACTTAACACGTTTATCATGTCTCCGCGCAGGTCTATCTCCTCATTCAACCATTCTACCAATTTCGCATATCGGCTTTCTTCTTTCAAAAAATCCCCGAATTTATTATTCCATGCGTACTCGAAAAAAATCTGATTCCTTTTGGTGAATTCGAGCCGAAGTGCGTTGCACAAATCTGTTATGCTGTATTCACCCATTTATCTCCTCCTTCAAAACGGGATTTCTTCATCGTCGTCCGATTCTTCAAGTTCAATACTTTGTTGTCGGTTTACCGAATGAAATATTCTGTCGGCTTGCGTTTTACTGATTTTCGGCGCTTGATAATATGTCTTTGTTTCTGCGTCGTACTTCAACCCTACAAGTCCGTTTCCGTTCCCTTTCGTTTTCAGAACTTCTATAACATTATCGCACTCTGATATATCGAATCCGCTTTTCGCCAAATCCTGCTTGAATTTTCCGTATTCTTTACTATCCGGGGACAACATATCTATTCGATATTGCGCAAGAACGTTATATGCTTTATTACTGATATTTTGCGAACCCGATACGTCCTGTATATCGATTCGGAATCCGCGTTCTGCAATCTTTCTTTGATGAGCAACTAACAATACGACGACGTTATAATTTAATGCAAACGTTCTGATTTTCTCCGTTATCCGCGTTTGTTCCGCAAATACGTTACTGCTGATATTGTCTATCGATATTAAATTGTCTATCAGAAAAAATCTTGCTCCTTCGTTATCATGGCACGCTTTCATGCTTTCCAACATCATCTCGATAGAACGTTTCGCTTCGTTGTTATACAAGAATAACTTTCCTTCAAATTTTCGGCGAACTTCTTTTTCTTTCGCTTCTGTTATATACCAATCTGCGATGTTTGTATCTCTCCCGTTCTTATCCCTATACGCTATCGGAAAGTAATCTTTCTTCTGACTGTTTTGGTGGTAAATCAGTTGAAGGAAACTTCTTGCCGTATGTTCACCCGAAAATACCCACGCTTTATATCCTTGCTCTATTGCCCGAGCCAACAAACCTTGACAAAAGGTACTTTTCCCGCTGTTCGTGTTCGCTACTAAAAGCGTTATTCCTACCTCCAAGCCTTTTATGTCGTAATCTAAATCCTTGAAGCCCGTCAAAATTCTCTCGATACTCTTACGCTCATAGGGTATTTGTTCTATTCCGTAATATTTCTCCATTACCCTTTCCCTCGCCTGAATTTCGGACTGTTCTCCACATTATCGTTCAGCCATGTTGAGAAGTGCGGGATCATTTCCCAACGCCTACCCGTTCCGTCATTCTCTTCTGACCATACTTCCGCTTGATGTTTTACCGTCTTATAAATTTTTTGCGCGATTTTATGTCCCTCGTCCGAACTGTAACCGCGCAATTTATGCTCGAATGTTTCTTTTGCGCGTATCTTACTTACTTTTCGAGGATATATTTCGTATATCTTTTTGAAATATTCCTCTATTTCGCTTTCTGTAATTACCCTATCGGACAAGCTACTTTCTTCTGCTATTAAGAAAGGGATTTCCGTTTGTGTTGCTTTTATGCTCTTTACTTCTTCTTCGGAAAACTCGCTTTCTTTTTTATATATTTTTTCTTCTTTACTTTCCTTTACTTTACTTTGCGGATAATTTGCCAAATTAAGGGCTTTCTTTGCCAAAGAATTGTCTTTCTTTGCCAAACTATCAGGGGAATGGGCGACTTTAATATAAGGTTTAGTGTCTGCTTCATCTAAAAGCCAATAATCACTAACCTTTATCGGTGTCATCTGAGCTCGCTTTGCTATCGCTCTTTGCCACCGCTCTTGTATTCCGTCGCTGGTTAAGATAGCGTCCGACTTAAAAAGCTGTTCATTGAACATCGACCGTTTAAGCAAGAATGTCATAACCTGCTGCACCGTATCCGACGATATATGCAAATCGTCAGATATAACAAATATAAAATCGTCGTTTACCCTTGTATAGTAGCCCTCTCGATATATACAGCACAATATGTACATATATATCATAATTCCGTCTGCCCCGTATCGGGCTTTTAGAATTTTTACTTTATTATCCGCAAAGAAATCAACCGCAAATGGAAAATATTCTATCCCTTGAGATTGAGTTCTTGACACTTTATCACCCCCTCAATCCTCAAGCGGGAACGGCGGTTCTACTTCCCCCGCTTCCCGTTTCTCTTTCGCTTGCTTTTTCTTTCTTCGATCTTCAAGGTCTTTCCTGATTACGTTGCACGTCGCCTCGTCCCAATCACCGTACGGAATATTTCCTAAAGATTTTTCATAATACGCGATACATTGTTCCGCGTTACTCACCACGTCGCCATACTTTGAGACAAGCTCGCTTTTCGTCAGCTTCCATTCTTCTTTTCTCGCCGTCTGTTTTGCCTTCGGCGCTTCCTTGGGTGCCGTCTGTCCGTTATTTGTCGTGTCGCTGTCTTTCGTATCGTCTATCGCAAATAATCCGTTTAATGCGTATTTCCTTGCGTATGAAGAACTCGCTCCCGTTACCTGACTTCCGTCCATTCCTTTCTTTTCCGCTTCTTCCCGTGCGTGCTTTACCGCGGGCGATTTTAATGATATAGTAATGCCGT
>OLOW01003059.1_pt1 | contig 10808 bp, 7 predicted proteins | sample 1672801 | NCBI WGS metagenome assembly OLOW01 (sample SAMEA3136725, study PRJEB25190) | human gut metagenome | biome: human gut; feature: human-associated habitat; material: faeces | place: Austria | collected 2013
CCTGAACCCTGAACCAAATGAAAGCAAAGTAAAAAGGAGCTGTGAAGAAATGAATTCTCATTTCTTCACAGCTCCTTTTTAGATGCCATGGTTTTAATGGGGGAAGGTGGTGAATTTGCCGCCATATGGAGCGATGCCCGCTTGAGACGTTAAACGTTAGATGTCTGATATTCGCGGTCTTCCAGTTACCAGTGATTCTCTATCCCGCATCCCTGCTTTCAGTCTTTTGGGGGATTCTTTTCTCAGTCCGTCATCCCGAGCGTAGTCGAGGGATTTTCTGCATGCATGCGTTCATCCCCTTATATGGGATAACGGTGTTTCCCATTTTACGAATAGTGAACAATCACCGATGAACCGCGAACGAAAAAGATTTCTCGCTTGCGCTCGAAATGACGATGCGAGTGAAAACGGAAGAGGACATCTTACTGTGACTAGGGATTAGTGACGGCAATGAGCGTTCTGCCATAGAGATTTCTCGGCTACGCTCGAAATGACGACGGCGAATTCATGGCGCTTCCATATTTTTTGCGCCGCACCACCATTTCTCATTTCTCATTTCTAATTTCGCGTTCAAGCGAAGCTTTCATCCGCAATCAAAGGACGACACGCCCCACGGGCTAACCTTGAACACAATACAAAAAACTCCGTCCTCGGCAAAAGATTTGCCAAGGACGGAGTGTATCCGCGGTGCCACCTTGATTCATGTCATTGGACATGCGCTTAGCGAAGTACCAGCATACTTCCGGCAACTGACGTATGCCTTACGTCGCAGGATACTCGGATTTTCCTTTCGCTGCGCCCTCTGCGGTCCATTTGGCAGGCTGCCTTCGATCCATTCTCATCAGGTAGGACTCTCTGTGCGCGCATTTCCTGCTTTGATCTCCGCTTCAACGGTTTGATTACTTGTAGGATACCGCGTGGACGGGGCGTTGTCAAGAGGAAGACGATGACGGGTCACGCTTCCTTAAGCACCCAGACATATGCGTCATTTCCGTTTCCATGCACACCGAGTATTTCGGGGGAAAAGTCTGGGAAGGCGCTCTTGTATTTCTGCAGGAAGAGGAAATAGGATACTACCTCGTCAGTCCAGACTTCGCCGGGCTCTAAGACGGTGATGCCGGGCGGATAGGGGAGGATCATTTCCAGAGATACGCGCCCTTTGGCTTTCGGAAGCGGGACGCGCTCGCGTGCTCCTTTGAGAAAGGCCTGATGGGCGCTTCGCCCGGTGAGGGCGGCTTTCGGGAAATGATCTTCGGCGAAGAGTGTCTGCGAAAGACGGGAAGCCTGTTCTTTTTCCCAAAAATCCATGCAGCGCAGGGAGTAGTCTTTCAGCCCCTCGCCCGGAAGGCAGGTGACGTCCGGCGCGAAGGAGGACATCGGCGCATTGGCTTCATAGGCGGTTTCACATTCTTCGAAGAGCGAGAGGAGGCGCTCGCATTTCTCCTGTCGGTCACTCGGCTCTATGAGGAAGAGGAGGGTATGGAAATCAGATTTTTCCACCGTCACATGGCGCCTCTCGAGCCAGTGAGAGAGGAGCGGCGCGGGCAGGGGGCCGGTCGTGAGGAGCACTTTGCAGGGGTCTGTGAGGTAGAGGTTTTCTGCGATATGGGAGAAGCCGTGCCATGAGTCTTTGGGGGAAATCGCAAAGAAAGCGGGGTCCGAGAGGATTTCTTCTGTCGGATGGGCTTCCCAGGAAGCGGCGCGCACCATGGGAGCGGTGAAGGGCCGGAGAAGGCGGCAACGTTTGAGGATGGATTTTTTCAGCTCTGTCGCTGTGATCGCGGCTTTTTGCCAGAGCTCCCTTCCTTTCTTCTGGTGGAGGTACGCATTCATTTCCAGTCCTGCAAGGAGCGGATAATAAGGGGAAGTCGATATGTGCATGAGGTAGGCGGCCTGCAGGACATCATCCTCGAGGTAGCGCGCCATCCCCCGCAGGTGGCTATCTTTCTTGTGGAGCTGGCTCGTCATAGAGAATCCGGCAAGCTGCTTGTGGACGGACTGCGTCACGAGAATGCCGGGATCGTCTTTCGTCAGGGGGAAGGTGAGGACGGCAGAACCCTGAAGGAGCGGGAGAAAATTTTCGTAGCCGGCCCACGCGCCGTCGAAGAGAATGTAGTCACAGAGGGGGCCGATGCGGCGAAGGATTTCTCTCGCATTCAGAAAGAGGCCGTCATAGGTAGAGAGCTGGAGGCAGGCAAGGCGGTAGGGGCGCTGCTTTTTCCCGGCATCGGGCGAGAGCTTTGCCGCTTTCTCGCGGAGGCGGGCCGGGTCAAGCGTTTCTTCCGTCAGTCCGCCTATGATGCCGCTTTCGTTTCGCTCGGAGGCGAGGTAGACAGGAAATCCGCCGGCAGCGGCGAGTGCGGCCTGCGAGGCGGACTTGTGGTTATTCCTGTCGAAAAGAATGAGGTCGCCTTCGGAAACGAGCGCGCTGATCGCGATGCGGTTCGACGCGGAGGTGCCGCCCAAGACGAAGAAACAGCGGTCGCTGCCATACACGCTCGCGGCAAGGGCTTCTGCCTCTCCGAAGACGCCTTCGTGTGCGGACGGATCACCGATGACGGAAGAAGAGTCCGAGATGTCCGCGGTGAAAGCGCCTTCACCGAGCGAAGAGACAAAGGTGCGTCCTTCGGGGATTTCTTCAAACAGCGCGCCGCTGTGGTGTCCCGGCGTGCAGAAATCATCGCGCGCTTCTTTTGCAAAGTCCAAGAGCGCTTTCGTGAAGGGGGGAAGGTGGGAATGGTCGGTCATTGAATTCAGCTCCTTTGCCTGTATTGTAACATAAGTTGGGGGTTCAGGATTCAGGTTGATGGGTTCAGGGTTAGCTCCGGGACGGCTCCGTCCACTGATTATGAATGAAAGCTCGGCTCTCTAGTTGGAGTGAGGCGTGAGGCGTGGTGGTGCGGCGCATAAAAATCAAAAGCGCCGCAGAATTTTGATAGCGCTTCGCGCCGTCGTCATTTCGAGCGAAGTCGAGAAATCTTTTTCGTTCGCGATCAGGCGGATTATGTTTGTAAACCCTAAACGGGAAACCTGTTATCCTCAAGATCTTCGGGCATCGCCCCATATTATATTCGCGGCGAAGCCGCCACCAGCATTCCTCGTTCGAGCCGGATTTTCATTCGGAGTCAAAGGGGAGCACGCCCTAGGGGCTAACCATGAACTTTGAAGTTTGAAAGTAGGGGTAAGTAGCTAGGGATTAGAAGTCTCAAGTGACTGGTGACTAGTGACTGGCATTCCAGCTCATGGCATCGTCATTACTTATACTTCGCGGCGCTTTCATCATTTTATGCGCCGTACCACCATTTCTAATTTCTCATTCAATCGAGGCTTTCATCCGCAATCAAGGGACGCCCCGCCCCATGGGCTAACCCTGAACATAATCCTATCAACAAACGATTCGATTTATGTTAATATAATAGAGTACATTCATGATGGGGTCGTGCGCGCAAGGAGGCGGGAGAGATCGAAAAAGAATATCAGGTGAATCTTCCAGTCTTCGAAGGGCCGCTGGATCTTTTGCTGCACCTCGTGACGAAGAACCGGATTGATATCCATGACATACCGATCCATGAGATCACCGAGCAGTATCTCGCGTATCTCCGGAAAGCGCAGGAGCTCGATCTGGAGCTGGCGAGTAGTTTCTTCGCCATGGCCTCGACGCTCATCTTCATCAAGTCGCGGATGCTGCTCCCGAAGCGGCGGCAGGAGGCGGCCGATGAGACAGAAGACCCGAGAGCTGAGCTCGCGCGGTCGCTCGAAGAATTCAAGCGGATGAAGGAGATCAAGGGACGCATCGAGGAACTCATCGAAGCCGAGCGGCCGTACTGGAAGAAAGAGCCAGAGGCTATGAAGGGCGGGCTGTATCAGGGGCGGATTTCCCTCTTGAAGCTGCGCGCCGCCTTTCTCTCGCTCTATGACTCTCTCCATGAAGAGGAGGAAGAAATCCTCGCTCCCGAAGAGGTGTCGATGGAGCAGGAAATGGAGACACTGAAGGAAACGCTCTCGCGACTTCGCCGTGTGGATTTCACGCAGTATTTCCGGCGGCTGAAGACACGCCTCCGCCTCGCCGTTACCCTCGTGGCACTCCTTGAACTGATCCGTCTTGGAGAGGCGAGGGTGATCGAAGGCGCAGGGGGACTGGAAATCGTGAGGGATTAGAAATCTCAAGTGACTGGTGACTAGAATACCACTTTCAGGTATCGCCACTATCTATACTTCGCGGCGCTTCTATATTTTTATGCGCCGCACCACCATTTCTAATTTCTCATTTAAACAGAGTCTTCATCCTTAATCGAGGGTTAGCATAACCCTTACACCCATCACCTACAAAGGACAATTATGACAAATACATTGCTTCAGCTATCAGCACTCATCGAAGCCTTTCTTTTTGCAAAAGGAAGTCCTGTCTCTTTGACCGACATGGCAAAGGCCGTGGGAGAAGACTCTCAGATGATCGAGAAAGCGCTCACGCTGCTGTCTGAAAAATATGAAAAGCCAGACTCCGGTTTGACGCTCCATCACACGGGCGCGGGGTACATGCTGGCGACGAAGAAGAAATACGACACATGGCTCTCTTCCCTTCTGGGAAAACAGACGCCGCTCTCGGCTGCGGCGCTGGAGACGCTGGCGGTAGTGGCCTGCAAAGAGCCTGTGACGCGAGTCGAGATCGAGAAGATCCGCGGCGTGGCAGCGGGCCGCGTGCTGGGGCTCCTCATGGAGAAGGGCCTCATCGAAGAAAGAGGACGTCTGGATATCCCCGGACGGCCGATCCTTTATGGTACGACGAAGCGTTTCCTCGCCTGCACCGGGCTTTCAGATGTGAATGAGCTCCAGATGCGCTGGCGAGAAGGACTGGAAGAAGGAGAACTATTTTGAAAGAACGTTTACAGAAGGTATTGAGCCATGCGGGCATCTGTTCCCGCCGCAAGGCAGAAGAACTGATCGAGGCGGGACAGGTCCGTGTGAATGGCAAGGTCATCCGCGAGCTGGGGAGTGAAGCCGATCCTGTTTCCGATCGCATCGAGGTTGCCGGAGAGCGCATCCGTCCTGAGCGGAAACGCTATTTCCTTTTCTACAAGCCGGATAATGTCATCACGTCCGTCACCGACCCGCAGGGGCGGCGCACGGTCATGGACTATTTCAGAAATATCCGTGAGCGCATTTTCCCGGTCGGACGTCTTGACTATCACTCCGAAGGACTGCTCCTCATGACGAATGACGGCGAGCTCGACAACATCCTGACGCATCCGAAGCATGAGGTCAAAAAGGTATATGAAGTCACAGTCCGTGGGAAATATTCACTGAAACTGGCGGATAAAATGTCGAAAGGCGTGCGCATCGACAGCGGGGTGACTGCGCCGTGCGAGATCGAAGTCCTGGGCTATGATAAGGAGAAGAATAAGACAAAGGTACGCATGACGCTCCACGAAGGGAAGAACCGTGAGATCCGTAAAATGATGGCGGCATTCCACTATCCTGTATTCGGACTGAAGCGTGTGCAGTACAGCTTCCTGACGCTTTCTGGCGTCTCCCGCGGGGAATACCGCCGCCTGTCCTTGGAGGAGGTCAAGAAACTGTATGAGCTCCACAAATAAAAAGATCGCCATCATCGGAGCCGGCGTGGCGGGACTTCTGGCCGCTGTCACGGCAGCGGACCGGGGAGCCAAGGTCATGCTCTTTGAAAAAATGCCGAAGGTCGGCCTGAAGATGGGCATCACCGGAAAAGGCCGCTGCAATCTGACAAACAGCGCGCCCATCATGGATTTTATAGGGAAGACGCCGGGCAATGGGAAATTTCTCTACAGTGCCTACGAAGCCTTCTCGAATACAGACCTGCTGGAGCTGCTCCATGGCTATGGCCTTGCGACCAAGGTCGAGCGCGGCGGACGTGTCTTCCCTGCCAGCGATGATGCACAGGAGGTGCGCCACCTTTTCATGCGCCTTCTCAAAGAAAAGAAGGTCGAGCTTCACTTGGAGGAGCCGGTGTCTCATATCGTCGTCACAGATGGCAGAGCAAAGGGCGTCGTCACGAAGAAGGGACGCTGTGATGCCGATGCCGTGATCCTGACGACCGGCGGCGCTTCGTACCCGCGTACGGGCTCGACGGGAGACGGGTATCGGATGGCCGGGGAGATCGGGCACAAGATCACGACCATTCGTCCTGCCCTCATCCCTCTCGTCACGAAGGAAAGCTGGCCGAAAGACCTGCAGGGGCTCTCCCTCAAGAATGTCACACTGTCTCTTTCCGCCGGCGGGCGCAGAAAGGCAGAGGAATTCGGAGAGATGCTCTTCACCCATTTTGGGATCACCGGCCCCATTGTGCTCTCCCTCTCGGATAAAGCTTCCCTTTGGCTCTCGCAGGGACATCCCGTGGAAGCGACGCTCGATCTCAAGCCTGCGCTCACGCAGGAAATTCTCGATAAGCGTGTCCTGAAAGATCTGGAAAAGCATCACCTGAAGCAGATGGCCGGCGCGCTCGTCGAGCTTCTCCCACATCGCATGATCGACGTCGTGCTCTCACTGGCAGGCATCCCCAGGGATCTTCCCGTCAGTGAACTCAAGAAAGCCCAGCGCGCGTCCCTCGTGCAGACGATGAAGTCCATGAAGCTCACCATCACGGGTACACGGCCCATCGACGAAGCCATCGTGACGGCTGGCGGTATCTCCGTCAAAGAGGTGAATCCGTCCACCATGGAATCAAAGAAAGTGGCAGGACTCTACTTCGCCGGAGAGGTTCTCGATATCCACGCCTTCACTGGCGGCTACAATCTGCAGGCGGCTTTCTCGACCGGACACCTGGCAGCGGAAAGTGCAACTGCATCATTAGTGACTGGTGACTAGTGGCTAGGGATTAGTGGCGCAGGGGGACTGGTGAATAAAAGACTTCAGACTCCCGCATCGTCATTTCGAGCGAAGCGAGAAATCTTCCTTGCAGACCGCTAAACAAAGAATGTGTGAAAGCAGAAATACGTAACACCAAGATGCCGTTTCCCACCAGTGCCTATGTGATACTAACCGCGGTGCCATAGAGATGGAGGGCTACGCTTGAGATGACAACGTCGCGAAGCGTTATCAAAATTCTGCGGCGCTTCATTATTTTTCGCGCCGCACCAACATTTCGCATTTCTCATTTCTAATTTCTCATTCAAGTGAGAATTTCAATCGTAAGCAAGGAACGGCACGCCCCAACGGGCTAACCCTGAACCAATCAAATTCATATAAAGGAGATCATCATTTATGCGAAAATTATCTATCGCTATCGACGGTCCGGCAGGGGCCGGCAAGAGCAGCGTGTCGAAGATCCTCGCATCACGCCTTGGCTATGCCTATCTTGATACCGGAGCGATGTATCGTGCGGTCACCTACGAAGCCCTGAAGAAGGGCCTGACGGATCCGGCGGAAATCACCGCTATGACCGAAGCGCTCGACATGGAAGTAAAGCCCGCTGCGGATGCCATGCATGTCATCGTGGATGGGGAAGATGTGACGCCCTTCATCCGCACGCCGGAAGTTTCCGGGCATGTATCGGAAGTCTCTGCCATCGGCGGCGTGCGCACGGCGATGGTCGCCATCCAGCGCCGCCAGGCCGAAAAAGGCGGCATCGTCCTTGACGGTCGTGACATCGGGACGACTGTCCTGCCGAAGGCCGATGTGAAGATCTTCCTCACCGCCTCCGTCCACACCCGTGCGCTTCGCCGCTTCAAAGAGCTCGAAGCCCTGCATCCGGAGCTTTCTCTCGAAGACATCGAAGCCGATGTGGCCAAGCGCGACTACATGGACAGTCACCGCGAGATCTCCCCCCTGAAGCAGGCAGAGGATGCCATCCTTCTTGATAATGGCGACCTCACGCTCGAAGGCACCGCAGAAGCCATGATCGCCATCTGTGAGAAAAAGTTTCCTGGGTTTAGTAAGTGAGTGACTAGGGATTAAGGACTGGATATAGAGACTTGAAGACATCAGACATCAGAAATCTAAAGTATTGCGATTTGTCAACTTATGGACTTGGTTAGAAGTGAGAAGCGTGAAGTGAGAAGTGGTGGAAGGGGCGCACAATTTTCAATACCCCTTATTATATAAAATGGCTTGTTCATCATTTATATAAAACTCTACGGCGCTTCCTAATTTTATGCGCCGTACCTTCACTCCTAACTCCTAACTTAATTCGGAAGTTGACTTAAATGTCAGTTAATTAGAAAACGCAATAATAGTCTTATAATCTTCTTGTCTGCTTGCGCTTTATCAACTGCAAACGGCTAACAGCCAACCACCATTTTCAAACGAGGTGAATCCTATGGGCTATGCTATTGTCAGAGCCATTTTAAATTTCTTCTTCTTCGTCATCTTCGGTCTCAAGGTCGAAGGGCGGGAGAATGTGCCTCAGACCGGGGCCATCATCGTTGCGCCGAACCATAAGAGCTACTGGGATCCTCCTGTCGTCGGCGTGGCTTTTAATACCCGCATTATCCACTACATGGCGAAGGAAGAACTTTTCAAAAATCCATTTTTTGGCTGGCTGATCCGTCAGTTCGGCACTTTCCCGGTGAAGCGCGGCAGCGTCGATCGCGCGGCTGTGCGTCAGGCCATCAAGGAAATCAAGGAGGGCAATCCTCTCGGCATTTTCCCGGAAGGTACCCGCATCAAGAGAGAGGGACTCGGCCGTTTCCACACGGGCATGGCATCCCTCGCTCTCATGACCGGCACTCCGGTCATCCCTGTCGCCGTCCTCGGCACGATGGACCTGCCTCGTAAAAACGGTCCCTTTGCTGTCCTCATCGGCAAGCCGATCGAAGTCAAAAAGCAGCGTCCGACCGATGAGAAAGTGGCTGAGTTCTACATTTAGGCGCAGTAAAAACAGCATCCTCAGCAACAGAAATAAACTGAATTTTACTCTTTATCCCACTATATATATATCTGAGATCAGGCCAAAGTACTCTTCCTCTGTCACGCTACCTTCACATGAAAGAAAAATAATTTTACTAGTTTGCGGCCTAACCACACGGTAAGGGTTTTGCGGCGTAAAAGGTACTCTACTTTTAAGAAGCGGCATTAGTACAACCCCCTTATCATGGGAACAGCACCAAATCTACCGCTCAAATAAGCCTTTAAAGTATCTTGGCCTTCTTTGACTTCAAAATCAGAAAATGGCTTCAAAGTAGATTCGCCCATTTGCGTTTTCTCAATAAACCAGATTTCATCTTGTCTAAAGTTGTTTAAATTTATTAAGTTCACATCATGTGCGGTGAAAATAATCTGGTTGCCTCCTTCTTCTGCTCTACAGGCAAATTCATCAAGCAAAAACCGGACATGAATAGGCAATTTGCCGTTGTATTCGTCGTCTGCTTTATCACAAAGCAAGTTGAAAAGCTGTGATTGCAAAATAGCGATAACAAAATTAAAAGTGTCGTCGGTATCGCTCATTATGAGGAAAAGCGCGGTTTTCCGGTCGCCCAATGTGTCAAGTTCCAATTCATCATAGGACATGAGTTCCCGGAGTTCCTCTATATCAAAAGGGGCAAGCCGCGCACCGCAAGAAATAAGGATTGACTTTGCCGTTTTGCCCGCCGCCAATTTGTATTTTTTATATTGCTTTACCGCGAAATGGTCGGGGCTGCGTTCTTCCAAATCGGCAAAGAGCAGATCAACGGGGCTTTGGTATTCCTCGTCGTCCTCGCGTGCTTCGCTTGCATTGATAAGTTCAAGCAGCGTTGTAAAGTTCATTTCCTCGGCGGGGGCTTCATACCAAATGTAGCCGATCAACGCGCAATATAGTAACCTCTCGGCTTTCACCCAAAAATCTTCCGCGCTCTTTTCTCCCTCGCCTTTGGTATTGACGATAAGGGTATTGACAACCTTTAACACGTCCTTTTCGCTGCGGATATAGACAAAGGGGTTATAGTGCATACTTTTCCGAAAGTTTATCGTGTTCAGTACCTTAATGCGGTAGCCTGCCCGTTGCAGCAGCTTTCCGCACTCGATTAGGACGGTGCCTTTCGGGTCGGTCAAGACGTAGGAAGAATGAAGCTGCATTAAATTAGGCTTTACGAAAAACCTTGTCTTGCCGCTGCCGCTGCCGCCGATCACCACGACGTTTTTATTTCTCGCGTATTTCGGCTGCTTCGGGCGGCTGTTCATGGTAAGGCGTTCGGTCTGCGTCAAAATGATGTTGTTCTGAAAATCCGGGTCGATGTAGGGCTTTATATCTTCGGCGTTGCCCCAACGTGCGCTGCCGTATTCTGCGCCCTTGCGGTATTTCTTCGCGTTTTTCCCTTTGACATAGACAATCAGACGGATAACCACCGCGCCGACAATGCCGATAAGCAAATCCAACGGGTGAACGCTCGGCAAGGCATTTGAAAACGCTTCGGAAAATCCCTGTGTGATATTGAGTATCTTTTCGGAAATATCCGCGCCGGGGGCAAGCCGCGCCGCCTGTCCGACTTTATCAAAGAGATAGACAAAGAACACATACGGGATATTCGGGATTATCAGCTTTTTGTAGTTGATCTGCTTCATATCTCGCGCCCCCTGTCCATTTTCTTTACCTTGTCGCGGGCGGCGTTAAGCTGCTTCGCCTTGTCCTTTGCAGCGGCAAGGGCTTTGCGGATAGAGGGCTTTTTCTCCCGGTTCAGCTTCTTTGCGGAAAACTCTTGAAACGCTGCGGTCATAACGTCCGCGTCCCGGCCTTTGAAAAACACAAGGTAACGGGTCTGCTCGCCCTTAACCTTTTTTAGCGAAAAATCTATGTTGTATTTCTTCGCCGTACTCTCAAAGGCTTTAATATTGCTGTCGGTGATCTCGATGTTGGAAAC
>OLOW01003061.1_pt1 | contig 10803 bp, 22 predicted proteins | sample 1672801 | NCBI WGS metagenome assembly OLOW01 (sample SAMEA3136725, study PRJEB25190) | human gut metagenome | biome: human gut; feature: human-associated habitat; material: faeces | place: Austria | collected 2013
CAGATGTAAGGCCGTCCATGGGCCACCCAACTAGATCGTTTGGCGTGCATCCAAGTACGTTGCAGATAGCGGCAGCCTGCCTGAGATTGATTGCATTTTCGCCACGCTCCCATGCACCGTATGTGCGAGATGGAATGCCTAGCTTTTCTGCCAAATCCTGCTGACTAAAACCCGCTTTAATGCGCAGTTCTTTGAGCATCAATTTCATCTATTACCACCTGTTTCGTTCTGTCTCAAGTCGCGTTAGCAATAAGAGTATTACCGATTTTTTAAAAAAAGTTACATAAAAGATGAAAAACTTTGTTGACTTCCTATTCTGTATGTATATAGTGAGTAGCTAGTTACATAGAGCATAGGAAGTTGAGGAGGTGAACCATAAATGGAGTACACCGATGAGATTTTCGCGGCGAACCTTCGAGCCGAACGTGCGCGAGCGGATATGACGCAGGAGCAACTTGCAACCAAGATTGGGATTTCAAGCGCTTCGGTTGTCGGATATGAGAAGGGCACGACGCTCCCGACACTCAGGACGCTTTACAAGCTTGCGGTAGCGCTTGGCACAACGCCCAACGCGCTCATGGGCTGGGAGTAACCACAAACCAACGATCAATGCCCCGGCCACATGGACGTTACGGGCGAGATTCAAACTAACCATCCTCTATGCGTTGAATCCTACGGTGCGCGTTTGTCCGTAACGCCCACGTAGCCGAGGGCGCGTTCATTGAAAACGAGAAATAGCGAGAAAGCTTGATGGTGCAATCAAGCGACGAAGAGAGACCCGCATACGTGCGGGCGGTGAGCCGTGAGAGCCGACACATCCACGGCGTAAAGAAAGAGCGCGCTTCCGACAGCAAGGAAACGCGCCCAAAACCACGAGACACCTTGAAGGGAGGTGCCACAGATGAATGATACCACGACGTTCGCGGACATGGCCCGCGAGCTGGGACTACCGAAGAAACTGCTCTATTCGGTCAAGGAGGTCAGCAGGGTGCTCAGAGTGCCGTGCTCCACCGTCTACGACGAGATGAAGTCTGGCCGTCTGAGATACCACCTGCCGCCTGGGCGAAAGTACGGGCAGCTGGTTAAGCCCGAATGGGTGGATGAATGGATCGCAGGAGGTACACATGACCAAGGTTGAGGAGGCCGTATTGACGGCGCTTGCCACGCTCGGCGGGGTGGCAGCGCTCAAAGCGGCTATCTATCTTTTCTGCAATCTGACAATCCTGGCGGCTAAGGCGCTGGGACGTGCGTAAGGAAGGTTAAGCATGGCGCAAGGCAAGCATTACACGACACCGATTGAGTTACGACGCGCACGCGAGCGCAAGCTGTTCACCTACGGTTTTCTCTGGGGCGCTGTCTGCACTCTGGCCGTCGTGGTGGGGCTTGTGGCGCTTGTGCTCTGGTCGATTTAGGGAGGTTGCCCGATGCAGGGATTCATGGGATGGACCGCCGAGCAGGGCCGTGAGGGCAACTGGTACGCGACCAAGTTCGTAGACACCGAAGACACACGCGGCGGCAAGACGGGAATCGTGAGGATGCGCAGGCAGCTCAAACACGTCAAGCCGTATGCGCCCCGCGAGGAAGCGGAGCGCGAGATAAAGCGCCTGTACGTCAAGAGGATATTGCGATGAACGGGCACGGCAAAAACAGTTGTGAAGATAATGTGCTTTCCGGTCAAGTTGTCCCTCGCCAAAGGGACAACCGCTATTTCTGGCGCTCCGACGAGGACAGATACATCAGGACGCACCGCCTGGACGGCTACCTGCTTATCTCGGAGTCGATGAAGGGGCGCGGCTGGAACAGGTCGCCGGAAGCGATCAAGAAGCACGCGAAGCGCGTTCTAGGAATCAACCTGAGTAAGTACCCGCACACGGGGATGCAGCGTTGCGTCTCCTGCGGCAAGTGGGAGGTCCGCCCCAACTCACGCGCCGGGCAGATGGGGCTTTGCCCCGCGTGCTGGCGCAGACGGCAGGCCGAAGCGATACGCGAGGGCATGGACGAGAAGCGCGCAGAGACGGAATACCAACGAGAGAAGAAGCGCAGAAGGGACGCAAGGAACCGGATGCGCGGCAAAGGAGAAGACAGCAAATGACACAGACGGCATCGCCGGGAACCCCGGTGAAGATTTCCGCGTTCGAGCTTGAGAACGTCAAGCGCGTAAAGGCGGTAGCCCTGCAACCGACGGAGAACGGCCTGACCGTTATCGGAGGCAGGAACGGGCAGGGGAAGACGAGCGTGCTCGATGCTATCGCATGGGCGCTGGGCGGCAAGCGAAAGCAGCCCGCCAAGCCCACACGCGAGGGGAGCGCCACGCCCGCCAAGCTGCATATCGAGCTGAGCAACGGTCTTGTGGTCGAGCGCTCAGGCAAGAACAGCACCCTCACTGTCACCGACCCGGAGGGCAAGCGCGGCGGCCAGACGCTCGTGAACAGCTTCATCGAGGAGCTTGCGCTTGACCTACCGAAATTCATGGTCATGACCGACAACGAGAAGGCCCAGGAGCTTCTGCGTATTCTCGGTATCGGGGACGAGTTGACCCAGCTTGACGCCAAGCTCACGCGACTCAGGGCTGAGCGCCACGAGATCGGGCAGCGCAAGCGCGCGATGGAGAAGACCGCCGAGGAGATGCCGTTCTACCCGGAAGCCCCGGGCGAGCGCGTGTCCCCGATGGAGCTTATCGACAAGCAGCAGGCGATTCTGGCGAGAAACGGCGAGAACCAGCGCAAGCGCCTGCACGTGAAGGACATCGAGCAGCAGGTGCGTAACTCCAAGGTCACGTGCGATACCATCCAGGCTCAAATCAACGCGCTCATGCAGGACCTTGAGCGCAAGCAGGACGAGTACAGGAAGCTGAGCGAGGACTACGCGACCGCCCAGCGGGACGCGATGGAGCTGCACGACGAGAGCACGGCGGAGCTTGAGCAGAGCATCGCCGACATCGACCTGATCAACCAGAAGGTGGAGGCGAACAAGCGACGAGCGGACGCGCTGGCCGAGGCTTCGTCTCTCGGCGAGGACTACCAGAGCGCCAACACCGAGTGCAAGGCGGTGGAGGACAAGCGCAAGTCTCTCCTCGAGACCGCCCATATGCCGTTGGACGGCCTGAGCGTCGAGGACAGCAAGCTGGTGTACAACGGGGCCGTCTGGTCCGACATGAGCGGGGCGGAGCAGATGAAGGTCGCGACCGCAGTCGTTCGCTCCCTCAAGCCCGAGTGCGGTTTCGTCCTGGTGGACAAGCTTGAGCAGATGGACCCGCAGACCCTGGCCGAGTTCGGCGCATGGGCGGAGTCCGAGGGCCTACAGGTTATCGGCACCCGCGTGGCAACCGACGATACGTGTTCCGTGATTATCGAGGACGGGCGCGTAGTGGGCGGCGAACCCGAGCATGCAGAACCAGAGCAGACAATCAAATACGGAGGTGAGTTCTAATGAAGTTTGAGATTACCGGGGGAAAGAGGGTAAGGCCGCAAAAGGTCGTTATCTACGGCATCGGTGGTGTCGGAAAGACACTGCTCGCATCCAAGTTCCCCCACCCGGTTTTCATCGACACAGAGAATTCGTCCGACCACTTGGACGTTAATCGTCTGCCCCATCCAACGAGCTGGGAAATGCTGCTCGAAGAGGTCAGGTATATTCGAGACTTCCCGGAGGAATGCAACGGCACGCTTGTCCTTGACACAGCCGACTGGGCGCAATCACTTGCCGCCCAAAAGGTGTGTGCCGATAAGGATTGGAAAAGCATTGAAGATCCGGGATACGGAAGGGGATATACCTACGTCACGGAGCTATTCGGCGAGCTGTTGAACCTGCTGAGCGAGGTTTGCGAGCGCGGATGCAACGTCGTTGTGACTTCCCATGCGATCATCTCCAAGTTCGAGCAGCCCGACGAGATGGGCGCATACGACCGATGGAGCCTTAAGCTTATCGACGGCAAGAAGGCGAGCGTCGCGGCGATGCTCAAGGAATGGGCAGACGCAGTGCTGTTCGCAAACTACAAGACCGTTGTCATCACGACGAGCAAAGACGGCAAGGTGGGCAAGGCGCAAGGCGGAAAGAACCGCATGCTCTATTGCAACCACGCTGCCGCATGGGACGCTAAGAACCGTTGGGGACTGCCGGACGAGATTCCGATGGATTACCAGTACCTGGCACCGTACATCCCGGTACCGAACATCCCGGACCACAACCAGAAGACGCAGGTTGCCACAGCAACGGCCACCGCAACGGTCAGAGCGTCTGATATCACGCCCGAGCAGGTCGATGAAGCGCGGAACATCCAAGTGCCGTTCGACACAACGGCGGGAGAGCCGTCGTACCTGAAACCGCTGCGCGACCTGATGCAGCGCGAGGGCTTCACCGACGAGATCATCAGCGAGGCTGTGTACCAGCGCGGGTACTTCCCGGAGGGGACGCCTCTGAATACTTTACCCGAGGACTTCGTCAATTGGCTCGTATCGGTATGGGACGGGATGCGAGACTACATCAATTCCGGCATGACCGGAAGGAAGGAACAGTAAATCATGAGCGAGGATATGGGACAGGCGTTCGAATGGGACGGCGAAATCGAGGTCTCCGATAACGAGTTCGAGCTTATTCCCGACGGGGACTATCGGGCGACGGTGATCGCGGTCGAGCGGATGCAGCACAACGGCAGCGAGAAGATGTCACCTTGCCCGATTGCCAACGTCAAGGTCCGACTCGATAACGGGCGCATCCTCTCGGACCGAATCTTCCTGAATTCCAAGAGTTCATGGAAGATCGCGCAGTTCTTCATCGCGGTGGGCATGCGAAACCCAAGCGCCACCAAGGAGGAGAGGTTGCGCATGGACTGGATGGGCGCTATCGGCAGGACCTGCACGATCAAGGTAGGCACCCATGAGTACAAGAACAAGACGTACAACGAGATTTCCGAATGGGTGAAGCCGGAAGCCCCGGCACCCGTGGCACCCGCTCCCGTGATGGCCGCGCCTGCTGCGCCTGCACCCGCACCGCAAAACGTCGTTCCCGCCACGCCCACGATGCAGCAGCAAATCAACCAGGCGTTCACGCAGGCCCAGGGCGCGTATCCGGCCCAGGGCGCATATCAACAGGGAGGTTCGTTCTAAATGAAATTCAGCCTGCGACCGTACCAGGAGCAGGCAATCAAAGCGATCGAGGAGCGTTGGGCGCAAGGTGACCGCTCGACGCTCCTCGTGCAAGCGACCGGAACTGGCAAGACGATTGTCATGGCCGGGGTAACTGAGGACGCGGTTCGTCTAGGCGGGCGCGTCCTTATTCTTGCGCATCGCGGGGAATTGCTTGACCAGGCTGCGGATAAGCTAAGGTCCTCGACGGGGCTTCGCTGCTCGATAGAGAAGGCGGAGGATACCAGCGTGGGGACGTTCGAGAGGGTGACTGTCGGTTCGGTGCAGACATTGTGCCGTGACAAGCGATTGCGAGCACTTGGGCCGGACAGGTTCACCCATATCCTGATTGACGAATGCCACCACGCCGTCTCTTCATCATATCAGACGGTGCTCGATTACTTTAAGGGCGCGAAGGTCCTGGGCGTGACGGCCACCGCCGACCGAGGGGACCGGCAGAACTTGGGCCAGGTGTTTGATTCCCTGGCATTCGAGTACAACATGCCGGAAGCCATCAAGGACGGCTACCTGTGCCCCATCAAGGCCCAGACGGTACCGCTCAAACTCGATATCTCAAACGTGGCCGTGCGCTCAGGGGACTGGGCGGCGGACGAGCTGGGAACGGCGCTAGACCCGTATCTCCCGCAAATCGCCCAGGAGATGAAGAATGCTGGGCTAGAGGAGAGGAAGACCGTCGTTTTCCTCCCGCTTATCAAGACCAGCCAGAAGTTCTGCCGCCTGCTCAACGAGTGCGGTTTCCGCGCGGCGGAGGTCAACGGGCAGAGCGAGGACCGCTCCCAAATCCTGAAAGACTTCGACGCTGGGAAGTACGACGTCCTGTGCAACTCCCTGCTGTTGACGGAAGGCTGGGACTGCCCGAGCGTCGATTGCATCGTGAACCTGCGACCGACCAAGAGCCGAGCGCTATATGCGCAGATAGTTGGGCGTGGAACCCGTCTTTCACCCGACACCGGGAAGACCGACCTTTTGCTACTAGACTTCCTGTGGATGACCGACAGGCTTGAGCTTGTGCGCCCGGCATCTCTGGTCACGTCCTCGCGCGACGTTGCGCAGAAGATGACCCAGATGGTCGAGGACGCGGCGTGCCCCGTGGACCTTGAGGAAGTCGAGCACAAGGCTTCTGAAGAGGTCGTGGCGGAGCGAGAGGAAGCGCTTGCTAACCAACTCGCGGAGCAGCGGCGAAAGAAGGCGAAGCTGGTGGACCCGCTGCAATACGAGATGTCCATCGCGGCGGAAGACCTGAGCGGGTACATCCCGGAGTTCCCGTGGGAGATGGCACCTGCGACCGACAAGCAGATAGCCACGCTCGAAAAGTACGGCATCGACGCATCCGCTATCTCGAATGCCGGAAAGGCATCCAAGCTGCTGGACCGCTTAAGCAAGAGACGAGAGAACGGCTTGAGCACGCCCAAGCAGATCAGGCTGCTTGAGAACCGGGGATTCCAACATGTCGGAACATGGGAGTTCGACGCGGCGAGCGCGATGATCTCGCGTATAGCGGCGAACGGATGGCGCACCCCCAGGAGCATCGACCCGGCCACGTACACACCGATTGCACGGGGAGTTGATTAACCATGTGCGACGTTTGTCCAAAGTGCCTGCATCGCGTGCAGCCTGAGCACATTCCGGATACGGGCCAGGGATACGCGCAGCTCTGGCGCTGCCCTGAATGCGGCGGGGAAGCGAAGATGTGCCGATGGCTCTTCAAGCTGCCGGAAGAGAAGATAACCCCATCTCCAGAGCAAAACAGGCGCAACCGCGAGAAGAAGCGGGAATGGGAGAGGGCGAATCGCTACCGAATCAACGAAAGAAGGCGCAAGCGGTACGCGGAAGACCCCGAGTACCGCAAGAAGATGCGCGATGCACGGAAAAGGTACTACGAGCGCCACCGTGAAGAAGTACTTGCGAAAAACGCGAAGTACCAAAAGGAAAACGCCGAGTACATCCGGTACATGCGCAAGCGGCGGAAGCTCATGAGCTACCGCGAGCAGAAGGCAAAAGAGCAGAAGGAGCAAGAATGCAGGAGCTAGTCAATTTAAACCATAACCCGCTGCTCGAATCCATGCTCACGTTCTCAACATGGAAGGGCGGGTTTTCGTCCGCCGACAAGCAAGCGATGTCGGACGCGCTCCAAACGATTAGAACGGCCCTGGTGCAGCCGTTCGGTACCAACGCCAACGCGAAACAACGCGATGCGAAGTGCGTTACAGACGTGGAGTATGACCGCGCGGTGGTGACGGTACTCAGTACGGCGATGTGCTTATGGCTGTCTGGAAAGCTAGACGAAATCGAAACTGAGGAGGATTAAATGACAACTCAAATCACGTTACCAAAGGATGCAGAAGGGCGCGAGATTCCGCTGAATACCACAGCACTGTACGACAAGAACGGTAGCCGCAGGGAAGTCGATTGGTTCATGTTCTACCCCGACAAGGACAGGTGGGATATTGTTTTTAAAGATAGCTATTCACATTTTTCACCGCACAACCTGAGCCTAGACTTGCCAGATAGCTTGAATAGATTGCTTGATGACATGGAGAGGGCGATACACGCGCCAGACCCCGATACCTACGCATCAATCACGTGCGGCTATTTCGATAGCGCCAACATGGATTGTGCTGAATGTGAACGTAAGCACGACATATGCCGTGAGACATGCAACGACGCTGCATGGCTGGATATTACTGCGCGCATCGACAAACTGAGGAGGGAAGACCAATGAGCAGGACAATCGAGTGCCCGAGGTGCGGTATCAGGGTGCAGAGCAAGTTCATGACCGACCCGAACAAGGTCCCGCGTCATGTCGGCGTCATGTCGGCTGGCTCGGATTCTGCCCGGTCTGCGGTGTCAGGCTGAGCTTAATCATAAACGAAACCGGCAGCGTCACGGGCGCAGTGCGAGAGAGCGAATACATCTGCAAGGTGTGCGGGAGGTGAGCGAAGATGAATAAAGAGTTCATCCCGCTTTACGACGATAACGGCTACATCTACATCGTCAACATCAACAACATCTCGTTTATCGAAGTGGAAAGGCAAAAGGTCTGGGTTGGCAACTCTCTGTTAGAGCTAAGCCAAAACAGCATTAAGCGCCTTCTCGACACGCTGGCAGGTGATTCCGAATGAAATGCAGGGTCTGCTTGAACTACCTCCTCGACGTTCCCGATGAGGAGATTGACGCATCAGCTTATAAAAAAATCGCCGATGATGCCAAGTGGCTTATCGACAACTACGCATACGAAGCCTACTACTCGTTTGTTGAGAAATTGGATGATGACGAATGAACATGACACCTTGTTCCATTCACGATGATTCAGGAGAAAATACGAGGGCGTTGCTTATCGGCTTTTACCAAAAAGCATGGACACATAGTGCATCGATTGCGATCGGTGGGTTTCCGGCTGGACAAGTTGCGTTCCCAGTCGCAGTCGTGCTGCTTGAATCGGGCGATGTCGTGACCGTCGATGCTAAATCCGTAACTGTCGATGCACCAGAAGAGATATTCAGCCAGTACGCATGGACTGGAGAGGTTAACGATCAACCCATCAACGTTCTCAACACCTGCGATAACTGCAACTACGCACGCGAGATCACTCTGCTAAACGGTTCGAGGATAACCGTGTGCGACGGGCAGTCTGGCGAGATGGTGCAGGTCAACGCCGACGATACATGCGACGATTGCGAACCGCTGGTGACCGAATATGCGCGAGAGGAAGATTGACGATGCCTAGACTAGAGCTGAGACAATGCCCGTTCTGCGAAGGCAAAGGCGTATTACTTGCGACGGAGCGGATGCTTCCTTCTGGCCCCAATCGATATTACGCAGAGTGCATGTCATGTCTTGCACGCGGGCCGGTTAGCTCTACTCGCAAGTACGCAATCATCAAATGGAACAAGGAGCGTGACGAAGATGCCTAAGATGTTGATGCTGAACGGTCCAAAAGTATCGAAGACCATCATGGGGCGCACGGTCGAGTGGGCACTGCTGAACAACGATGATGCAGGATACATCGTCTCATGGGTTGAGTTTACGCCCGATGACCTGAGAACCATGTGCATGGCATTCCCGGCCAAGATCAACAAACGCGGAAAATGCGAAATAACGTACTGGCGCAACGAAGCCGAGAGCTGCAACCATGATGCGGCCTTAGCACTAAACGATGTGATGACGCAACTCAGTGACAAGTACGGCTATATCTACGGAATAGACCCAGGCAAACGTCAATTATTCCCCGGCGAGGTGGTTGCAGATGATTAACGATAAGCAACAACGCGAGGCTACTAGGGAACCTTACTGCGGAACCAGTTCCCTAGTTGGCCGAGTACATGACCGAGTAAGCGACCGCGAGCGCCGAGACATAGTGACGGCGCTACGGAACATCGAGTTTTTCGAGGACGACGAGACGGGAGAGGAGCGCTGCGATATCTTCGACGTCCTTAACGACGCTCTCGACGTGCACCCCGACGACAATTGGACTCTTGGCCGCGATGAAGTCGAGCGCCTCATCGACATAGTGAGCGTACCTCATACCGGACCGAGGAAGTACAGGCTCAACGCAGAGGCGCTGCGCGAATGGATGGCGAGGACGCACACAACGCAAGGTAAGCTGGCCAAGATGGTGGGCGTCACGGGTTGCATGCCGAGCCAATGGCTCAACGGCGTTAAGGAGCCGCGCATGAGCACGATGCTCAATCTTGCAGATGCGACCGGGCTAAGCGTTTATGACTTGATGGAGGTGGACGAATAATGAATAACGAAGACAGCTTTCTAAAGCTGCTGAGTGACCTTGACGAGATACGAGACACGGCGGTTTACAACCAAGCGGTTTACAGCGCAAATGAGATTCGTCTTGCGTGCTTCACGGCACAGCGCATTCGTAACTTAATCAAAGACATGGTGACCATCAAACTTACCAGCCTGACGGAAGCGACCGTAACCATGCCGCGAGAAACCCTTAAAGAGCTGATGTTCATAGCCCTTGGCATTGAGGACAAAGCAGATAGCGCGAACGATATTTTTGATTTCGTTTTTGACCAAGTGGGGAAGTGATTCTATGACCTCACCTAGCGAAGAGGCGGCCATGGTACAGGAGCGCGTGGATTCACCCGCGTGGTACCAGGGCGGCATCGAGACAATCGAGAAAATCGAAACCGTAGTGGATGGCCTGCCCGCAAAGCAGGCCTATCTTTTGGGCCAGATAATCAGGTACTGCGACAGGGCAGGGTTTAAAGACGAGGTATCGACCGACTTAGGCAAGGCCAACAACTACGCGCACCGCCTGGTTTACGGCGAATGGAGGGACGCATGAAGACGTTCAACCCTAGCCCGCTGATCGCGTGGATGCGCCGCCGCGACATCGACGTAAGCCAGATGGCCGAGATGATTCAGATGGACAAGTTGACCGTCAAGAACATCCTGAGCGGGCGTGTTGACCCGCGCTTGGGGACGATGGCTGCAATCCACCGCGTGACCAAAATCCCATACGACATGATGATTAGGACAAGTGAGGAATAAATGAAAAAGATTGAACTGCAAGATCCGGTGCTCCTGGGTGTGCCAATCATCCAGGACGGTACCGCCCATATCGAGCCGTACATCCCGGCGTACGCGCACGGTTTCGAGGACGCGGGATGCGACCTGAAAGCGGATATACCGGGTGACC
>OLOW01003067.1_pt1 | contig 10787 bp, 10 predicted proteins | sample 1672801 | NCBI WGS metagenome assembly OLOW01 (sample SAMEA3136725, study PRJEB25190) | human gut metagenome | biome: human gut; feature: human-associated habitat; material: faeces | place: Austria | collected 2013
GGCCCATCTCTGTGTACAGGGCGACATCTCCCATACCGGCCGGAACCAGCAGCTCCTCATAGACCCTGCGAACCCCCGCGGCAATAGCAAAGATATCATTCGGCTCCTGCTCCGGCCGATAGGGTATCCCGACTCCGCCGGAGAGATTGATAAAGCGTATATCCGCGCCCGTCTCCCGCTTAAGCCGCACTGCCTCGCGGAATAAAATACCGGCAAGCTTCGGGTAGTACTCCGTTGTGACTGTATTGCTCGCAAGAAAAGCATGCAGACCGAAATGCTTCACGCCCTTCTGCTGCATGAGCCGAAATGCCTCCGTGATCTGCTCCGGCGTCATGCCATACTTGGAATCGCCCGGATTGTCCATAATGCCATTCGAGAGCTCAAACATCCCGCCCGGATTGTAGCGGCAGCTCATGGTCTCCGGCAGTCTCCCGAGCACCTGCTCCACGCAGCGAATATGCGTAAAGTCGTCGAGGTTAATGATGGCTCCGAGCCTGTCTGCACAGGCAAATTCCTCCGGCGGCGTGTCGTTTGAAGAGAACATGATATCCCGCCCCCGGAAGCCGCAGGCCTCGCTCAGCATGAGCTCCGTCTCCGAGGAACAGTCCACGCCGCAGCCGTGCTCCTTCAGTATATTCATGAGATAAGGATTTGGCGTCGCCTTCACTGCAAAATACTCGCGAAAGCCTGGATTCCAGGCGAAGGCTTCCTGCACCCGCATGGCATTTTCTCTGATGCCTCTCTCGTCGTAGATGTGCCAGGGCGTCGGATACTGTGCCGCGATGCGCTCCGCCTGTTCCCGCGTAAGAAATGCTCTCTTCTCCATCTGTATTCCTTCCTGTCATGGGACGCAGCAATGTCCGGATCACACCCCTCTGCCTGTCCTGATTCTGAGTGATGCCTGTGTTCCTTTCGGTTCGCACAGTGCTCCGGCAATCTCCCGTCTCACAAAGTTCTCACTCCACGTGCTTGTGCGTGTAGAGGTGCTCTGAGCAGTACTCGTAATCTCCGTTGCACTTTGAGCAGTAGCGGAACTCGAGGTCCGGGTATTCCGTATCCGTTCTGCCGCACACAAGGCACTTGTGGCGGTAGGGGCGCTCTCCAGCACGGTTCTGATAATTCTGCGCCCAGTTTGGGTTTGGCTGCTGCTTCGGCGCGGAGGCGCGACGGAACTCGGCGCGGCGCTTGCGCTCGGCACGGGAGGCGTGCCTGCGCAGCGACAGCGGCAGAAGCTGCGGCAGCTCATGCCAGCAGAAGAGCAGGCAGGGCAGCTGCGCCACGATCGGCAGGAAGGCGACCAGAATGAGGCCGATGCCGAGGAGGGCACTGCCATACAGCGTCCAGAACCGGACGGCTTCGAGGATGTCCTTTACAAGATAATAAAGAATGCCGCCGATGTCCACGAGGGCGTCCGCCGCGTGGCAGAGGCTGCCCGCGGGATCGACCATGTCGTCGAGCAGGATGACGTTCTTGCCGCGCACGTCGCCTATTATATTCATGACCTCGGAGGAATTTGCCTTCTGGCGGCGCTTGTCCACGATGGCCAGGCCCATGTGCAGCTTCTGGGCGAAGGTGCGGGCGCGGGCCACAGAGCCCACATCGGGAGAGACGACCACCATGTCCTCGCACTTTTCGCCGAACTTCTTGGCGTAATAGTCCACGAACACGGGGTTGCCCAGCAGGTTATCCACGGGGATATCGAAGAAACCCTGGATCTGGCTGGCGTGCAGGTCCATGGTCAGCACGCGGTCGGCGCCGGAGGCGGTGAGCATATTGGCCACCAGCTTGGCGGAGATAGGATCGCGGGACTTGGCCTTACGGTCCTGACGGGCATAGCCGAAATAGGGGATCACGGCGGTGACACGGCCGGCGCTGGCACGCTTGCAGGCGTCGATCATGATGAGCAGTTCCATCAGGCTGTCGTTGACGGGTTTGCAGGTGGAGTTGATGAGGAACACATCGCTGCCGCGGACGGTCTCGTACAGGGAGACGGACGCCTCACCGTCAGCGAAGCTTTTAACCTCTGCCTCGCCCAGCTTGATGCCGATGAGCTTGCAGATCTCCTGTGCCAGCGCGGGATTGGCGTTGCCTGTAAAGATCTTCATATCCTTGCCGTGAGAAATCATGGTGCGTACTCTCGCTTTCTATCCGAATTTTTATAGGTACAGATATATTGCAAACAGCTGCGCTGTTCCGCGCTTGTTAAAAAGAAAACAAAAATGCCGCCCACTGACAGTGCGCTCTACAGCGCGGCGTACAGCGTGGACGGCACGGCACCCGAAAGGCGGGCGCGGTCATGGACGGTATTGCACTTGTCGGCGCGAATGCGGCCCATTGGCACTCACCTCTTTCTGCATTGTTCTCTGCCCCTATTATAACAGGTCCTGCGGGAAAATCCAGTATTTTTCCCGTTTTTTTCGGCAATAATTTTTTCGGCGGCGGTCCGTGGGCGTTCGTCTGTCTTTTGGTGGGTCAAACAGAAAGTATTTTGAATGTTTCGGAGAAATATCGCCTGCTTTTGGTATTTTATAGTTGCATTTCCCATTACATTGTTTTACAATAGTTGTCGCTTATGTAACAGGAGTGTGATACGGTCATGCTGCACATCGTACTGGTCGAACCGGAAATACCCCAGAATTGCGGCAATATCGCCCGTACCTGCGCCGCCACCGGCAGCCAGCTGCACCTGGTGCGGCCCCTGGGCTTTGATATTTCCGACCGGGCGGTGAAGCGTGCCGGACTGGATTACTGGCACCTGGTGAACGTACAGGACTACGACGGGCTGGAAGCGCTGTTTGCGCGGCACCCGGAGGCGGCCGCCGATCTGTGGCTGGCCACCACCAAGGCGCCGCAGGACTACACCCGGGCACGGTTCTCGCCGGATTGCTGGCTGTTCTTCGGCAAGGAGACAGCCGGGCTGCCGGAGGACTTCCGCAGGACCCACTATGACCGGTGCATACGGCTGCCCATGCGCCCGGAGGCGCGGAGCCTGAACCTGAGCAACTCCGTGGCGATCCTCACCTATGAGGCGCTGCGGCAGAATGGCTTTCCCGGTCTCGCCGGAACCGGCGAGATGGCAAATATATGAATTTCACGCGAGAGGAGCGTATTCCATGAATTACAACAAAAAAACAGTACAGGATGTAGACGTCAAGGGCAAGAAGGTCCTGCTGCGCTGCGACTTCAACGTGCCCCAGGACAAGGAAACGGGCGCGATCACCAGCGACAAGCGCATCGTGGCGGCACTGCCCACCATCAAGTATCTGCTGGACAACGGCGCGGCGGTCATCGCCTGCTCCCACCTGGGCAAGCCCAAGGGCGAGTGGAAGATGAAGCTGACGCTGGCGCCCGTGGCGGAGCGTTTGAGCCAGCTGCTGGGCCGGGAGGTCATCTTCGCCAAGGATATCGTGGGTGAAGATGCCAAAGCCAAGGCCGCTGCCCTGCAGTCCGGCCAGATCATGCTGCTGGAGAACCTGCGGTTCGATATCCGCGAGGAGAAGAACGACCCCGGCTTCGCCAAGGAGCTGGCGGACATGGCGGAGCTGTATGTGTCCGACGCCTTCGGCACCGTGCACCGCGCCCACGCCTCCACCGTCGGTGTGGCGGCATACCTGCCGGCGGTGTCCGGCTTCCTGGTGGCCAGAGAGCTGTCCGTCATGGGCAAGGCCCTGGACGACCCCAAGCGGCCCTTTGTGGCGGTGCTGGGCGGCGCCAAGGTCAGCGACAAGATCGCGGTCATCAACAACCTGCTGGACAAGGCGGACACCATCATCATCGGCGGCGGCATGGCGTATACCTTTGCCAAGGCCCAGGGCGGCAGCATCGGCAAGAGCCTGTGCGAGCCGGATAAGCTGGATTACGCCCTGGAAATGATCGAAAAGGCCAAAAAGAACGGCGTGAAGCTTCTGCTGCCCACAGACACCGTGGCGGCGGATGACTTCTCCAATGACGCCAAGCGCCAGGTGGTCAGCACCATGGCCATTCCCGAGAGCTGGGAGGGCCTGGATATCGGTCCCGACACCATCAAGACCTTCTGCGGCGCCGTGAAGGGCGCGGGCACCGTGGTGTGGAACGGCCCCATGGGCGTGTTTGAGTTTGACAACTTCGCCGCCGGCACCCGGGCCATGGCCCAGGCGCTGGCTGACAGCGGCGCCGTGACCATCGTGGGCGGCGGCGACAGCGCTGCGGCGGTGGAGCAGCTGGGCTTTGCCGACAAGATCACCCACATCAGCACCGGCGGCGGCGCGTCGCTGGAGTTCCTGGAGGGTAAGGAGCTGCCCGGCGTGGCCTGCCTGCTGGACAAGTAAGGTCCGGCATCTTCGCCGCGGCCAGCGGAGCGGATCGGCCGCGCAGGCTTTGGCGAAAACCGTTTTATTTTGTGTGCATATCCCCATTTCTATATAAAAGTAAAAGACGAGGAGTTAGTTTGTTATGAATCGCAGATATCGCAAGACCATTATCGCCGGCAACTGGAAGATGAACAAGACCGCCAGCGAGACGAAGAAGTTTGCCGAGGAACTGAAGGCCCTGCTGCCCAAGGCCAAATGGTGCGACATTGTGGTGTGCGTTCCCTCCGTAGATATCGCCGCCGCCATCAAGGGCTTTAAGGATGCCCGCGTGTCCGTGGGCGCACAGAATGTGTTTTATGAGAAGAACGGCGCGTACACCGGCGAAGTCTCCGCCGATATGCTGAAGGACCTGGGCGTAAAGTACGTCATCATCGGTCACTCTGAGCGCCGCCAGTATTTCGGCGAGACGGATCTCACCGTCAACCGCAAGGTGCTCTCCGCGCTGGAGGCGGGTCTGCACCCCATCATCTGCGTGGGTGAGACGCTGGAGCAGCGGGAGTTGGGCATCACCATGGAGCTGATCGCGCTGCAGGTCAAGTCCGCCCTGGCCGGCGTGCCCGCGGAGAAGCTGCGGAAGTGCGTGATCGCCTATGAGCCTGTGTGGGCCATCGGCACCGGCAAGACCGCTACCGCCGAGCAGGCCGCTGAGGTCTGCACCTTCATCCGCACCACCGTGCGTCACCTGTACGGCGCCCGTATCGCCCGCAGCATCACCATCCAGTACGGCGGCTCCATGAAGCCCGCCAACGCGGCGGAGCTGCTGGCCCAGCCGGACATCGACGGCGGCCTTATCGGCGGCGCCTCTCTGAACCCTGAGGACTTTATCGCCATCATCAATGCTGCCAACCAAGGCTGAGCATTTCCAAGGAGGAACGGCATGAATAAGACCCCTACCACCCTCATCATCATGGACGGCTTCGGCATTGCGCCCCCCGCGGACGACAATGCCGTCACTCTGGCCAAGACGCCGGTGCTGGATAAGCTGTTTCAGGAATACGCCCACACCACGCTGTCCGCCAGCGGACTGGACGTGGGTCTGCCCGCCGGGCAGATGGGCAACAGCGAGGTAGGCCACACCAACATCGGCGGCGGCCGCGTGGTGTTTCAGGACCTGCCCCGCATCAGCCGCGCTATCGAGGACGGCAGCTTCTTTAAGAACGAGGCCTATAACCAGGCGATGGACAACTGCCTGGAGAAGGGCACCAGTCTGCACCTGTGCGGTCTGCTGTCCGACGGCGGCGTACACTCCCACATCGAGCACCTGTTCGCCCTGCTGCAAATGGCTAAGAACAAGGGGCTGACCAAGGTGTACGTCCATTGCTTCCTGGATGGCCGGGACGTGTCCCCCACCAGCGGCAAGGGCTTCGTGCAGGCGCTCGCCGACAAGTGCGCCCAGCTGGGCGTCGGCAAGATCGCCACGGTGATGGGCCGCTACTACGCCATGGACCGCGACAAGCGGTGGGAGCGCGTACAGATGGCCTATGACGCTATGGTGTACGGCGAGGGCCGCCGCAGTGACGACCCGGTGGCCGCCGTGGCGGAGAGCTATGCCAACAACATCACCGACGAGTTCATGGAGCCGGTGGTGGTGGACGGCGACGGCACCATCAGCGACAATGACAGCATCATCTTCTTCAACTACCGGCCCGACCGGGCCCGGGAGATCACCCGGGCCATCGTGGACCCGGACTTTGACGGCTTTGCCCGGGAGTTCTTCCCCACCACCTATGTGTGCAACACGGAGTACGACGCCTCCATGCCCAACGTGCTGGTGGCGTGGCCCCGCATCGCCGTGAAGAACGGGCTGGGTGAGTACCTCAGCCGCATGGGCATGACCCAGCTGCGGATCGCCGAGACGGAGAAGTATGCCCATGTGACGTTCTTCTTCAACGGCGGCGTGGAGACGCAGTACCCCGGCGAGGACCGGGTGCTGGTGCCCTCTCCCAAGGTGGCCACCTATGATCTCCAGCCGGAGATGAGCGCCTTCGAGGTGTGCGACAAGTGTGTGGAGCGCATCGAGTCAGGCGCCTATGACGTCATCATCCTGAACTTCGCCAACTGCGACATGGTGGGGCACACCGGCGTGCTGGAGGCCGCCATCAAGGCCGTAGAGACTGTGGACACCTGCGTGGGCAAGGTGGTGGACGCCACGCTGAAGATGGGCGGCATCGCCATGGTGACCGCCGACCACGGCAACGCCGAGGATATGAAGCAGCCCGATGGCAGCCCCATGACCGCCCACACCACCAATCTGGTACCCTTCATCCTGTGCGGCGCCGGCACAGAGCTGCGGCCCGGACGGCTGGCGGATATCGCGCCCACCATCCTGGACGTGATGGGTCTGGCCTGCCCGGAGGAGATGGACGGCAAGACGCTGATCGTGAAGTAAAGTGAACGATCCGCTTTTACGCGAAGTCCCGAAGCGCGGCTTCGGGACTTCCTTATAAGGAGACAAACCCATGAACATATTTGTCATCGGCTGCGGGCGGTGGGGTTCCCTCATCACCTGGTATCTGGATCACATCGGCCATCATGTGACGCTGTACGGGCGGCAGAGCTCGCCCCGTATGCAGTCCTTTCTGGCCACCCGGCAGAACGATCTGCTGACGCTGCCAGACTCCGTGGGGCTGACCACCGACCTGCGGGACGTGGAGCAGGCGGAGACGGTCATCATCTCCATCGGCTCCCAGAGCCTGCGTTCTCTGCTGGCAGAGGCGCCCATACAGGCGCTGCGGAACAAGACCGTGGTGCTGTGCATGAAGGGCCTGGAGATGGGCACCGGCGAACGGCTCAGCGTTATCGCCGGATCGCTGCTGCATGAGAGCAACACCGTGGCGGTCTGGCTGGGGCCGGGCCATGTGCAGGAGTTCTACCGGGGCATCCCCAACTGCATGGTCATCGACAGCGGGAACGACGCCGTGAAGCGGCGGCTGGTGCAGGAATTCTCCAGCGACCTGATCCGTTTCTACTATGGCGGCGACATGATCGGCAACGAGGTAGGCGCCGCGGCCAAGAACGTGGTAGGCATTGCGGCGGGCTTTCTGGACGGCGTGGAGATGTCCAGCCTGAAGGGCGCGCTGATGAGCCGGGGTACCCGGGAGGTGGCGCGGCTGATCAAGGCTATGGGCGGCAATGAGCTGTCAGCCTACGGGCTGTGCCATCTGGGGGACTACGAGGCCACGGTGTTCTCGCCCTACAGCCATAACCGACAGTTCGGCGAGTCCTTCATCCGCCATCAGGACTACCACCGGCTGGCGGAGGGCTATTACACAGTGGAGGCACTGATGGTGCTCCGCGAAAAGTACGGCGTGGAGCTGCCGATATGCATGGCGGTACACAACATCCTGTACGAAAGCGCCGATCCCCGGGCAGAGCTGAGTGCCCTGCTGCGGCGGGGCCTGCGGGCGGAATTCGACGACTGAATATGAATAAAACATCCTCTGTCCGGCGACAATACGGGCAGAGGATGTTTTATTTCGGCGTGCCGCCCGCCGGAAGGGGCGGCGGCGGGACTTCCCGCCAGGAAAGGGACACGCATATGAAGGACTCCCGAAACGAACGGCTGCGGGCCATGTTCGCCGGGCGGGGCTATTACATAGCCATCGCCCTGTGCCTTGTGGCCGCAGGAACGATCGGCTATTTTGCCCTGAGAGAGCGCCCGGTGACCGTGGAGCAGACGGACACGCCGCCGGTGCTGGATATCCAGCCCGTCACTCCCACCCAGCCGGTGGTAAAGCCCGCGCCGGTGGTCATCCCCGACCCGGTGGAGGAGGCGGAGATCACCGAGCCGGCAGAGCTGCTGCCCCAGGTGGTATCCCCTCTGGACGGCACCACAGTGACGGTGTTCAGCATGACGGAGCTGTTATATGACCCCACTATGGCCGACTGGCGCACCCACGATGGCATCGACGTGCAGGCCGATGAGGGCGCGGCGGTGAAGACCGCCGCCGCAGGGACCGTGCAGTCCGTTACCGACGACGAGCTGATGGGCACCACGGTGGTCATTCAGCACGACGGCGGGTACGCCACCCAGTACAGCAGCTTACAGGAAAATACGCCTGTGGCGCAGGGCCAGACCGTGGCCGCCGGGGAGGTCATCGGCTATGTGGGCAGCACCTCCGCCGCCGAGAGCCGCATGGGGCCGCACCTGCACTTCTCTGTCAGCCGGGACGGGGCGGTCATCGATCCCCACGACTATGTGAACGGCGGCGAATAAGCGAAAAGAACGCCCTGTCGGGCGTTCTTTTCGCTTATTTCATAGAGGTGACGGTGCCCATGAACAGGGGCACGCAGGCGTGGGTGTCCACGACCATGTAGAGGAAGGGGCGATCCAGCGTGACGGTCTTGACGTCGGTGGGCTGCGCACTGCCGCCGTTCACCTGCACTGACGTGGCCGCGGCGGCCCTGGTGCCGTTTTCGTCCAGCGACAGATACGTCTTGTGCAGCACGGAGGAGACGTACAGATTATTGCCGCTGGGCGCGCTGCCCATAGCCCGCAGGTCAGCTCTGGACACGTCAAACAGGTCCGTGATACCCATAGCCGTCAGCGCCTTCTCCAGCTCCAACTCCGTTTGGGCGGTAAACCGCGGGATGGACGCCTGCACATCGGCATAGTGATGGTCGGTGATCAGCTGATACAGGTGCTCGCCGGTGAGGTTCTTCAGGTACTCCTCCAGCGTCACGCCCTCGTCGGGCAGCAGCGCTACGAACGCATATTTCCCGCCGTCATAGGGCTTCAGGAAGCCGGTAACGTTGTTGCCGGACAGATAGATGCTCTCGCTGCTGGTCAGGTAATCCGCCGTCTGGCGCGCACCGGAAGCGGCGGTGAAGGTCCCGCCCTCGCGGATATCCGACGCTTCGTAGGGCGTCTCCCATCGGGCGTCAAAGCAGGCGGCGTTGACCAGATACAGCATGGTGGCCTCGCCGGGTGCCTGCTCCAGCAGACTGTCGATCAGGCCGTTTGTCTCCTTGCTGACCCAGCGGTTCAGGTCGGTGACCAGACTGCCGTCGAACGCGGAACGATAGATCTCCGCATTGTAGTAGTTGACGCAGGCGCGCAGGAAGCTGTCCTCCACCCGGAAGGTATCCCGCACCCACGCGGAGTTGGCCAGCGAAACGGCGCAGCTCTTGTACGCAGCAGGCAGGCTCATGCGGTAGGTGTACAGAAATTCATTCAGCTGGTTCAGACTCATGCCCGCCGCCGTTTCCATCTGCTTCAGGGTAGTTCCACCGGCGCCGTTGGCCGTCATGCCCAGTGCGTTCAGGATGGACACCGGCGACAGCAGCACACCCGTCTCTCCCGCCCGTTCACTGCGAAGCAGTGACAGGGCGAAGGCCGACACCGCCTCGCCTCCGGCGGTCAGGTCGGTTGTCGTGTCCAGTGCCTGGGGCACGATATCCTTGGTCAGTGCCTGCGCTTTGATGCCGCAGCCAGGCAGGGCCAGCAGCATCAGCAGCGCCAGCACCAGCGCCGCCGCACGTTTTTTCATAGGATCCGCCTCCTTTCAAAAGGCTCATCTGCTATATAGACGCAATTCCTTCGGAAAAGGTTTCCCGCCCGCAGAAAAAGCGCCGCCATCGGCGGGGATGGCGGCGCGGTATGTCACTTGCAGTATTTCTCGATGTAGGCATCCTGGCACTTGATGATGATATCCACCGCCGCCTGACGGCCCAGCACGTCGCTGACCACGGTCTCCTTGCCCTCCAGGCTCTTATAGACCCGGAAGAAATGCTTGATCTCGCTGGCCACGTGGGCAGGCAGCTCGGAAATATCCGTGTACAGATGATAGGTGGGGTCCTCGAAGGGGATGGCGATGATCTTCTCATCCAGGTCGCCGCCGTCCTCCATGGTGATGACGCCGATGGGGAAGCAGCGCACCAAACTCATGGGGCGGATGGACTCGCTGCACAGCACCAGCACGTCCAGAGGGTCGCCGTCATCGGCCCAGGTGCGGGGAATGAAGCCGTAGTTGGCGGGATAGTGGGTAGAGGTGTAGAGGATACGGTCCAGCCGCAGCATACCGGTGTCCTTGTCCATCTCGTACTTGTTCTTGGAGCCCTTTTCGATCTCGATGACCGCCCAGAAATCCTCGGGCTTTACCCGCGCAGGCGCGATATCATGCCAAATATTCATAGGATGTTCCTCCTGTTCCAGTTTGTTCCGTGGACACATTATAGCGCAGAAAAGCGCGGCGCGCAACGGGATTTTGCGACTTTGTCGAAATGTTTTTTCGAAAGGTGTTGACACAGACCGGGCGGTGTGGTATCCTAATAAATGCCTGATCCGCCGGTGTGGTGGAATGGTAGACACAGGAGACTTAAAATCTCCCGGCAGCAATGCCGTACCGGTTCGAGTCCGGTCACCGGCACCACCCGGTACAGTACAATATCGCGGAGTAGAGCAGTTGGTAGCTCGTCGGGCTCATAACCCGGAGGTCG
>OLOW01003069.1_pt1 | contig 10786 bp, 7 predicted proteins | sample 1672801 | NCBI WGS metagenome assembly OLOW01 (sample SAMEA3136725, study PRJEB25190) | human gut metagenome | biome: human gut; feature: human-associated habitat; material: faeces | place: Austria | collected 2013
CTGTGACCTTCGCTCACAAAAAACACCTCGCGGGATATTACCAGTGAACAGTAACCCTGATATCTCTTTATAAAACCACGTACTGCTGTTTTTCCTGCTTTCTCAGATCGCCCAGAATGCAATATTCACATTCTTTCCTGCATTCTGCAGATGCTCCACAAGTTCTTCTGCTACCTGTTCTTTCCTTTTTTCTGTGATTCCCAATTCCACGTTACTCTTATTGATAGCACCACCGAAGTAGAAATTAATATCCGTTGCCTGCTCAAACAGCATCACACCAAGCAATGCTGCCGCATCTTTTTTTCGTTTCAGCCTGTTAAAGGACAGCCTGTCCTCCATCCATTCTTCACAATATTCAAGTAAATGCTCAATCGTAAGAAATCCCTCTGTCACCAGCTCTGTACCTTCCAGCTTATAATAGGCAGGAACGTCTCCGCAGGCAGTTTCACTAAGAGAGATCAGCTCTTTATCCAAATACCTGGCAGCACACTGTGCAGTAGTTCCGCCGCAGATTACATGATATCCCTCTGAATCGAAAAAGGACTTCAGATATCGCTCATCATGTTCCTCCTTACTTGGCGGACCGATCATAAGGTTTACCACCTGTTTATGCCGCATCCGCAGAACAATAGCTGTAATATCATCATCCGTTTCATTCAGATTCAGATCCAGGCTGGCCTCTGCCAGATAGCCTGCCATCTCCTGTGCGCTCATCCCTTTATGGTACTTTGCCCTGCAGAAAGCCATTACATCATCTCTTCCCCAGCCGCCGTTGGTAGTTTTTCCCATTCCCGCATTGGTGACACCGTCGGACATAATGATCAGCATATCCTCATCTTTCAGTTCAAAACAGCTTTTATGGATTTCCTTCTCTTCGATCATACTTGTCTCCACCGGATAATCAAAGAGCTCGCCATCCCGGATCAGAATTGCATCCGGATTATCAAACTGATAAAGGCTTACCTGTTTCCCCTGAAAATTCAGCACTGTAAAGGTGGCATATGCCAGATTTCTCACACTGCACACAGGAAGCGTTTTTGCCACTGCACGCACTGCCTCATCCAGTTCCACCTGATTAATGATCATGGTACTGAGCATGGTCGCAGTCAGCGTGGAAAGGATATTCGCCTTTACTCCGCTCCCAAGTCCGTCAGAAAGCACCAGAACATGGTCTTCATCATTTTCTTCAATCTTATAGCAGTCCCCACAGAGAAATTCTTTCTTTTTATTCAGGCTCACATGACCAAAATCCATGCATAAGCCGTCAAATTCCACATTCAGTCCATGATGCTTATTTCTTTTCATTCTCTTCTTCACTCTCCAGAAGTATGGTATTTTTCAGTTTTTCTACTGCCACTTTGGTGTCCGCAGCAGTTTCTCCAAGAAGTCCGGCGATCTGCTGCACGATCTTCAGCTGTTCTTCTACCAGCTTATCTGCCATACGCGCAGCTTCAATCTGGGCATTATGAATCTGATCTTTATGCTTCCGCTCCTTTGTAATATCCTTCATAATGCAGAGAATCATTTTATTTTCTTTATCATTCGTCATTACGCGATCCAGATAACATTTCTGATCCTCCAGATAAATCTCATCCTGCATCAGATTCCGTTCAAAAGCCAGTATACTCGCCAGACTGTAATCATCCATGATCTCCGATACCGGTTTCCCGATCAGACGCCGCCTTTTCGGCATATTGAACAATTTGGACGCCGCCTCATTCATCTGAATGATCTTCAGATTATAATCCACAGTTACCAGAAGTCCGGGCATGGCATTAAAGACTTTATTGGAGTAACTTTCCTGTTTTGCCCGCATATATGGAATGCACATGGCAACCTCAGCTTTATTCTGGATAATGGCAATTGCCTTTTCCCTGCATGTGTTGTACCCGCAGGCACCGCAGTTTAATTCATCCTTTGGAGAAAATTTTCCCATTTCCGCCAGAGCATCCCTGATTTCTTCCTCTGAGACCTCTTCCTGTTCCTGTGCAGAACAGTAACCGAAATTCTTTCTCAGCTCAAATCCCGGAAGTTCATAGTCTCCCTGCTCTCTGTGAAAATCTTTTCCAAAGGCTGCATTCTTCACTGCCAGAACATCTGCCAGATAATGTCCCTTCTTCATCTGGAAAGAAGGACCTGCCACACAGCCGCCGCTGCATGCATACATCTCAAGAAAGCAATTTTCAAAATCCTCCGGATGAAGTTCTTCCAGAACCTCCCTGCACTGCTCCATCCCACTTACAGAAAGCCTGCGGATTCCCTTTACAGCCCCAAGCAGGTCTGTTAAACCGTCCGCAATGGCGATTTCTCTGGAACGGTAGGCAATCTGCTCAGGTTCTTTCTCAGTTATGGAAATCCCTTCTTTTTTCATCCATTGCACCAGCTCTTCCAATGTAATCACATAATCCACTTCATTTCCTGAGTCTCTCAACTCTGACATAGCTGAAATACAGGGACTTACATAGACAATCTCTGCCTTCGGATATTTTTTTTTCAGATAACTGGCATGAAACTGCATCATAGAGGCAGACTGTACCAGATTTCCCAGAAGATGCGGATAGTGTTTCTTGACAAGCTGTACGATTACAGGGCAGGCAGAAGAGATCATTATTCCCGGCTCTTTCTGTTCCGCAAAAAGTGCTCTGTACTGCGAAATCATCAGGCTTGCACCTTCTGCTGCATCCGCTGCATCTGCAAATCCCAGCTTCTTCATCGCTTCCCTTATTCCATTGATACCGGTTACCTCAAAACGTGCCAGATATGCTGGATGAAGAGAGGCTATAACCTGCGTCTTATTCTCCATTGCATTGCAGATTGCAGGAATCATATTCTGCTCTTCCTTGGCATCCTGCGGGCAGACAAGGATACACTTCTCACAGTAAATACACTGACTTTCTATGATCCTGGCCTGATGATCATGAACACGTATCGCCTTAACCGGGCAGTTCCGGACACATTTGTAACAATTTTTACAACTGACTTTTTTAAACTGAAGGATTGACTGAAATCTCTGCATGCCTCGTACTCCTTATTATGTAACACTATATTTTTCACAAAAAATTATCTGTAACCGTTCCGTACTTTCACAGAATGATGTACTGCCGAATGATTATTTTTGCCTTTCCATAAAGGAATATGGAGCTGCCGCAAGGACAGCAGATCCATGTGCGACAGCCCCATATACTATTTACGATATCAGATCCGGAACTTTGTCTCCGATATTGTTTTATGCTTTCTCAATCTTAATTGCGCATACCTTATATTCAGGAATTCTTGCGTATTTGTCAAGTGCGGCGTTGGTCAGCCAGTTTGCATTTCCATCCGGGAAGTGGAATGGCATCCAGCTCTCACCCGGTGAGGTCTTCGTACCTACACGTGCGGTAGATTCAATGGATCCTCGTCTGGAAGAAACTCTGACTTTATCACCGTTTTTGATACCCAGCTTATCGGCATCTACGATGTTCATTTCGATAAATGACTTACCTTCGATCTCCATAAGCTCAGGTGTCTTTCCTGTCATGGCTCTTGTTGTGTAATGATACAGAATACGTCCTGTCATAAGGATGATCGGATATTCCTCATCCGGAAGCTCTGCTGACGGCACATATTTTGCAGGGTAGAACCAGCCAAGACCGCGGGAGAATTTACCAACATGCATGATCGGTGTTCCCGGATGATCCTTGGAGGTACATGGCCACTGAAGTCCCTGTCCATGAACTTCTTCACTGTCAAGACGTTCATGGCTGATACCTGCGAAGCTCGGTGTCAGGGATGCGATCTCATCCATGATCTGAGCAGAAGTCAGATGTGGCTGCGGATATCCCATGCGGTTCATCAGATCGATAATAATATCTGTATCCAGTCTCATCTCTCCAGGTACTGTGACAGCCTTGCGGACTCTCTGTACGCGGCGCTCTGTATTGGTAAATGTACCCTCTTTCTCTGCATAGCTTACACCAGGAAGGATAACATCTGCATACTGAGCTGTCTCTGTCATGAAAAGTTCCTGAAGTACAAAGAAATCAAGACTCTTTAATGCTTTGATAATGTGTGTGGTATCCGGATCAGTAACTACCGGGTCCTCACCATAGATATACAGACCTTTGATCTCGCCTGTGATTGCTTTCGGGAATACATCAGTTGCATGAGTTCCTATATTCGGATCAAGTTTTACACCCCATGCTTTCTCGAATTTCTCACGAACTGCAGGATCAGTAACCTTCTGATATCCGGGATACACATTCGGCTGAGCACCCATATCGCAGGCACCCTGTACGTTATTCTGTCCACGAAGCGGGTTAACACCACAGCCTTCACGTCCAAGCTTACCAACCATCATTGCCATATTGGACATGGACATAACGCCCTCTGTACCTGTGGAATGTTCGGTTACACCAAGACAGTAGATGATTGGAGCGCGGTCAGCTTTTGCATACATAATCGCTGCTTTTCTCAGATCGTCTGCGTCAATGTGGCAGATTTCAGCTACCTTCTCAGGTGTGTAATCTTTTACGATTTCCTTTAATTCTTCAAAACCTTCGGTACGCTCTGCAATGAACTTGTCATCCTGAAGACCTTCAGAAAGGATCACATTCATGATGCCGTTTGCAAAAGCAACATTTGTACCAGGTTTCAGTTTCAGATGGATATCTGCTTTCTTAGCCAGACCGATATCACGAGGATCAACTACGATCAGCTTACAGCCTCTCTTGATAGCCTGACGGATCTGCATGCCGACTACAGGATGTGCTTCCTCAGGGTTGGAACCAACCAGCATGATCAGATCTGCATTCTTTGTGATATCCTCAATTGGGTTTGTCATGGCACCTGAGCCAAGAGTCATCGCAAGACCTGCTACAGATGCGGAATGACATACACGTGCACAGTTGTCTGTATTGTTGGTGCCGAAGCAGCAGCGAACCATCTTCTGTACCATGTAAATATCTTCATTAGGTGATCTGGAGCATGCAAAACCTGCAAGGGAATCAGAGCCGTACTGTTTCCTGATCTCCATAAATTTGGAAGCAACAAGATCCAGGGCCTCATCCCATGTTGCACGTTCGAATTCACCTGTCTCTTTATTCTTGATCAGCGGATATTTAATACGCTCCGGTGACTGTACGAAATCGAAACATCCGCTGCGGCCCTTAACACAGAGCAATCCTTTGTTGGATGGTCCGTTTACAGCTTCTGTATCTACGATCTTTCCGTCTTTTACAAGGAGATAATACTGGCAGCCTGTTGCACAGTGAGGACAGGTAGTCAGAACCTTCTTGTCAATCTGGTACGGACGGTATTTCTTTCTGCGCTTCATGGTCAGTGCACCTGTCGGACAGGCCTGTACACAGTTACCGCAGGATTCACAGATACCTTCGTTCCATTTATGTTTGTAATGTGCACCGATCACTGACTGGAAACCACGATCCATAGTGTCGATGGCACCTCTTCCCACAATCTCCTTACATGTATTCACGCAGCGATGGCAGAGAATACACAGGCTTGGATCATAGGTAAAGAATTTATTGGTATCATCTATCGGCATATCCTTCATTTCACCGGGATAGCTTGTCTCAGTCACACCATATTCAAAACAGTAGTCCTGTAATTTACAGTCACCGTTTGCCTCACAGGAGAAGCAGTGTACACGATGGTCAGAAAGAAGGAGGTCAAGGGTATCTTTACGATATGCAACTACTTTCTCTGACATTGTCTGTACTTCATCACCCTCTGAGCAGCGAAGTGTACATGCCGTATCAAATTTGGTTCTTCCATTGTTTGTTACTTCTACCACGCACAAACGACAGGAACCATCCGGCAATACATCTTCCAGATAGCAGAGTGTAGGAATCTCCACTCCGATCTGTCTGGCAGCCTGCAGAATGGTCGTACCTTTTTCCACTTCTACAGGAATTCCATCTATTGTCAAATGAATCATCTTTTCACCCTCCTTAATTCACAGAAATTGCGCCGAATACACAATTTTCCAGACATGTTCCGCACTTAATACACTTGGAGGTATCAATGCTGTGAGGCTCTTTCTTATTGCCTGTGATCGCACCAACCGGACAGTTTCTCGCACACTTGGTACATCCTTTACATTTCTCAGGATCGATCACATAAGAACGCATTGCCTTACATACATGAGCCGCGCACTTTTTATCAACAATATGCTCTACATATTCATCTCTGAAGTTCCTTAATGTGGAAAGTACAGGAAGCGGTGCACTCTTTCCAAGTCCGCAGAGTGAACGGTCCTTGATGAAGTTTCCAAGATGCTCCAGTTTATCCAGATCCTCTACTTCACCCTTTCCGTCTACGATCCTCTCAAGGATTTCAAGCATACGCTTAGTGCCAATACGGCAGGGACCACATTTACCGCAGGATTCTCTCTGAGTGAAGCCCATAAAGAAACGTGCAACCTCTACCATACAGGTATGTTCATCCATAACTACCAGACCGCCGGAACCAACGATCGCACCGTATTTCTTAACAGAGTCGAAATCAAGAGGTACATCCAAATGTTCTTCTGTCAGACATCCACCGGATGGTCCACCGATCTGAACAGCCTTAAACGCAGCACCGGATTTCAGTCCTCCGCCGATATCAAAAATGATTTCTCTTAAGGTTGTTCCCATCGGGACCTCGATCAGACCTGTATTCTCAATAGAACCTGTCAGTGAGAAAGTTTTTGTTCCAGGTGATCCCTCTGTACCGATACTTCTGTACCAGTCTGCACCTTTGAGAATGATCTCCGGAATATTTGCATAAGTTTCTACGTTATTCAGAACAGTAGGTTTCGCCCATAATCCCTGTTCAACTGTACGGGGCGGTTTTACACGGGGCATACCTCTGTTTCCTTCGATAGATGCAGTCAGGGCAGAACCTTCACCACATACGAAAGCACCTGCACCACGGTTGATATGCATATGGAAGGAGAATCCTGTTCCAAGGATGTCATCACCTAACAGTCCCACTTCTTCCAGAACTGCGATAGCGTGTTTCAGTCGTGCTACAGACTGAGGATACTCCGCACGTACATAAATATAACCATGCTGTGCTCTTACTGCGTAAGCTGCAAGCATCATACCCTCGATCAGACGGTAAGGATCACCTTCCATTACGGAACCATCCATAAATGCTCCCGGGTCACCCTCATCACCGTTACAAACCACATAATGAACAGGATCAGCCTGGCGTGCTACCTGAATCCATTTCTTACCTGCCGGGAAGCCGCCGCCACCACGTCCGCGGATACCGGATTTATCAACCTGATCAATAACCAGATCCGGATTCATCTCAAACATTGCTTTCTCCAGAGCCTGGAAACCGCCGCTTGCTATGTACTCATTCAGAGATTCTGCATCAAACTTACCACAGTTCTTCAGAACAATACGGGTCTGTTTCGCGATAAACGGAATATCTTCCGGTCCACGGCTTACTTTACCGCCTTTCTGATAAAGCAGTCTCTCGATAGTCTCATTACCCTGAACACTCTTCTCAAAAATCTCCTGACAGTCTTCGATCTGAACCTTCGTATACTGGATCACATCGTCACCTTTCTGGATACGAACAAGTGGTCCAAGCTCACAGACACCCTGGCATCCTGTTTTCTTTACACCTACATGTGCATCTTTGTCATGAGGTCCAAACTCAATGGTAACTCCCGGAGCATCTTTGGCAATCTCCATGAATTTCTCATAGATTTTCTGAGAACCGGTTGCCACACATCCGGTACCTGAACAGACAAGAATACGACAGTCATAAGAATTAAGTTCTTTCACAGCTTCTTCTCTGATCTGCTCCAATACTTCCTTATTCTGGATCATCCCTGTTCGCCCCCTCTCAGTTTATCAATCAGCTCATCTGCCTTCTCCGGAGTCATTCTCGGATATACCTCTTCATTGACCATCATAGTCGGTGCAAGTCCGCAGGCACCAAGACAGGAAACTGTTTCCACAGTAAACATCATATCGTCTGTCGTCTTCTTTGTCTTTGACAGCCCCAGTTTCTTATAAAGTTCCTCCAGAACCGGTATTGATTTTCTTACATGACAGGCTGTTCCGTCACAGACCTTGATCACATATTTACCTTTCGCATCAAATGAGAAATTCTCATAGAATGTGGCAACACTGAACGCTTTCGCTTCTGTCACACCGATCTGCTCCGCAACATATGTAAGCAATTCTTCCGGGAGATATCTGTACACCCCCTGAATATCCTGCATGATCGGAATCAGTGATGCCGGCTTTTTACCATAGAAAGCAATGATCTCATCCGCTTTCTGATAAAATGACTGATCTAGCATTTCGCACCCTCCTTATACCTGTTTTTTCTCTTTTTATTGCACTCTTTACATATTGTAACGTTAATTATATGCCTTTTTCGTCATTTTCACAAGCGCATTTATAGAAATTTTCTAATTTTTTATCATTTTCCTCTATAGATGTTTATTTTGTTTGTCTAATTTTTATCAGTTTTGTTCAATACTAAACCATCTCAGATGTAAACCAAACTAAACTAAATCAAACTGAACTGCCATTCTTTCTCTAGAGCGTGTCTGAAAAAGGCTTTCTGCAAGATGTGCGTCACAATCAGTCCTAACAAAAAACAGACCACATTTTATGATCTTTGTTTCATAAAATGTGGTCTGACTGTTTCATGCGTTCTTTTTATTGAGCCTGGAAATAATATCCAACGCCCCATTTGGTGTGTACATACTTCGGTTCACTTGGATTGGTTTCAATCTTCTCACGGAGACGGCGGATATGTACATCCACAGTACGTACATCACCCGGATACTCATATCCCCATACAATGTTCAGCAGGTTCTCACGACTGTAAACCTTATTCGGATTAAATACCAGAAGCTCCAGTACATCAAATTCCTTTGCTGTCAGATTAATCTCTTTACCTGCAATAAATACACGTCTGCCTTCACAGTCCATACGAAGATCGCCCACCTGAATGCTCTTTGCCTTTTCTTTCTCCTCGTGGTCGCTTCCCGCACGGCGCATGATCGCTTTGATACGTGCCTTAACTTCCAGGATATTGAACGGTTTGGTGATATAATCATCCGCACCATATTCAAGACCAAGGATCTTATCCATATCCTCGCCCTTAGCTGTCAGCATCACGATCGGCACATTGGAAAATTCACGGATCTGCTGGCATACTTCCAGCCCGTCCATCTTCGGCAGCATCAGATCCAGAAGGATAATATCATATTTTTTATCTTTTGCTTTCTCTACTGCCTCTTCTCCATCATAAGCGCAGTCTACCTCCATACCATCCTGTTCCAGACTAAAACGGATTCCTTTTACGATCAGTTTCTCATCATCTACTACCAAAACTTTCCTGCTCATTCGGTTCTCCTTATTCTACTACTATCTCATCTTTTATCTTTGCAAAAGTACCTTCTTTGATACCCTGTACATTCATAATATCCTCTATCGCAGCAAATGGCCCGCGCGCCGGAATCGGCGGTGACGGGCAAGAAATATCGCGGAATCAATAACCTTTTTCTGTCGCTGATTGCAATGAGCGAGAATTACGAAGATAACCGCTGGGCGACCTTTAAGCAAATGGAAGAAAAGGGCTGGACGTTCAAAAAGGACGAAGAGGGCAAAAGTGCGGCAAAAGGCAACCACGCCCACCACGAGCAGCAGCAGCGCGTAGCCCACGGTGATGCGCACGCCCTTGGAAACGGCCTTGTGCACTGTCTCCTGCACGCGGCCGAAGCGGTAGGTCAGAAGCGGCTCCACCACCAGCATGGGCAGGTAGATGCCAAGGTTCAAAAGCCCGGTGCCGAACACGAAGTTCAAAATGGGATATGCCGCCAAGTACACCACAGCGGCGCTGGCTGCGTACAAAAGTGCGCGGGGCAGCAGCTTTTTTTGCAGCTGCTCCGGGGTAGGCTCCTCGTCCCGCAGGGGTACAAGGCGGCTGAGCAGGCAGGCCAGCACGCGGGAGGGCACCAGCAGCAGCGTCACCGCCGCCGCCAGCATCAGGCCGTTCTGCCCGGTGGTAGCCACGACCACCAGCGGTGCCAGACCCATGCCCTGCATGACCACCGGGTTATTCAGGAACACGCGGTCATGATGGGCAAACTTTTCGGGATCCTTTAAAATCAGTTCCGCAGTACGCTTTTTCATTCCGCAGCCTCCTTTCGTTCGGACGGCAGACGGTGCAGCAAACGGTACAGCCGCTCCTCCGTGCGGTCAATGAGCGCGGACACGCTGTTGACTGCCAGCAGCGCAAAGCAGACGCCGGTCTCGTACACGCCGAAATAGCGGAAGCCCATGGTGGCAGCCCCCACCAGGGCGCCGTACAGGATGCGTCCGAGCCGGTGGTGGGCGCAGGTGTAGGGTTCGTTGAGCAGGAACACCGCACAGAACAGCACCGCACCGGTGTGCAGCTCGTCCCGGATGCCCTGCAGGCGGGGCAGCAGGCTGCTGAAGAGGGTGCTGTCCGCCAGACCCACCTGACGCGGGAAGAAGAAGGCGATGAGCCCGCAGGTGATCAGAAAACTTGCCGATGCGCCGATATGCACGTCCTTCTGGGTCCACAGCACAAGGCCGCAGGCCAGAATGACCAGCGCCGCGCCGGTGCCCATGGGGGCAGCAAACTCGCCCAGCACAACGGCGAGGGCGTTCAGGTTCAGGATACCGCCGCTGCGCAGGGTATCCTCGATGGTGCTGCTCACCGGTACGGCAGAGGCGTTCCACAGGGGCAGCGGCGTACGGAGATTAACGGAAGCGTTGTTACGGTTCGTCCCGCTGCGGGCACG
>OLOW01003070.1_pt1 | contig 10785 bp, 6 predicted proteins | sample 1672801 | NCBI WGS metagenome assembly OLOW01 (sample SAMEA3136725, study PRJEB25190) | human gut metagenome | biome: human gut; feature: human-associated habitat; material: faeces | place: Austria | collected 2013
GTGCAGTCCGATACGATGGAAGAAAAGGTTATGGAGAAAACGGACGGTATCGACGAGTTCAACGGCGGCAAGCACGAGGATTTCCTTGCAATCAACGAGATTAGCGGCCAGCCTGTGACCTGGTGCTCCGACGAGAACCGCTACTACGAGGATTGCGAGGTCACCCCGGCCCTGCAGGGCACCTTCAAGATCAAGATGGCCGACGGCTCCGAGGTCGAGTGCTGGACTGCCTTCGACGCCATCGAGGACCGTTTCAAGGACTGGACGCCCGAGCGCGCCTCCAAGATCTCCAACGTCCCCGCTCGCAAGATCCGCGAGGCAGCACGCCTGTACGCAACCAACGGTCCTGCATTCATCGGCTGGGGCCTGGGCGGCGGCGACCAGCACGGCATCAACGCATCCCAGTTTGGCATTGCCAAGACCATGGCACGCATCCTCACCGGCAACATCGACAACCCCGGCGGCGAGTACGTCGGTCAGCCGGCTGACCCGGACGACAAGGAGAAGCTGTTCCCCGTCCGCGACTCCGAGCTCGAGCTTTCAGATCTCCTCACCCCCGAGATTCAGAAGGACTACATCGGCAACGAGCGGTTCCGCGTCATGTCCTGGCATGGCTTCAAGGCGATCGACAAGTGCTACCGCAAGATGTTCGGCCTGAACCGCCCGATGTTGCACCAGATGCTGTGCAGCCCGTCCCTAATGTGGAAGGCAATTCTGGAGAAGGACCCCTACCCCGTCACCGCCTGCATCTGCTGGTCCTCCAACCCGCTGGCCTGGGCGCCGAACACCAAGCGCGTCTACAAGGCCCTCAAGGCCCTCGAGCTCCTCGTCGTCGTCGACTACTGGAAGACCCCGACTGCAGCTCTCGCCGACTACATCATCCCCGCAGCCGACTGGATGGAGCGCCCCTGCTGCACCACCTCTGAGGACTCCAACGACTTCATCGTTACCGGAGACCGCGGCGTCGAGCCCCTCTACGACCGCCACATGGACTTCGACTTCTTCAGGGCACTCGGCATCGCATGCGGCCAGAAGGAGTACTGGCCCTGGGAGACCTACGAGGACCTCATCGAATACCGCCTCGAGCGCGTGCCCGACATGAATCGCGAGAAGGCGACCAACCTCGGCAACTACTTCCCCTACGGCACGGACTTCTACAAGTACGCAAAGCCCCTTGCCAACGGTCAGCTGCGCGGCTTCGCAACTCCCTCCCGCAAGGCCGAGATCTTCTCCTCCGTCCTCGAGGAGCTCGGCTATGATCCCATTCCTGTCTACACCGAGCCCGAGACTCCGCTGGGCAACCCCGAGCTGGCCAAGGAGTACCCGCTGCGCCTGACCACCTCCGGCCGCATCAGCCCGTTGTACCACTCCGAGATGCGCACGCCCGGTCATTGTACTCGCTCAGTCGTCCCCTGGCCAATGACTTGGATGCACATCAACGATGCTCGTAAGCTGCACATTCGCGAGGGGGACTGGATCTGGATCGAGACGCGCATGGGACGCATCCGCCAGAAGGCTCATGTGGGCTGGGACGTCCCCGAGGGCATGGTCCAGGTTCCGCCTTCATGGTGGTACCCGGAGCTTCCCGCCGAGGAGCCGTGGAGCCAAGGCGTGTTCGATTGCGCCGCAAATGTGCTCATCGACGACGACCCCGATCTCGCCGACAAGATGACCGCAACTTGGAACGCACGCGGCCTGCTGTGCAAGGTCTACCCCTGCATCGACCCGGCCGATCAGTCTGACGAGAACGTGCCCATCGAGTACTACGACAACCCCGATGCCGAGACCGTCTGGGACCGTGCCTACAAGGAGATCGGCTGCTGGGAGCTCAACGGCAAGTAAGATTCCAACGTTGTAATTGCCAACCTTATCGATTTTCTTTTCCTAGATAAGGCGGCAGAAATCCCACAAGCAGGAGGGGCAGTTGCAGCTGCCCCTCCTCTTTTGCGTTCCAAACTTTTCTCGACTAGCACAGATGGAGGCACCCATGGTCTATGGTCCGCCAGCGGGCTTTGTGAGAAACAAGCCCTCTGTTTACATCGACAGGGACTACTGTATCGGCTGCATGAAGTGCGTGCGCCTTTGCCCGCAAAAGCACGTACTCGAACCCGCCCGCGACGAGCACGGCCCTTACTCGCACGTCACAGACCACATGCTTTGCGCCGGATGCGGACTGTGCCTGCAGAACTGCCCCACCCATGCTGTCCGAATCAAGCTGACGTTGCGAGAATAACTTCTCAAGAAACTTGAAAACAAGACTAGCGGAACATGTGTTCGTGATATGATTCTCGCCAAAGCCGCGCTGGAGCTACAGCATGTCTGGTAGCCGCAGATAGGCCGGTCTGCCGAGCATTGGCATAGTGCAACCGGCGACAAGTCGTCTGGCCAGCACAAAGAAGCTTCCACACAAGGAGGGGCAATGGAGAGCACTGCAGGTCATCTCACAGCAAACAACATCCCCATTGTTGCCAAATCCATGCCACCGGCGCAGCGTCTCTGGGGCAAGCCAAGAGAGCGTATTATGCACCTGCTCGACCGCTCTCGACGCCAACGCTTCACGTTCCTCAACGCTCCTGCAGGCTATGGCAAGACAACCGCTCTCGCGGACTGGTTCTACAGCCTCACAAATGCTGGAGAAAAAGCAGCATGGTTCGCCATCGATCGCCGCGATCGCGACTCGAAGTGCTTCTGGCTCAACTTCCACTATGCAATCTGCACAGCCCTGGGTATCGATTTCGTGAAAAGTCTCGGTGCGGTCCAATCCATGGCAAGAAACGAAGCCATCCTCACAATGGCCAACGAGATGAGTCTCAGTGCACGCAAGTGCGGCGGCTTGTTCATCGTTATAGAAGGGCTTGACGTCATCTACGGCTTCGAGACGCTCGAAGAGCTTCTGACGCTCATGTTGGCGCTCTCTGGAAACGTCCATATCATCCTGTCGTCACGTGTCGCCTTCACCAAGCACAGCTTCCCCGGCTTTACCATCCCAGACGTCGCGCTCAATATCGACTACAGCATGCTTGCGCTTACAAAACAAGAGATGCTCGAATACCTTCTTGACGCCGGAGTCGAGCAAGTGGAGGAGCCGGACTTGAATCTTCTCCATGATAAAACGCAAGGCTGGCCAGCCGGCACGGCTATCGTCATGGACAGCGTCGATGCCCATTTTACCGACGAGTGGATCACCAAGATCGCCGCCGCACTGGGCGAGCGTACGCCCGACTACTTGGTCGTGCAGCACATGGAGCCTGACCATTCCGGCTCCGTCGCCGCGTTCGCGCAGGCGTACCCCGGCACGACCATCGTCGCGTCCGCCCAGGCGTTCAACATGATGAAGGCCTATTTCGGCACCGACTACGCGGACCGCCGCGTCGTCGTCAAGGAGGGGGACACCCTGCCGCTGGGCACCCACACGCTGCACTTTGTCACCGCGCCGATGGTCCACTGGCCCGAGGTCATCATGACCTACGACGACGCAGACAAGGTCCTGTTCAGCGCCGATGCGTTCGGCAAGTTCGGCGCACTCGACGTGGAGGAGCCGTGGTTGCCCGAGGCCCGCCGCTACTTCATCGGCATCGTCGGCAAATACGGCGTGCAGGTGCAGGCCGTGCTGAAAAAGGCCGCCGCGCTGGACATCGAGACCGTCTGCAGCCTGCACGGTCCCGTCCTGCACAAGGAGCAGCTGGGCGATGTGCTGGCCGCCTACGACGCCTGGAGTGCCTACCGCCCCGAGACCGAGGGTGTGCTTGTCGCCTACAGCAGCATCTACGGCCACACTGCCGAGGCTGCCAACCGCCTGGCCGAGGCCCTGCGCGAGAAGGGCGTGGAGACGGTTGCCATGGACCTGGCCCGCTGCGATATGGCCGAGGCCGTCGCGCAGGCATTCCGCTTCAGCAAGCTGGTACTGGCCACGCCTACCTACAACGCCGATGTATTCCCCTTCATGAAGGAGTTCATCCATCACCTGACCGAGCGCAACTACCAGAACCGCACGGTGGCCTTTATTGAGAACGGCTCCTGGGCGCCGATGGCCGCCAAGGTCATGACCAAAATGCTTGAGGGCAGCAAGAACCTGACCTACGCTGCCACCACCGTCACGGTCCGCGGCGCGCTGAATGCCGCCAGCGAGGCCCAGCTCGCCGCTCTGGCCGATGAGCTGAGCAGGTAATCTCTTTTCCTCTCAACTGCAAGCCCCGCCTCACAGCGCGTCTCTCGCGCCGTGAGGCGGGGTCTTTTTGCGGGCAGGGGGAGAGGAGGACAACAACAAAACAATTGAAAATTTGCGCTTGACAAATCCGGGCAAATCCTGTATACTATCATTTGTCAATCGCATACGGATGATTAGCTCAGCTGGTTAGAGCGCTGCGTTCACATCGCAGAGGTCGAGGGTTCGAGTCCCCCATCCTCCACCAGACAGTTCGTACTCGAACCCAATTCTTTACGGAAAAGGGTTCGGGTACGTTTTTTTATTTGCAGGGTACCGCACACCAGACAGGGGAGAGGTAAATACGCCATGAATTTGAAAAAAGTTCATCACATTGCCATTATCGGGAGCAACTATGAGAAATCAAGGCGCTTTTATGTGGATCTGTTAGGCTTTTCTGTCATTCGAGAAAATTACAGACCGGAACGCGATGATTACAAAATCGATCTTCAACTCGATGGGATGGAATTAGAACTTTTTATCATTAAAAATTGCCCGAAACGCCCCAGTTATCCAGAGGCTTACGGCCTCCGGCATCTTGCCTTTGCTGTAGACTCTGTCGATGATACCGTAAGAGAATTGAATAAAAAGGGCATCCTGACCGAGCCGATCCGAGTCGATGCTTACACAGGCAAAAAAATGACATTCTTTTCCGACCCTGACAATCTTCCTTTGGAAATTCACGAATAAAGTCAGACCGGCAAAAAATTGCATTCTTGCCGTACTGCGTGTGTAGGGGCGGCCATTGGTCGCCCGCGGGGCATGACCTGCCCGAAGGAGGAGTAAAATGGTACAGGTCGATTTGATCACTGGGTTTCTCGGCTCTGGCAAGACGACGTTCCTGCGCCGCTACGTGCAGTATCTCGTCGCGCAGGGGCACAGCGTCTGCATTCTGGAAAACGACTTCGGCGCGGTGAACGTCGATGCCATGCTGCTGCAGGACCTGATCGGGGAGCACTGCGACATAGAGACGATCAGCGGCGGCTGTGACTGCGACACCCACCAGCGCCGGATGCGCACCAAGCTGATCTCAATGGCAATGCGCGGCTTTGACCGGGTCGTCATTGAGCCGAGCGGCATCTTTGACGTGGACGAGTTCTACGACATTCTGCGGGACGAGCCGCTGGACCGCTGGTATACGCTGGGCAGCGTCATTGCCATTGTGGACGCCAAGCTGGAAAACGAGCTTTCCCCGCAGGCCGACTACCTGCTGGCCTCCGAGGCCGCCAGTGCCGGGCTTGTCGTCATGAGCCGCACGCAGCTGGCCGCACTCGGCGAGGCGGAAGCGGTCATCGACCACCTGAACCGCGCACTGGCCGGCTGCCATTGTGCCCGCCGCTTTGGCGCGGACGATGTACTGTGCCGGGACTGGAACGCGCTGACAACCGCTGATTTTGCCCGCGTGGATCGCTGCGGCTGGCGGCAGACAAGCTACGTCAAGCTGCATTTTGACGAGCACAAGGCGTTTACCTCGCTGTATTTCCTCGAGGCCGGGCGCAGTGTCGCGCAGGTCCGGCAGGCCGCGCAGACGCTCCTGCACGACGCGAAATACGGCCATGTGCTGCGCGTCAAGGGGTTTATCCCCGACGGCGGCGGCTGGGTCGAGCTGAACGCCGCCCGCGACGCCATAACCGTACAGCCCATTCCCAGCGGTCAGGAGGTGCTGATCGTGATTGGGGAAGGGTTGGATAAGGCCGCGATTGAGGCGGCTGTGAGGGGCTGCTAGGCGCGTCTGCGGGCGGATCGAGCGATGCGGAAATTTGCCCAGGTGACACTCGTCACTGCCGCAAACGATAAGGGCACACGCTGTATCCGCCCGCACCGCGCCGGTTGTTAAACGGTTGTGAATATTTATACACGCGAATAAATATACAGACAGCAAAGCCCCGGGATTTTCTGCTTTGGAAAATCCCGGGGCTGTTGTTATTCAGGGCACATTTTCAAAAATTCCGCTTTTCGTCTTATTCTTCGTCAAAAGCCTTCGTCCAGTTGTATTCCCGGTGCAGCGTGTGGCCGGTGTCGCTCTGGGCCTTGCGGGCGGTGTATTCGCCGATGATGGCGGACGGCATCAGCAGGGCCTTTTCGACCTCAGACTGAAAGACGAGCTTCGGATTTTTGATCCTGGGGTTCTTCATCAGGTCCTTCCAGTAGGTGTCGTAGTCCATCATGACCGACATCGCCTCAAACAGCGGGGTCAGGCTCTCATACCGGGCAATGACCTTGTTCAAAGCGTCCAAAAACTGCATGTTGGCCTTGCCCTCCATCATGCCGTCGTCCTTGCCTTTGACGTTGCGACGGCAAAAATAGGCCGTCATCTGCAAAATATCGTCGAATGCCTCCATCTGGCCGGTGGTCAGCCGGGCCGAGAGCGTGTCGCGGTCAATGTAGCGCAGCAGCGCCGCCGTGACTTCTTTCTTCGTCGCGGCATCCTCCGGCACCAGCTGGTTGACCGGCTCGGCGTCGGTCTCCACAAAGTCGGTGGTCTCGACGATGTCCGGCGTTTCGGGTGCGCCGTAGTCGTCCTCCACCTCCTCCGGCATACCGCCGGTGACGTAGATACGATAATTTTCCAGGTCCTCCAAAATTGCGCGGGACAGATAGGGCAGGGGAGCGCTCTTGGTGCGTGCCACCGGGATGACCTTGGCGGCGTAGCGGGTGGCGACACCCTCGAACCAGCGGCGCAGACCGCCGCAGTTGTCAATGACGTTGTTCATCGTCTGGAAGAACGTTGCGTTGCCGCCGTCGATCATCTTATCATTGCCGCGCGGTGTGCCGGCCATTTTTACCATAGCATCGATGATCGTGCGCACGGCGTCCATCTCGTCCGCCGTCAGCTCGCGGATCAGCTTGTCGGGCTCTGCCTTGATCTCCAGCTCCTGGCGCAGCAATTCTGGCGTAGCACCGTAGGAATAAGGGATCGTCGTCTCGGGCACCGAAACATACTCGAGTGTCAGCACGTTCGGGTCGTCGTCCAGCGTGCCGGTCTCTGCCAGAGTCAGCTTGCCCTTCTTGCTGCGGACCCGGTTGGACATGGATTTTGTGATCTCGTTCAGCTTGTCATCGGCGACCTGCTTGTCCACCGGCTCAATGGTGACGGCAATCGCAATGACGCGCTGACGATCTTTTTCGTAGACCTCATAGTCAAAATAGATGTCGGTGTGGCCGTTGATCTCGCTCTTGGCCTTGTCAAGCACGGTGCGGCGCACGTGGGCCCAGTTGGCCGCATTGCAGTCCACCTGCTTTTTCAGCGTCTCAATGTTCCAGACCAGCGGTTCGCCCTTCTCTTTTTTGGTGATGTACAGGTTCTGGTAGCTCTTGCACAGCTCATAAATTTTCAGACTATACTGGCTCTTCATCGGGAGCGTATAGGTGATATTCATCGTTGTGTAGAACTCTTTTAGCTGGATCAGGTGCGGCTTGAGCGACTGGTCGAGCGTCAGCACGATCTTGCCGGTGCCCTCGTCGATGGTCGCGCTGGAAAGCCAGCGGAACATCGTGATTTTCTGGGTGCCCGCCAGGCGGATCCACTGGACCTTGGCGTTGGCGATGTCCTCGATGTTTTTCTTGACCTGCTTGTACATCGAGCCGTTGTGCGGGTCAACGCCGCAGAGCTTCAAAAACTCGTAGATCGACATCTCGTACCGGGGCAGCTCGGTGTCCGACGGCTTGATCATCGCGAAAATGTGCAGCATCAGCTTTTGCTGGCTCAGCGAAAGGCTGTACATTGCGTTCTGGATCAGATCGTTGGATTTGCGGACAATCGTCTGATTGCCGCGCCCGCTATAGGTAGCAACAGGGGCCGAAGGCGACGCCTTGGCAGACTTCACCCTCTGCTTTTTGTTATGGTTGGCTTTTGGGGTCGTTTTCAACGTACTTTGGGGTGTCATTTGCAAAACCTCATCTTTACAACACATTAAACGTATCATAGCAGATTGTGCGCGCTGTGTCAATTATTGTAACATTCAGCACATTTCCTCCGCGCCGCACAAAATCCTGTGTTCTTTTGTTTTGGGATTTTTAGCCCTATTTATATATATTTAGAAAAGTAGTATAGCTATGTCGAATATTCCAACACAAATGTGCGCTGTGTTACAACGGTGCTGTGCGCAGCATTCCAACACAAATGTGTAAAACGCAACAATGTGCGGAGCGTAACAACGGTAAAAAAGTTTTTTTGCAGGAAAATGGCGGCAAAGAAAATTTTGTGGGATTTTTAAAAAGTGTCGAGTATAACAACCCCGGGCGCGAAAAAAGGAAAAGTGAGAAATGTGCGCAGCATTCCAACAGGGCGGATGGAAAAATCCTGCCGCGGGGAAATGTGCGCTGAATAACAACCCGTGCTGAAAAATCCTTGTATTGTGCCGTCGATAACAACCCCGGCCCCTGCAGGGCAAACTGTGCGCAGACTAACAACCCACGGCAGGACGCGCCGCAAAAAAAACGGATTTTTGCGAATTGTGCGCCGGATAACAACCGCTCTGCCCCGGAAAAAACGAATTGTGCCGTGAATAACAATACCGGCTGTGCGCTGTACGGTGGATTTTTTCAGAAATGTGCCGTCGATAACAACAGCCGCCAAAATTCTACAGTTTGGAAACTGTGCGCCCGATAACAACCCCACTGCCGGAAATGTGCGCTGGATAACAACCCGGTCCGGACACGTTTGGAAAGCAAACGAAATTCCGAAATGTGCTGCCGATAACAATAGCCGAATTTTGCCCACCGCGCAAATTGTGCTGTGGATAACAACCTGCCGCCCTCAGAAAAAAGTCCGAATTGTGCGCCCGATAACAACCATTTTTTTTGCCCCGCGATGCACACCGCACCGAAATTGTGCTGCCGATAACAACCCCGCCCGCCGTAAACTGTGCGGGGGATTCCAACGCCGGCTCCCCGGAATTGTGTGCAGGATAACAACCTGTATAAAAGAGGCTGCCCGGCAAACTGTGCCGCCGATAACAATACAGCCTGTAGAAAACTGTGCTGCGGATTCCAACCCCCGCTGCCCCGCTCCGGCAGAAAATGTGCACCGGATAACAACCCAACCCGGCGCCGAAAAAAACGCCGCCGGTGTTGGAACAAACGGCACAGTTTGAAGTGAAAATTTTATTTTTCTTTTTAAAGGGGGTGTGCTACAATAAGAGAGTAAAAAAACTCCGGCTGCAAGGCGCGGCAGGTGTACTGTGCCGTCTTGTGGTACGATACTACTAAGAAAGAGGAAATAAAAATGACAACGTTTAGAAAAATGCGCCGCGGCAAGCGCATCAAGGAATCGTGAGGGTCTGCCGATGAACAAAAAAGCTGTGCCCACCGCCGCGGCGGTGCGGGAACTTGCCGTCCTGACCGGAGCCGTGGCCATCATTGCGGCGGCGGTCTACTTCTTCCTTGTGCCCAGCCATGCCTCGGTCAGCAGCATCTCGGGTCTGGGCATCGTGCTGGCAAACTTTGTGCCGCTGCCGCTGTCAGCCATCACGATGATTTTGAATGTCGTGCTGCTCGTCATCGGGTTTCTGACCTGCGGGCGGGAGTTCGGTGCCAAGACGGTCTACACCAGCATCCTGCTCCCGGCGTTTATCGGCCTGTTCGAGCGGCTCTTCCCGAACCTCGGCTCCCTGACCGACAGCCAGGAGCTGGACGTGCTGTGCTACATCCTCGTCGTCAGCGTGGGGCTGAGCATCCTGTTCAACCGCAACGCCTCGTCGGGCGGGCTGGACATCGTCGCCAAGATCATGAACAAATACCTGCACATGGACCTGGGCAAGGCCATGTCGCTGTCCGGCATGTGTGTGGCGCTCTCCGCCGCGCTGGTCTACGACAAAAAGACCGTGGTTTTAAGCGTGCTGGGTACCTATTTTAACGGGCTTGTGCTCGACCACTTTATCTTTGACAACAACATCAAGCGCCGTGTCTGCATCATCACCAAAAAGGAAGAAGAACTGCGCCGGTTCATCATTGAGGACCTGCACAGCGGCGCGACGGTGTATGAATCCTACGGCGCGTACAATATGCAGAAGCGCCGCGAGATCATCACGATTGTGGACAAGGCCGAATACCAGAAGCTGATGAGCTACATGAACCGCGAGGACCCACAGGCCTTCATTACGGTGTACACCGTTTCGGACATGCGGTATCAGCCCAAGGAATAAAAGTGCCGCCGGCTGTTAAGCTGATCCACCTGCACCGGATAACAGAAAACGATTGACGCAGCAGCGATGAATTCTGAAAAACTGAAAATTTTGGAGAAAAAATTGAAGTTTTTTCAAAAAAAGCGTTGACAAATCCCATCGGGCACGCTATAATATATGAGCGTTGAGGGCAGACGCCCAAGACACAAACCCGATGGGGATTCGCATAATGGTAGTGCAGCGGACTCTGACTCCGCCCGTGGGAGTTCGATCCTCTCATCCCCAACCACACCGCAGCAGCCCAGCTGCTGCGGTTTTTCTTTACGGGGTGTAGCGCAGTTGGTAGCGCGCTTGGTTCGGGACCAAGAGGCCGTGGGTTCGAATCCCGTCACTCCGACCATGCAGAGTGTCCTTATAGGATCTGAGTATCCTGTAATGGACACTCTGCTTTTTTAT
>OLOW01003071.1_pt1 | contig 10784 bp, 8 predicted proteins | sample 1672801 | NCBI WGS metagenome assembly OLOW01 (sample SAMEA3136725, study PRJEB25190) | human gut metagenome | biome: human gut; feature: human-associated habitat; material: faeces | place: Austria | collected 2013
CCGGTAATGAGCGTCTTAAGACCCAGGCCGATCAGGCCCAGGCCCTTTGGACGACTGACTGAGACGGATGTAGCAACAGAAGGATTTGATGCGATCATTCCACACCTGCTTGAGAATCTTCCGGAAGTATTGATGGGACTGGTGGTTATCCTTGTATTGTCTGCTTCGATGTCTACCTTATCTTCATTGGTTCTGACCTCAAGTTCCACACTTACGATCGACTTTATCAAAGCATCGATCGCACCGAAAATGTCAGAGAAGAAGCAGGTTCTTACAATGCGGATCATGCTGGTAGTATTTATCGCATTATCAGCGGTCATTGCAGTCATTCAGTATTCCAGCAAAGTGGCATTTATCGCACAGCTTATGGGTATCTCATGGGGTGCGATCGCAGGTGCCTGTCTGGCTCCGTTTTTATATGGTCTGTACTGGAAACGTACGACAGTGGCAGCCTGCCTTGTAAGTTTTATCTGGGGCGTTGGTATCATGACACTGAACTTTATCAGTAATACATGGCAGTTATTTAGTTTTCCACAGGCATTACAGTCACCTGTAAACTGTGGTGCAGCAGCGATGATCGGTGGATTGATCCTTGTTCCGGTCGTCAGTCTGATCACAAAGAAACCGGATCAGGAGCGCGTAGAGGAGATCTTCTCCTGTTATGAAGCGACAGTAACCGTACCTCAGAAGGAAGCATTGGACTAATATTATTCAAAAAATATACATAATATGTATAAAGCCGACAGACAGAAAAACATTCTGTCCTGCCGGCTTTAACATTTGTGTGAAATGCGTAAAAATGTGTTTGTACAGGAGCTTTTTGAATGTAAAATCAGTTTTCAAAACAGAAAGAAAGTATACGGACATATTAAAAATAGAATGGAAAAATAAATATCAAAATAATTTTTTGCATATTTATTAATTAATACTTGAATATTATGCATAATAACTGTATAATCATGGAAGATTATACGAACTGTATTTTCCTATGAAAGCGGTTGACGGAAGAAAATGCAGAGAGTAAGATAAATGAATGTGTAGAAATACAAATAGGACGATGGCTGTAACGGAAAATGACCGGTCGCAGCAGATTGGAGTAAGATATGATAAAAGCAGGAATTATTGGTTCAACCGGATATGCCGGTCAGGAAATAGTAAGAATTCTTCTTGGACATAAGGATGTGGAAATAGTCTGGTATGGTTCCAGAAGTTTTATAGATAAGAAATATTACGAAGTATTTGGAAACATGTTTCAGATCGTGGATGCAACCTGTCTGGGCGAGAACATGGATGAACTGGCTGAGAAAGTGGATGTTATTTTCACTGCAACCCCACAGGGCTTATGTTCTTCTCTTGTAAATGAGGATATCTTATCAAAGGTTAAGATCATTGATCTGAGTGCGGATTTCAGAATTAAGGATGTTGCTACTTACGAGAAGTGGTACAAGATCGAGCATAAGAGTCCGGAATTTATCGATGAGGCCGTATATGGTCTGTGTGAGATCAACAGAGATAAGGTAAAGGGATGCAGACTTCTGGCAAATCCGGGCTGTTATACAACCTGCTCCATTCTTTCCTTATATCCGCTTGTAAAAGAGAAGCTGATCGATCCGAATACGATCATTGTAGATGCTAAGTCCGGTACATCAGGAGCAGGACGAGGAGCAAAGATCCCGAACCTGTTCTGTGAGGTAAATGAAAGCATTAAGGCATATGGAGTAACGACTCATCGCCATACACCGGAGATCGAAGAACAGCTTGGATATGCATACGGCAGTCCGATCATGATTAATTTCACACCACATCTGGTTCCGATGAATCGTGGTATTCTGGTTACGGCATATGCTTCATTAAAAGAAAAGGTAGATTACGATACTGTTCGTGCTGCATATGACAAATATTATGCAAACGAGAGATTTATCCGTGTTCTTGACAAGGATGTATGTCCGGAGACACGTTGGGTAGAGGGCAGCAATTATGTAGATGTCAACTTTAAGATTGATGAAAGAACCGGACGTATCATTGCAATGGGAGCACTTGATAATCTGGTAAAGGGAGCAGCCGGTCAGGCAGTTCAGAATATGAATATTATGTTTGGACTTCCGGAAGAAGAAGGACTGCTGATGGCTCCGGTATTCCCATAAAGAGTAACGGCATCGGATATCGTGGAAGAACAGATGATATAAGGCGGTGATCGGTATGGAGATCATTTCCGGCGGAGTGACAGCTCCAATCGGATTTCTGGCAGCAGGTATGCACGCCGGAGTAAGAAAAAATAAAAAGAAAAAAGACATGGCATTGCTAGTCAGCAAGTGTCCGGCGAAGACAGCTGGAGTATTTACACAGAATGTAGTCAAGGCTGCACCTGTTATGTGGGACAAAGCATTATGTGACGATATCGGCTTATGTCAGGCACTGGTTGTAAACAGTGGAGTGGCAAATGCATGTACCGGAGAAGCAGGAGATGTTGATGTGGCGCATATGGCAGAGCTTGCGGCAGCAGAACTTCAGGTACCGGCTGATCAGGTTGCGGTTGCTTCGACCGGAGTAATAGGTATAAGGCTTCCGATGGAGACGATCGCGCATGGAATCCGCGAACTTTCAGGGATGCTTTCCGATGATTTGGAAAGTGGAAGTCATGCGGCGGAAGCCATTATGACGACCGATGTATATAAGAAAGAGATCGCGGTAAAGCTGCAGATCAAAGGGAAGACAGTTACCGTCGGAGGCATGTGCAAAGGTTCCGGTATGATCAATCCGAATCTTGGAACGGTGCTTGGATTCCTGACAACGGATCTGAATATCAGTCAGGAGTTATTGCAGAAAACACTGAGAAATGATGTCATAGACACTTATAATATGTTATCTGTCGATGGGGATACTTCAACGAATGACACCGTTATGATATTTGCAAATGGCATGGCAGGAAATGATGAGCTGCTTGAAACGGATGCGGACTATCCGGCATTTGCGGAGGCACTTCGATATATCAATACCTACTTCGTGAAGCTGATCGCAGCGGACGGCGAGGGAACGACGAGGATGTTTCAGGTACAGGTAGCAGGGGCGGAATCCAAGGAGGGCGCAAGAAAGCTTGCAAAATCCGTGGTGACATCAAACCTTGTAAAATGCGCCGTATACGGTTCGGATGCGAACTGGGGACGTCTGGTGTGCGCGATGGGACAGAGCGGGATCGCTTTTGATCCATATAAGGTAGATATTATAATATCCAGTGAGGCCGGTTCCTTAAAAATAGTTGAAAACGGGGTCTGTACCGATTATGATGAAGAAAGAGCGACGGAGATCCTGTCGCCGGATCAGGTATGTTTTCATGCGGATATGCATGCCGGTACAGAGACAGCTTCCGCGTGGGGCTGTGACCTTACATATGAATATATCAAGATAAATGCAGAGTATAGAAAGTGAGGAAGTAAATAAGATGGTAAAGGGAGATTATACAGTAGATCAGGTAATATCAAAAGCACAGACACTGATCGAGGCTTTGCCTTATATCAAGAAATTTCAGGGGAAAACAATTGTTGTAAAATATGGCGGAAGTGCTATGTTGGATGAGAATCTGAAATATAATGTGATTGAAGATGTTGCATTATTAAAGCTGGTTGGACTGAAACCGGTTATCGTGCATGGTGGCGGTAAGGAGATCAGCAAATGGGTAGAGAAGATTGGAAAAGAACCTGAATTTATTAATGGACTTCGTGTAACAGACGGGGAGACAATGGAGATTGCCGAGATGGTATTATCCAAGGTAAATAAGAGTCTTGTCAGCATGATGCAGAAGGTTGGTTTAAAGGCTGTGGGTATCAGTGGAAAGGATGGTGGACTGTTTACCGTTAAGAAGCGTCTGCCAGGTGGAAAAGATATCGGTTATGTAGGCGAGATCACAAAGGTTGATACAGAGGTGATCGATGCACTGGTCGATCAGGATTTTATACCTGTTATCGCCCCTATCGGTGTCAGTGAAGAATATGAGGATTATAATATTAATGCTGATGATGCTGCATGTGCTGTTGCAACAGCATTAAAGGCAGAAAAGCTGGTATTCTTAACAGATATTGAAGGTGTATTTATCGATCCGACAGATAAGTCTACCCTGATCTCAGAAATGGATATCCATGAGGCAAAGGATATCATTGAGAAAGGTGTTGTCGGCGGTGGTATGCTTCCAAAGCTTAATAACTGTATCACAGCCATGGAAAATGGTGTATCAAGAGTTCATATTTTGGATGGTCGCCTGAAGCATTGCCTGCTTCTTGAGTTCTTTACTCAGAAGGGTATCGGTACTGCAATCTTAAAAGAGCCTCTATTCTAAATGATAATTTTAGCAAAACATAAAAAATAAAACAGAAAAAGATCGGAACTGTGTGGTAATAATGAGAAAAACCAGGAACTACAGTTCCGGTCTTTTTTCTATTTTACTATTGTAAAAGGAAAAGAAGTTCGTTAAAATGGAAATGTGTATGGTCATATCGGCATATACAGGAGGTTATGCAGATATGATGAAGAAAAAAAGAAGAAATGCCGGCTGTGTTTTATTCAGGGTAGTAGCCGGATTTATGATTATTTTCATGCTGTCGGGCTGTGGAAATGATCACGTTTCCTATGAACCTGCAGATGTGACAGATGATGCAGATGCACAGGTGACAGAGCAGCAGACAGATGAAAGTTCGGCAACATCGGAAAATACAGGATATGTATATGTCTATGTGTGCGGTGCTGTTAGGCAGGAAGGGGTATACCGGCTGCCGGAAGGCTCCAGGATCAATGATGCACTGATTCTTGCGGGTGGACTGACTGAGGATGCTGCTTCAGGTGTTTTGAATCTGGCAGAGTCGGTTCAGGATGGACAGAAGCTTTATTTTCCAACGAAGGATGAAATGGAGAATCAGCAAGGTGTTCCGGTAGACGGAACATATACGGATGGTCAGGCGAACAATAGTGAACAGTCACAGAAAATAGATATCAATACGGCTGATAAAGAACAGTTGATGACACTTTCCGGTATCGGAGAGGCGAAGGCAGAATCCATCATCCGATATAGGGCGGAGCATGGAAATTTTGCACAGATTGAAGATATTACAAATGTAGACGGGATTGGCGAGAGCCTTTTTCAGAAGATAAAAGAATATATATATGTTAAATAAAGATATAGGGGTGTAATCGTATGAAAAAAGTACTGGTTGTAGATGATGAAAAATTGATTGTCAAGGGATTGAAATTCAGTCTGGAACAGGATGATATGGAAGTCGATGTCGCCTACGATGGTGGAGAGGCATTTGAAAAAATAAAGAACAATTCATATGATATCGTTCTTCTTGACATTATGATACCGGTATATACAGGAATAGAAGTCTGCCAGATGGTGCGTGAGTTTTCCAATGTCCCGATCATAATGCTGACAGCAAAGGGAGAGGACATGGATAAGATCATGGGGTTGGAATATGGAGCAGATGATTATATCACAAAGCCGTTTAATATTCTTGAGGTTAAAGCAAGAATAAAAGCAATTCTCAGACGAAGCGGTAAGAAGGCAGAACCTGTAAAACCTGTGAATATCATGGAAATTAATGGTATGAAGGTAGAGCTTGACAGCAGACGGGTATTTGTTCATGGAAAAGAACTGAATCTGACAGCAAAAGAATTCGATCTTTTGGAATTATTAATGGCACATCCGAATAAAGTATATTCAAGAAACGAACTTCTTGATACTATATGGGGAAGTACATATCCGGGAGATGCCCGTACCGTGGATGTCCATGTTCGAAGACTCAGAGAAAAGATCGAAGATAACCCGGGAGAACCGGTATATATCCATACGAAATGGGGCGTCGGCTATTATTTTAAAGGCTGATATTTGCGATGAAAAAAGACAGAAATGATGATTTGAAAAAGACAAATATCATGATACATGGAAAACAGCATATTCGTCTTCAGACAGTGCTCTTTCTGATTATTGTTCTATTGGTGTTCCTTGTCGCGATAGGTATGCGAACTGTTTTTTTCAATTTGCTTGTAAAAAATGAATATCGTGATGTTGAAAAGCTTCTGAGAAATAATTCAAAAAATCTGGAATATCTGGTCAATGATATTAATTCAGAAGCCGAGGGCACAAGTCAGACTTATCAGGGAGTAGATACACTTGCGTACAGTATGTCGGCCAGGATCATTATCGTTAATACAGATTATAATGTGATCTATGATAGTTTTCGTTTAATGAGGGATACTTATATCATGGATAATGATATTCACAGAATCATGAGCGGTGATGAGGCGGAAAAGATGGTGGCAGATGCTGCTTCGATCGAGTACATGTTTCCTGTGGTAAATCGGGAAGGCTATACCGATGATGTAGCAGTAGTGGCAGTCAGTCTTAAGGATTTCAATGATAATAAGATATATCTGGAGTATCGTGCGAATATTTTGATTTGTATATTTTTGGTACTTGGAGTGATTGCTGCTGTAGTGATTTCTTATACAGCGATCCGTGACACCAGAGAGATACGCAGACAGCTTTTGAACATGAAGGATGGATTCCTTGGGCAGCTTCAAAAGACCGGTTTATGGAAAGAAACCGGTATGGTCGTGGATAATATGAATGGGATATTTGCAAAAGCTCAGCTTCTGGAGGAATCACGACAGGAATTCGTATCAAATGTATCCCATGAATTGAAGACGCCAATCACATCTATGAAGGTTTTATCCGAGTCCATATTGATGCAGGAGAATGTTCCTGTTGAGACATATCGGGAATTTATGAATGATATTGTGCTTGAGATCGATCGCGAAGCCCAGATCATCAGTGATCTTCTGACTCTTGTAAAAACAGATAAGGGATCAGACAGTCTGAATATTGAACGCGTAGATATTAATGAGTTGATGGAGGTTATTCTGAAAAGATTGACTCCGTTGGCAGAAAAAAGAAATATTGAGATTACATTTGAGAGTTTCCGTGAAGTATCAGCGGATATAGATAAAGTGAAATTCACACTTGCAATATCAAATCTCATCGAGAATGGGATAAAGTATAATGTGGATGGTGGATGGATCAGGGTATCGTTGAATGCAGATCATAAAAATCTGTATATAAAAGTCGCTGATTCAGGTGTTGGTATACCGGAAGATTGTGTAGAGCATGTCTTTGAACGTTTTTACAGAGTAGACAAAGCACGAAGCCGAGATACCGGAGGAACAGGATTGGGTCTGGCGATATCCAAGAATATTATCGTTATGCATAAGGGAATTATCAATGTATATAGTGAACCGGGTAAGGGAACTACATTTACGGTTCGTGTTCCGATGAATTATGTCAACTAGACGGAAGGATGAAGGAGTAAGATATGAAGACTAGAATCTTCGGTTATCGAATCGTTATTCGTATGGTCATGGTTTTTGCTTTATTATTTACACTGACAGGGTGTGGAGATAATAAAGTTAAGGATACGACGGGTTCGGGTTTGGATGCCAGTGAAGGCATGGATATATATTCTATTTATTATATGAATGGTGACTGGACTGATTTTGTTGTTAAGCGTACGAATATTGACCAGCTTGAAGCAACAGAGAATACGATAGATAAATTAATGAATCTGTTGATAACATCAACGGATGACAAGAATTGCCAGATACCGGTACCAATGGGCATGGCTTATCAGCGCTACGCATATGATGGACAGGGTGTTGTGACGATTATGTTTAATCTGGATTATGAAACTGCTGAGAATTATCAGATCTTGCTGTGCAAGATGGCATTTACAAATACTCTTTGTCAGGTTGAGGGTGTTGATAAAGTATCCTTTGAGTTGTCTGATCTGATCGGAGAGAGGGAACTTGATACGAGTGTCTATTCAGAACAGTCTTTTTCAACCATAGACGGTAATTTTTTGAAGTCTGATTATTCGGTTGATATCTATGTGCCTGATACAACCGGAAAACGCTTGGATAAGAAAACAATTGTGATCGATGCAATGTCCTACAAGACATCGGAAGAGCAGGTGATGGAAAATCTGCGAAACTCAAAGGAGTGGAAAAGTCCGTTAGGAGATGATATAGATATTTTGGACATCTATGTTCAGGATCGTGTCTGCTATGTGAATTACAGCAGTTCTTTTCTGACAAATGTAGAACAGTATGATGACAGGATACTTTTGTATTCTATCGTAGATTCACTGGTTCAGCTTTCGGATGTAGATAAGGTTGTATTCAAGGTAGATGGTAAACAGGATTTGATCTATGGTGAAAATCTTGATTTTACTAAAGCTTATACGGCAGATTATTCAATTTGTAATTAAAGACACAGCTGTAAAATGCAGCTTCGCAGAGGCCGGCATTTGGAAGTTATATAGCTGTGCGTCAGGAGGAAAATAAAATAAAAAGACCACTGTTCTGGGTAGCGTGTGCCTTTCTGTTTGGAGAGACGGGGGCAATAGCTGGCAGCAGATGGTGTATTTGGGCTGCAATCATATTTGCAGCTCTTTTTGTTATGCACAGATATGAGATGATCGTGCATACGAATGATCGTGTGAAGAAGTTCAGTCCTAAGAGCTTTTGTATAAAGTTGAAACAGGAACCTGAGAAAGCTTGTATGAGGGTAAAACCTGAGGCTGATGAGAATAATGTTATGATAAAGTCCGGACAAGAAAACGATCATATGCAAGGAAATGGTGAGATTGAGAACGATCATATTAAGCTGAACACAGGATATAAGTATAGACGGAGAAGAATCGATTGTGTACATAAGTGGCGTAATACAGTGTTTGTATGGCTGATCTTTGTTTTTGTGGGAATTGCAGGGTATTGCAATATGTCCTCGCTCCGGACACAGGAGAATTTTGCAAAGGTTGCAGCAGGGGCTTCCTGTAAAGTGAGAGGAATTATATATGACAGGCAGGAGACGACTACCGGCTGGGTGATACAGATTCGTGCAAAGAAAGTGGTTATCAATGTAGCCGAAGAGACAAAAGTAGCTGAAGAGGCAAAAGTAGCCGAAGAGACAAAAGTAGCTGAAAAGACAAAAGAAATTGAAGAAGTAGGTAACCAGCTTGCTTATTCGGGACAGATGAAGATAGTCGCATATATGTCAACATCGGAAAAACCGATACTTGGACAAGATGTAGTGCTGTCCGGTGTTGCAGCTTTACCGGAGCATGCGACGAATCCGGGTGGATTTGATGCAGCGGATTATTATAAGGCAAAGAAGATATTTATGTTCTTAAAAGATACTTCTTATGTGGAAACAGGAGTGAAAAAATCTGAACTGTTGAATACCCTGCAGGGGATAAAGGAACGGGTTGCTTCCGTATATGATCAGACATTTGAGCCGAAGGCTGCTTCGGTTCTTTCTGCAATGGTACTAGGTGATAAGCGAGGGCTGGACAGGGATACAAGAAATATGTATCAGCTAAATGGAATTGCACATATTCTTGCGATATCGGGGCTTCATATAGCGATACTTGGTATGACACTTTTTGAATGGCTTCGTAAAAGAACAGGGTCTTATCGTATTTCCGGATGTGTGGCGATGATTGTGGTTGTATTTTATGGAATTATGACAGGACTGTCCGGATCTACCAGCCGGGCGATGATTATGATGGGACTTGTAATGATCGGAAAAGCAAAAGGACGATCTGCGGATCTTCTGACATCGGCAGGAATTGCAAGTATAGGCATGGCTGTATGGAATCCGTATGTGATCCGGGATGCAGGTTTTCAATTATCCTTTGCTGCTGTTGCAGGATTAGCGGTGATTCATCCGGTATATGTTCAGACGTTCGGGAAAAAGGGGAAGCTGAGGCAGGCATTTGGGGTCAGTCTGTCATCTTCTCTGGCTACCCTTCCAATCTGTGTATTCTATTATTATCAGTTCCCGTTATATGGAATACTTTTAAATCTTCTGGTTGTGCCGTTAGTTTCCTGCTTGTTGATGTCGGCACTTGTAACAGCAGGATGTGGCATTATTTCTATAAAGGCGGCAGAGCTTGCCGGGATACCGGCACATTTCATTCTGATATTGTATGAAAGACTGTGCGGTCTGTCCGAGAAGATTCCATTTAGCAGTATAAATGTAGGGCATATTTCTGTTCGAATGGTTCTCGTTTATTATTTGGGACTTGGAGTGGTTCTTTTTATCTTGAGGTGTTATGCGGGAGAGAAGAATTCCTCTCAGAGTACGGATGAGAACAATTCGGCGGGCGAAGAAGTTAATAAGTCGATGAGAAATAATTTGGCAGGCAGGAAGTTGGAAAAGCCAATGACAAACAATCCGTCAGTCCTTATCCTCTTCATCCCCTTCGTTTTCCGGGAAGATGTCGTTGCACCGCCGAATCCGGTAGCGGAAGAACAGGATCGTGATGAACGCATTGATTGCGCTGGCAATTCCGAATCCGGTCCAATAAGGCAGCAGCAGCCCTTCGGGGGCGATCAGGATATAGAGCGTTACCACTTGCGTCATAAAGATCGACGGCAGCAGGGCGATCCAAAAATTCTTATGCCGGACGGCCAGATAAACCGTGATCGTCCATAGCGTCACGGCCGCGAGGGTCTGGTTGACCCAGGCGAAGTATTGCCAGATGACGCCGAAATTCATCAGCGTAATCGCGAACCCCACGACGAACAGCGGAATGCTGATGTAAAGCCGCCGCCGGATCGCACGTTGCTCGAGGTGCAGGAAATCTGCGGCGATCAGCCGGGCGCTTCGGAAGGCCGAATCCCCGCTTGGCTTGGGGAACTGCTACTGCTGCTAATATGCAAATATTTGAACAAAACTTTTA
>OLOW01003075.1_pt1 | contig 10782 bp, 10 predicted proteins | sample 1672801 | NCBI WGS metagenome assembly OLOW01 (sample SAMEA3136725, study PRJEB25190) | human gut metagenome | biome: human gut; feature: human-associated habitat; material: faeces | place: Austria | collected 2013
TGACAGGAGCGTACGAATGAGCAGAAAAAAACAAACCGTGCGGGAACGCACCCAGTGGGTGGCCCTGTGCGGGCTGCTGGTAGCGCTGATGCTGGTGCTGGGTTTTGTAGAGAGCCTGATGCCGGTCGCAGCAGGCGTGCCGGGTATCAAGCTGGGCCTGAGCAACGGCGTATTGATCTTTGCGGTCTATATGCTCAATCTCCCCACGGCGTTTGTGCTGATGGTGCTGAAGGTGGTGCTGTCCGGGCTCCTGTTCGGGGGCGTGAACGCCATGATGTACGCCTTCGCCGGCGGCCTGGTGAGCATGGTGTTCATGGCGCTGCTCAGCCGCGTGCGCGGGGTTCATCCCGTGATGGTGAGCATGGTGGGCGGCGTGGCCCACAACGTGGGCCAGGTGGCGCTGGCCATGGTGATTTTGAGCACGCCAAGCCTGATGTATTATATGGCGGTGCTGATGGTTGCGGGCCTGATCACGGGCGCGGTCACCGGCGTGGCAGCCAACCTTGTGATGAAGCATCTTGCAAAAATCCGCAGATAGTGTGACGCCACACCGGTTCGGTGTGTGCCTCCCGCCTTCAGCGGCCTGAGCCGGACGTGTGCTTTCGCGTCCGGCTGTTTTTCTGTTCATCCCTTAGGCGGTGTCGGAAGCAGCCACCCGAAAACGGGCCTCCTGCCGCGGCGGATCTTCCGGGGGCAGGGCCGGAGCCTTAGCCCAGCATGAAAACAATGGTTTCCGGTGTTATCCTGTTTTTTGACATTGGCGCCCGATTTGAATCATGAGAATGAAAAAAAGCCATTCTGCAGGAGAGGCCCGTCAAAGGGGACGCATGGACTTTCTGCGCAGCTTTCCTCCCCGCTCAATTCGTCTGACACCCTGCCGTCTTCTGCCGCACCAAAAGCCCGCTCACCTTGACAGTCCTTTTTATTCCATAGTACAATACAAATCGATCGCAGGCTGTGCCGCCATGCGCGGCGCCGCTGTTTTTGGGGGGTTGAGGATGCAGCAGACCTTTGAGCACCTGCTGGGGCTTCCGGCCGAGTCGGCGCTGGCGATTCTCCGGGCCAGCGGAATCACCGGCGTTCAGGTCAAGGCCACCGCCGCTCCCCCACGACGTGCCCCGTCGCCCGCGGACGCGCTGCGTACCCCGGAGGGAGAAGCGCAGGGCTATGCGTCCACGCGTGTGGTGGCCGTAGAGGACGATGGGCGCACGCTCATCGTTTCCCGCTTTTTAACGGGCATGCCCCGGGAAAGGAGCCAGTCATGACCGCACCGCTCTACGCGGAGATCGACCTCAACCGCCTGCCCAGGCATGTGGCCATCATCATGGATGGAAACGGACGCTGGGCCAAGCAGCACAAGGTCAAGGTGGCGCTGGGGCACCGCACCGGCACCGAAACGCTGCGCGAGATCATCCGTTCCTCCAGCGATATCGGAATTGAGGCCCTGTCGCTCTATGCCTTTTCCACGGAAAACTGGGCCCGCCCCGCCGCCGAGGTGGAGGCGCTGATGCAACTGATTCTGGACTTTTTTGCCAGCGAGATCGACGAGCTGGACGAAAAGAACGTGCGCATCACCATATTGGGCGACAAGGACGCCCTTCCGCCCCGCCAGCGCGACGTGCTGCGCGAGGCCGAGCGCCGTACGCTGGAAAACACGGGACTGAGGCTCAACATCGCCATCAATTACGGTGCGCGGGCCGAGCTGGCGCGGGCTGCCCGGCAGATCGCGCAGGAGGTGCAGTCGGGAACGCTGGACCTTTCCCAAGTAGATGAAAAGGCCCTTTCCGACAGGTTGTATACCCATGATCTGCCGGATGTTGATCTGCTCATCCGCACCAGCGGAGAGATGCGCCTGAGCAATTTCCTGCTCTATCAGTGCGCCTATGCCGAGTTTCTCTTCCCCACGGTGCTGTGGCCGGATTTCACCGTCGAGGACTATCACCGCTGCATCGCGCAGTTCCAGGGAAGAAAACGCCGCTTTGGCAAACGCGAGGAATGAACGTTTCCAAGGAGGAACCATGAGCGAAAGCAATCCGCAGAAAAAAACATCCTCCATGATTCAGCGCTGCATCACCGGCGCGGTGCTGGTGGCGCTGTTGGCCGGCGTGCTCCTTGTGGGAAGCTGGCTGTTTGCCTTGGCGGCGTTTTTGTGCCTTTCTTTGGCTCTGTACGAGGAGCTCACCGCTCTCAGCCGCGGGGGACATTATCCGGTTTGGTGGACCAGTTTCGCGGGGCTGGCCATCTCCGTGCCGCTGATGATGTTCTATTCCTCTCTGGTGATCATTCCCATTCTGGCGCTGCTCTCCTTTATTGTGCTGCTTGTGGTGATGCGGCGGGAAAATCCGGATCTGGTGGATATCTGCATGAGCGAGCTCCCCATGCTTACGGTGGTGCTGCCGGGGATGTGCCTGTTCGGCATTTTGGATACCGAGCCGCGAAGCCTCCAGGCGCTTCTGCTGGTGCTGGTATTCGCCATCGCCGTGGGCGGCGATACCTTCGCCTACTTTGTGGGAAGCGCCATTGGCGGGCCCAAGCTGTGCCCACACATCAGCCCCAACAAAACCGTGGCCGGAGCTGCCGGCGGGCTGGTGGGCAGCATTTTGTGCGCGGTGGCCGCAGGCCGCATCTTTACGCTGTGCTTTCCTGATTTTTCGGGCTTCCCGCCCATTTGGGCCGATATGCTGTGCGGCCTGTTTGGCGGCATTGCCGGACAAATGGGGGACCTGTTTGCCAGCATGGTCAAACGCCACTGCAAGATCAAGGATTTCGGCCATATCTTTCCTGGACACGGCGGCATGCTGGACCGGCTGGACAGCATCGTTTTTACCGCCATCATCGTCTATTCCTATCGTGTGATTTTGCTGGCTTCCATTTGAGAAAAGAGGTCTTGGCACATGAAAAAACGCCGTTTGGCTATACTGGGTTCCACGGGCAGCATCGGCACGCAGGCGCTGGAGGTGGCCGCGTTGCATCCCGACCGCTTCGAAGTGGCCGCGCTCACCGCGTATTCCAGCCGCGAAAAGCTCTTTGAGCAGGTGCGGGCTTTTCGTCCGCGGCTGGCTGGCCTGGTTCAGCCCATTCCCCGGGAAGAAATTCCTGCGGACCTGCGGTTCTGCGAATGGGTCTTTGGCCCCGAAGCGCTCACGCTGGCTGCTCAGGCGGATGCAGACGACGTGCTGGTGAGCGTGGTAGGCATGGTGGGCCTGAAAAGCGTGCTCACGGCGCTTGCCGGAGGCAAGCGTGTGCTGCTGGCCAACAAGGAGGCGCTGGTGGCGGGCGGCCATCTGGTGATGGAGGCAGCCCGGCGCGTGGGCGAGCATGCGCTTCTGCCCGTGGACAGCGAGCACAGCGCCATCTTTCAGTGCCTTCAGGGAGCGGGCGGGAATCCGTATTCCCGCATCATCCTGACCTGTTCCGGCGGTCCGTTCCGCACCTGGACTGGAGACGAGATTCGGGCAGCCACAAAGGAACAGGCGCTCAGGCATCCCAACTGGGTCATGGGACAGAAGATCACCATTGATTCTGCGACCCTGTTTAACAAAGCGCTGGAGATGATCGAAGCCAGGTGGCTTTTTAACGCGTGTCCCGAACAGATCGAGGTGGTGGTTCATCCCCAGAGTGTGATTCACAGCGGCGTGGAATTTGCCGACGGCGCGCTGATCGCCCAGCTGGGTACGCCGGACATGCGCCTGCCCATCCTCTACGCCATGGCCTATCCCGACCGCCTGCCCACCGGCGGCAAAAGGCTGGACCTGTTTTCGGTGGGAGGCCTGACCTTCGAGCGTCCGGACGAGGCGCGCTTCCCTTCTATTCGCCTGGCGCGCGAGTGCCTGCGCGCAGGCGGCGCGGCTGGCTGCGTGCTCAACGCCGCCAATGAAGTGGCCGTAGGCGAATTGTTACAATCCAGCGGGAAGGAACCCATGCGCATCGGTCGAATCTTCGATACTGTGGAGGAAACGCTCTCGCGCGTGGGCAACCTGCCGGCCGCGTCGCTGGAGCAGGTCATGGAGGCTGACCATCTTGCGCGGGATACCGCGCGGCAGGTTCTGCATAAGCTAGGCTGATCCCTCTAGGCTGATCCCTCCAAAGAAAGGATTTTGATCGCATTGTATATTTTGCTTGCTATCGTGCTGCTGGGCGTGCTGATTACGGTCCATGAGTTTGGCCATTTCGCGGCTGCCCGCCTGTGCGGGATTCCCGTAAAGGAGTATTCCATCGGCTTTGGTCCCAAGCTCGTTCAGTGGAAAAGCAAAAAGCACGAGACCGTGTTTTCCATCCGGCCTATCCCCCTGGGCGGCTACTGCATGTTCTATGGCGATACCGACGACGACCCCAACGGCGAAAAGAAAGACGATCCCCGCAACTATAACAATGCCCCCGTATGGAAGCGCATGATCTCCGTGGCGGCGGGCCCGCTGATGAACTTCGTGCTGGCCTTTGTGGTGGCTGTCGGCCTGATGGCGGCTTACGGCGTGACGATTGCCACGCCATTCGTATCCAGCGTGACCGAAGGTTCACCTGCTGCCGAAAGCGGCCTGATGGCAGGCGATGTATTTGTCAGCGTGGGCGGGCAGGATATGACCGGACGCACCGTAACCGATGTGAGCGACGCCATCGGCAGCCTGGGCGCAGGGTCGGCCATCGACATCACCGTTTTGCGGGATGGTGATCAAAAGACCCTCACCATCACTCCGCGTTATGACGAAACCGAGGAGCGCTGGCTGATCGGCATCATGATTCAGCAGGGATATGAACCCCTTCCCGCAGGGCAGGTGATTCCCGCCGCATGGGACACCTGCGTGGACGCCTCCACCGCCATTGCCTCGGCGCTGGGCAAGCTCTTCACCACCGGCGAGGGGCTCAATGAAACCAGCGGTCCGGTGGGCGTGGTGCAGCTGGTAGCCGAGCAGACCCAGCAGGGCGGCATGGAAATCTTCCTGTACCTGACGCTGATGATCTCCATCAACCTGGGGCTGGTGAACCTGATTCCCATTCCGGGACTGGACGGATCGCGCCTGGTGTTCATGCTGATTGAGGCTGTGCGCCGCAAGCCCGTTGACCAGAAGATCGAGGCGATGATTCATCTGGGCGGCTATGTGTTCTTGCTCGGGTTTATGGCGTTTTTCACCTTTAAGGACGTGGTGCGCATCTTCCAGTGAAGATGCGCCGCGGGCCGTTTGCTTGTGTGCAAAGCAAACGGCCCTTTTGTTTTGCAAAGGGCATACTTTCCATGCCCCGGACCATACTACCCCTGCAAAGAGCTGTGGGGGGTGAAGGAGATATGATTGCGTCCCGGACGGAGGGCGAGCGCGCTCTCGTGCGCATTCATGACGAGTATTGCGAAAGCGAGCCGGAGGCCTGGCTGCCCAGGCTGAACAAGATCGTGACCGACGCCTACCGGAGGCGGACCGCTGAGGGACGGTAGCCTGCCTTGCTGCCCGAAAGCGAGGGGAGGCGCGCATGGAGCAGTACGCAAAGTATCTCAGAAAATCCCGTTTCGACCGGGATTATGCTGAAATGAGTGTGGAAGAAACGCTCAAGCGGCACGAGGCCATTTTGGACCGTCTGGCAGGAGAGCGCGGGTACCGCGTGACCAAAACCTATTATGAGGTCGTCTCCGGCGAATCCATTGCCGCACGGCCGGAGATTCAAAAGCTGCTGGAGGAGGTCAACGCAGGACTGTACGCCGGGGTGCTGGTGGTGGACCTGGAGCGCCTGGCGCGCGGCAACAGCGCCGATCAGGCGTATATCAGCCAGGTATTTCAGTTTTCCGGCACCAAGATCATCACCCCTGCCAAGGTCTACGACCCCAGCGATGAATTTGACGAGGAATACTTTGAATTTGGCCTGTTCATGAGCCGCCGGGAGTATAAGACCATCACCCGCCGTCTGATTCGCGGGCGGGACAGCTCGGCTTCGGAGGGAAAGTATATCTCCAGCATCGCGCCCTACGGCTACCGCCGGCTGAAGCTGCCGGGCGAGAAGGGCTATACGCTGGAGCCGCATCCTCAGGAGGCAGAGGTGGTGAAAAAGATGTTCGACCTGTTTTTGCACAGGGCGGGCACCAAGCAAATTGCCAACGCACTGAACGATCTGTCGGTTCCCACGCGTCACGGCGGTCCGTGGAGCTATTCCACCGTTGGCCAGATTCTCGCCAATCCCGTCTATATGGGCAAGATTCGCCGGGGATGGAGCCGTCAGGTCAAAAGCGTCGAGGACGGCATGGTGAAAAAGCGCATCAAGCGCTGTCAAAGCATGGAGGATTACCAGCTCTACGACGGGCTGCACCCGCCGCTGGTCAGCGAGACGGATTTTATGCAGGCACAGGACATCCGGCGCGAGCGCCAGCCCGCCGCCAGGGTAAAAAAGACATTCGATCTGCAAAATGCCTTTGCCGGGCTGATCTTCTGCGCCCGCTGCGGCAGCCGCGTGGGACGTACCACACTGTCCGCCGCCCAGCACAGCCGCGCGCGGCTGCGATGTGTCAATGGGCGAAACTGCCATAACGCCAGTGCCGATTATCAGGCGGTGGAGCGTGAGATCATCGCGGCGCTGCGGTCCTGGTATTCGGGGTATCACGTGCGCATTGACGCCACGGGCTACGAGGAGGAGTTGGACGATTGCCGGGCGCGGTTGGACCGTCTGGCACGCGAGGAGGACAAGCTGAAAACCCAGCTGGACAACGCGCACGACCTGGTGGAGCAGGGCATCTATACCCCGGCGGTATTTCGGGAGCGCAGCGAAAAGCTCGCGTCTGCGCTTGAGGAGCTGGCCCGGAAAAGAGCGTCATTGGAGGCGATGCGTGACCGGCTTGCGGCGGCGAGAGACGGGGACGCAAATCTGATTCCCAAGACCGAGGCGCTCCTGGAAAGCTACGACCGGATGACCAACCGCGAGCGCAACACGCTGCTCAAGGCCATTTTGCGCCGCATTGAATACGAGAAAGGCCCTGATGGGAAAATCGTGATTGACCTCTATCCCCGGCTTCCGAAAATGTGAGGGCCTTTGGGCATCATGGATTCACACATGTGTTCGTCAATGATCCCACCATGGGCTATGGGCTGTTCATTGAATGGATGCTGGCGCAGGAAAATCCGTAACAAGCAGCCCCGCGTCCTTGTAGGACGCGGGGCGATTTAGGCAGGATTATCGTATGGTGATGGTTACCCCGTCGGATGCCTCCGGGCTGTCTGGCTCGGCGCTGCCCTCCGCCTGCGCACCTCCGCCGGTCGTGGCGCCGCCGGTATAGACCGGATTCTTAAGCAGCTCGCCTAGGTCGATGCGCTCCTGATTGATCTCGTCGATCTCCGCACGCCGCTTGACCGGAATGCAGTTGGTGCAGCCGGTCAGGCTGGCGTATTTGCCGCTATCCAACTCGCCATAGGTAAAGGCGGTCAGCGGCAGATACTTGTCGCGCACGGAGCGGCAGGTGGCCGTAGCATGGTAACTGGTGCCGCCGTCGGGGTTGTAGTACACTTCCAGATCATCGTCGGGATAGGGCAGAGTGCGTCCGTCGTCATCCCAGACAACCACCTTGGTATTCTTTTTCAGGTTTTCCCACAGCCAGCTGATACACAGGCCCTCGTCGTTGGCGGTGCGTGCCACGCGCACGCAACCGTGACTGGCCTTGCGGCCCAGCTGCGATCCATACTTGCTGAAATCCTTGGTGCCGTCGGCAAATTCCACATAGGGCACCTGATGCAGAAGATCGCCGCCGTTGAAGCGGATGCCCATTTCGCAGTACATGCCCTCGCTATCAAAGCCGCCCACCCAGCTGCCAATCAGGTATTCGCCGGCGGCGGTCTCATTGTAGGGCTGGTCCTTGTTGGGCAGGCCTGTGGACACCGCGCAGCTGGACCAGAGCTTTCCGTCGATGAACATGTACAGCCGCTGGGTCAGTTTGTCGATGATGATGCCGTACTTGTTGTTGGGCGTGACCGTTTTGAGCAGGCTGGTCTTGACATATCCACGGATGATGCGGTCGTAGTAGTCCATGCCCTCGATGAGGGTCCATCCGTCCTCGTCCTCACCCAGCACGTGGACGGCGGCAAGCGATCCGTTGATGCTGCCTCCCATCCACTCGTTGACCACCTTTTCGCCATTGGGCGATACGCGGGGATAGACGACCTCCTTCTCACTTACATCCAAAACCGTAATGGGCCGCTGCAACAGCTCCCAGCAGGCCTCCTCGTCGGTAATGTCGTAGGCGAAATCCTCCCCGAACCAGGTGCTGCTGCTTTCAAACCCTTCCAGGTTGCCGGTGGGCAGGTTGTCCACATTCTTTTCTCCCGCTGCCAGGGCGGCAAACGGACAAAGGACCGCTGCGGCCAGCAGCGCCGCCAAAAAACGCCTGTGTTTCATCAGGACCCCCTTCCGGCCGTTACGGCCCGTCCTTGATCTGAATATGCACTTCGGTTTCATCCATATCGGCCATGGCCGGCACAGCCTGCGCCTCTTCTTCTTCTTCTGCGGAGGCGGACGCCTGCTGTGAGGTACTCTGAGGCGTGGTCAGGCCCATGGCCCGGTTTTCCTCGTCAATTTCCGCCTTGCGCTGCACGGGGCTGCAGTAGGGGCAGGGGGTCAGCTTCGCAAAGCTCCCTGTGTCCAGCTCGCCGTAGGTGAAGCCCGTCAGCGGCAGGAAGCGGTCCTTGACGCTGGAGCAGTTGGCCGTGGAATGGTAGTACTGTCCGCCGTCAGGATTGTAGTAGAGTTCCAGGGCATCATCCGGATAGGGGATGGGCGTGAGCGCCGCCAGGTATTCCTCTTCCGTAATCGCGCCGCGCTCCAGGTTTTCCTTGGCAATCTCGGACTTGGCACGCGGAGGCTGGCAGGTCAGACAGGGCTCGAGCTCCTTGTAAGCCGGCGTTTCCAGCTCGGCGTAGGTAAAGCCGGTCAGGGGCAGGTACTGGTCGCGCACGCTGGAGCAATAGGCATCCGCATGGTAATACTGGCCCCCCTCAGGGTTGTAGAACAATTCCAAATCGTCGTCCGGGTAGGGCATTTTGCGGCCCTTGTCGTCCCAGACGAGGACTTTGGTGTTGCGCTTGAGATTGTCCCAGAGCCACTGGGCATTGAGGCCGTCCTCGTTGGCGCGGCGCTGGGTGCGCACGCAGCCGTGGCTGGCCTTCTGGCCGAGCAGGGCCTCCCAGCGGCTGTAGCTCTTGGTGCCGTCGGCGTTGAGCACATGCGGTACCTCGTGAATCATGTCACCGCCGTTGAAGCGCAGCGCCATGCCGCAGATCATGCCCTCGCTGTCGAAATCGCCCACCCAGCTGACGATCAGGTATTCGCCGGCGGCGGTCTCGTTGTAGGGCTGCTCATCGTTGGGCAGGCCCGTGGACACCGAGCAGCTGGACCAGAGCTTTCCGTCGATAAAGACATAGAGCCGCTGGGTCAGCTTGTCGATGATCACGCCATACTTGTCGTTGGGCGTGACGGTTTTGAGCAGGCTGGTCTTGACATAGCCGCGGATGACGCGGTTGTAGTAATCCAGCCCCTCAATCAGCGTCCATCCGTCCTCGTCCTCGCCCAACACATGCACGGCGGCGGACGCGCCGTTGATGAAGCCGCCCAGCTTGTCATCGTTGACCTTCTCGCCGCCGGGGGTCACGCGGGGATAAATCTCCTCGCGCTGCCCGGCATCCAGCACGGTGATGGGCCGCTGCAGCAGCTCCCAGCAGGCTTCCTCGTCGGTGATATCGTAGGCGAAGTCCTCCCCGAACCACGTTTCGCCCGTCTCAAATCCCTCCAGCCATTCTTCCACGGTCTTGGCCGAGGCACGGGGCAGGCCGCCCAGCATAAGGGCACTCAGAAGCATGAGCGCGGCGCATCGCTTCAGCATTCGCAGCATCGGGGGAGCTTCCTCCTTTTCAACAGGTTCATTTAGCGCTGGTCCTTCTGTCGCAGCTCCACACGGCGGATCTTGCCGGAAATGGTCTTGGGCAGCTCGCTGACAAATTCGATGATACGGGGATACTTGTAGGGGGCAGTGGTGCGCTTGACATGCTCCTGCAGTTCCTTCTTGAGCGCGTCGCCCGCCTCCCAGCCAGGCTTGAGCACGATGGTGGCCTTGACCACCTGGCCGCGAAGCTCGTCCGGCGCGGCGGTGATGGCGGTTTCCAGCACGGCGGGGTGCTCCAGCAGCGCGCTTTCCACCTCGAAGGGCCCGATGCGGTAGCCGCTGGACTTGATCACGTCGTCGGCGCGGCCCACATACCAGTAGTAGCCCCATTCATCGCGCCAGGCTACGTCGCCGGTGTGGTAGAGGCCGTTGTCCCAGACGGTCTTGGTCAGCTCCGGGTCCTCATAGTAGCCGGAGAACATGCCGATGGGTAACGCGTCGTCATCGGTATGGATGACGATCTCGCCCGTCACGCCCGGCGGGCAGGAATTCCCCTGATCGTCCACCAGGTCCACGTCAAAGATCGGGCTGGGTTTGCCCATGCTGCCGGGGCATACCTTCATGAAGGGGAAGGTAGCCAGTGTGACCACCAGTTCCGTCTGTCCAAAGGCCTCCAGAAGCGGAATGCCCGTGCGCTTGAGCCACTCGGCGGCCATGTCGGGGTTGAGCGGCTCGCCCGCCACGGCGCAGTGATGCAGGTGGCTCAGGTCATAGCCCGCGAAGTTCTCCTGCAGCATGTAGCGGTACATGGTGGGCGGGGCACAGAAGGTGGTCACGCCATAGGTACTCATCTGCTTGAGGATGTCGCGGGCGATGAAGCGCTCAAAGTCGTAGACAAAGACTGCGCTCCCGGTCAGCCACTGGCCGTAGAGCTTGCCCCA
>OLOW01003079.1_pt1 | contig 10775 bp, 10 predicted proteins | sample 1672801 | NCBI WGS metagenome assembly OLOW01 (sample SAMEA3136725, study PRJEB25190) | human gut metagenome | biome: human gut; feature: human-associated habitat; material: faeces | place: Austria | collected 2013
GTTCGTGACGCTCGGCATGCATGACGCGGTTCAGCACGGAATTTTTTCCGACGCCGGAGGGGCCGGAGATCGCAAACAGTTTTCCCTTCATGGCTGCAAATTCGTCTCCTCCGATGATTTTTCTTCCATACGCGCGCAGATCGTCTCGGGCGTGACGGACGAGAGGATCACATGGTCGGTGTCCATGAGCAGAACGGACTTCGTTCTGCGCCCGAACGAGGCGTCGAGCAGCATCCCGCGCTCCCGCGCTTCCTGCACGACGCGCTTGATGGGCGCGGAATCCGGGCTGACGACGGCGAGAATGCGCGCAGCGGCGACGGCGTTGCCGAAGCCGATCGAAATAAGCTTCATGTCTGCCTCCGGTTATTCGATGTTCTGCGCCTGCTCGCGGATCTTTTCCAGCTCCGCCTTGAGGTCGACGACGGTGCGGGCCTGCTCCAGATCGTTGCCCTTGGAGCCGATGGTGTTGGACTCACGATTGAATTCCTGCAGAAGGAAATCCAGCTTGCGGCCGATGGGGCCGCCGGCCGTCAGCATCTGGTCAAGCTGATTCAGATGGCTGCGCAGGCGGACCGTTTCTTCATCCACGGCGATCTTGTCGGCGTAGACGGCGGCCTCCTGCAGAATGCGGCTCTCGTCGATATTCGTCGCGCCGAGCACCTCCTGCATTTTTTCGGTCAGCCGGGCGCGATACTCCGCAAGCGTCACGGGGCTGCGCGCCTCGACCTTTTCCACAAGCGCCAGAACGGTCTTCGCGCGGCTGCGGAGATCGGCCTCCATGGCCGCGCCCTCCTTCTCGCGCATGGCGTTGAATTTGGCAAGCGCCTTCTTGACGACGGACAGAATATCGTCTGTCAGCTTCTGCTCGTCTTCCTCCTGCTTCTCAATCACAAAGACGTCGGGCATACGGGACAGGGCAGTGACGGAAATGTCGTCTCGGACGCCGTAATCGGAGGCGATGGACTTGAGCGCGGCCAGATACCCTTCCAGAACGGGCTTATTGAGTGCAATCTTGACGCTCGTATCCTCGGTGACATTAACGGTGATGAACATATCCAGCTTCCCGCGGTTCACGTTCGCCTTGACGAGCGACTTGACTGCATCCTCCGCAAAGCCATAGACGCGCGGGAGCTTGACGTTCAGATCCAGATAGCGGTTGTTGACTGCCCGCAGCTCGACGGTGATCTCACGTCCGTCGATGATTTTTTCCGCGCGGCCATAGCCGGTCATACTTCTAATCACGTTGTTTCCTCCATTTTTCTCAGGGCTGTTCGTCCGGCTCATCCGCTGCGGCAAGCGTTGCCGCGATGGAATACTGTCCGATGGCTCCGGCAGAGTCAAAGCCGTCAACATAGACCGTGACCGGCACCTGATACGTTCCCTCCTGCGTATAGCCGCTCATGTCGGCGACGATGCGGATGCTGGTCGCGGAGATCCGCGACGCGTCAGCCGCAGCGGCGCGGATGGTGACCTGCACCTGCTGGGACAGGCTCGTAGCCTTGAATTTTTCCTCGTCAACGCCGACAAATACAATGTTTGTCGTGCGGAGCGTCTTGATCTGCTTGCCCTTGATGGTGATCCGGACGGAGACCGTCTCCTCGCCGGAGACGTTCTTGGCATCGTTCGGGATCAGAATGGCGCGCTCGACCGTTTCGTCGTTGCTCGGCAGCGTGGACAGATCGATGGGCTCAAGTTGGATCGAATTGAGACCGTCGAGCACGGTGGAGTCGCCGGAGAGCGTAACGGCCTTGGGCTCGTAATCCCAATCCAGATCGGAAAGCTTCGCGCCGCCGCCCTCGGTGAACTGCACCTCGATGGGCACGACCTTATATTTGACGATCTTCATCGTGACCTCGATCGCGTCGGCGCTGAGCGTCAGCTGCGTCGGGTCGACCTGCGCGCCGTCCTTGTCCAGCAGCACGACGGGGACGGATTCGGTGATGGTCTTGTCCACATTGCTGCGCTCGATGGTGATCTGGACGTGGTCGACGGTATTGACGACCGACTCCGGCCCCTCGATGGTGATGGAGTCAAAATCAAAGCTGGTGCTGTCGAGCATATAGCCCTCGGCGATCTTGACGCTGGAGAAATCGCCCCGCACCTCGACGGACTTGCGGATCTGCCGCTCGACGGTGAAGGTGATATTGGCAGGGGATTTATCCATCTTTGTGATGGACGAGGCGGACACGGCGCTGGGGAGCGTGATGTCGTAGGACATGGTGTAGTCCTTCGTGCTGCGCACCTTGGACACGTCGATCACGGCCTTCAGCTCGTCCTTATGCTGGTCGAGCGTCTTGAGATCAGCGTTTTTGCCGTAAAAATGCACGGAGACGAACTCCTGATAGTCGCCGGTGATGACAAGCCCGTGATCCTCGCGCAGGACCTCCGCGCCGGAGAACGTCACGGGGATATTGCCGATGGTCAGATCGACGTCCGGGTTCACGACGGTCATGACGTAGACCCACAGGCACATGGCCGCAAGGACAGAGACGATCAGGGAGAAGAGCTTACTTTTCATTTGGAACCGTCCTTCCTGCTGAAGCAGCCGGCGAGCCGTTTGAGCAGCGTCTTCTTCTCGGCCTCGTCCGCGAGCAGCTCATTGGACAGCAGCCGCTGCAGCGTCTGGGGGGCCAGATGGCGCTTGAGCATCCCGCCGATGGCGACGGAGATCGTGCCGTTTTCCTCCGAGACGATCACGACGACCGCGTCGGAAACCTCGCTCGTGCCAACGCCTGCGCGGTGGCGCGTACCGAGGTCGCTCGGCAGGTGCGGATTGTCGCTCAGCGGCATGACGCAGCCCGCCGCAGCCACACGGCCGCCGCGGACAATGACCGCGCCGTCGTGCAGGGGCGAGTTTTTAAAGAAGAGATTGCGCAGCAGCTGCTCGGACAACTGCGCGTCGACGATGGTGCCGGTCTTGAAATACTCGTCGAGCGGCGTTTCGCGCTCGAAAATCAGCAGGACGCCGACACGCTCACGCGACATGATCTCGCAGGCCTGCACCGTGGCGGAGATGGCGCTCTGCTCGGTGGTCGCGCCCGATTCGGACGAGAGCAGATGGAAATGCAGCTGCGCGCCGACACGCTCAAGCGCGCGGCGAAGCTCCGGCTGGAACACAATGATGAGCGCGATCGCGCCGACCTCAAGGATCTTGTTGAGCAGCCAGTTTAATGTATAGAGATTCAGCACGTCCGTCAGCAGCGTGATGGCCAGCAGCAGCAAGATCGCGCGGGCCACGCGCGCTGCGCTCGTCGAGCGGATCAGACGCAGGAGCGAATAGAAGATTATCGAAACGACCAGGATATCGACAATATCTGAAATCCCGATAGAAGGGACTTGATACAGAAGATTCTGGAAGAATTCACGGATCATAGCCATACAGTCATTCTCCCACTGATACTTATAGATGATTTGAATTATACTCCAAATTCTCCCCCCGCGCAAGCCCATGCAGCAAGAAAGTTTTTGGGAACGGCCTGTCCGAGTGAGAACGGACAGAAACGTGGGCCGCGGGTTTTCGTCATATCCCCGGAGGAATAAAAAATTTGTATAATTTCAACGCACAATTTTCACCTTTTTGTGGACAATTTTCATGCCGGTTCTGTTGGAAGGCTGTTACAATGAAGCTGTAAGAACGATCGCCGCCCGGGGCGGCGGGGAGCGTATGCCTCTCGCCTTTTCTCTGTGGGGAGAAGGATTCGTCCGGCGCAGCAAGCGGTTTTGCGCGCTGTAAGAGCAAAACGTTTCGTTTTCCTGATACAGGAAAACGCGCCGCAGGAGAAAGGGGAATGGAAAAGGAAAATGGCCGATACGATTCTCAGAATGACCGGGATCCAGAAATACTTCCCGGGCGTCCACGCGCTGGACAATGCGCAGCTCGAGGTCCGCGAAGGCGAGGTCATGGCGCTCGTCGGCGAAAACGGTGCCGGCAAATCGACGCTCATGAAGGTGCTGACCGGCATCTACCCGAGCGACGGCGGCACGATCGAGTTTTTTGGCAAGCAGGTCCAGATCCACGGCCCGCGCGACGCGCAGGCGCTCGGCATCTGCATCGTCCACCAGGAGCTGAACCTCATGCAGCACCTGACCGTGGCGGAAAACATCTTTATCGGCCGCGAGCCGATGAAGGGCCCGTTCGTCGACAAGGCGAAGCAGAACGCCATGACGCAGGCTCTGTTTGAAAAGCTGCATCTCGACCTTGATCCGAAGGCCGTCGTCAAGACGCTCTCGGTCGCCAAGCAGCAGATGGTCGAGATCACAAAGGCGCTGTCCCATGAGAACACGAAGCTACTCATTCTCGACGAGCCGTCCGCCGTCCTGACCGACACGGAGATCGACGATCTGTTCGTCTTCATCCGCCAGCTCAAGAAGACCGGCGTCGGCATCATCTACATCTCGCACCGCATGGATGAGCTCAAGCGCATCACCGACCGCATCACCGTCATGCGCGACGGCCAGTATGTCGACACGCTCGAGACGCCCACGGCGGAAATTTCCGAGGTCATCCGGCTCATGGTCGGCCGCACGATCTATGAAGAGCCGAAGACGAAGTCCATGTGCCCGCCCGACGCGCCCGTCGTGCTCGAGGCCGAGCATCTGTGCTCGCTGGACGTGAAGGACGTTTCGTTCCAGCTGCACAAGGGTGAGATCCTGGGCTTTGCCGGTCTGGTCGGCGCGGGGCGGACGGAGACGATGCGTCTGGTCTGCGGCGCGGACCCGATGGACGCCGGCGTCATCCGCGTGAACGGCAGGGAAGTGAAGATCCGCAGCCCGAAGGACGCCGTCCGCTACGGCATCGGCTATCTCTCCGAGGACCGCAAGCGCTACGGCCTGTGCCTCAATCTGTCCGTGACCGACAATACGGTCCTGCCCAGCCTGGAGCAGCTGTTCCGCGGCCCGTTCGTCAACGACGGCAAGGCCGACCGGCACGCGCAGGATTACGTTGAAAAGATCCGCACGAAGACGCCGAACACACGCGCCCGCGTCGGCAGTCTCTCGGGCGGCAACCAGCAGAAGGTCGTCATCTCCAAGTGGCTCCTGCGCGACTGCGACGTGCTCATCTTCGACGAGCCGACCCGCGGCATCGACGTCGGCGCCAAGAGCGAGATCTACAAGCTGATGACCCAGCTGGCCGAGGAGGGCAAGGCCATCATCATGATCTCCTCCGACATGCCGGAGCTGCTCCGCCTGTCTGACCGCGTGATCGTCATGTGCGAAGGTCACGTTACCGGCGAGCTCGACATCTCCGAGGCTACGCAGGAATCCATCATGACATATGCAACCAAGAGGGAAGAGGGGTAATCAATCATGGAGAAATTAGGTAAGAAAAAGCTGGATATGCAGAAGCTGCTGGCGCCGGCCGCGCTGGTCATCCTGTATATCGTGTTCTCGATCTTCGGCAATAACTTCCTGTCTCTGGACATGGTCAAAAACATTCTGGAGTCCAGCTACTACATTGGCTTCATGGCCTTCGGTGTGACGTTCATCATCATCACCGGCGGCATCGACCTGTCTCTCGGCACGGTCATGATGTGCGCAGCGTTGCTGGGCGGCTACGTGTTCAAGCAGGGCTGGCCGCTGATCCTCGCCATCGCGCTGACGCTGTTCGTCGGCATCGCGTTCGGCTTCGTCAACGGCGTTCTGATCGCCAAGCTGAAGCTGCCTCCCTTCATCGCTACCCTCGGCACGCAGATGATGTCCATGGGCTTCGGCTCCATCATCACCAAGGTCCAATCCCAGACCTGGCCGACCGCGACGGCGGAAGTCGGCGGCTGGTTCAAGAAGGTCTTCATCCGCGCGGAGCTGTTCGGCATCAAGGGCTTCCCGGTCGGCGCGTTCTGGCTCATCGGCTTCTTCATCATCGCGGCGCTCATCCTGCACAAGACGAAATTCGGCCGCTACGTCTACGCCATCGGCTCCAATGAAGAGGCGACCCGCCTGTCCGGCATCAACGTCGACAACTGGAAGGTCGCGGTCTATACGCTCTCCGGCTTCTTCGTGGGCATGTGCGGCCTGTTCTACGCCGCGGCCTACACCACCATCACCCCGGGCACCGGCAACGGCCAGGAAATGAACGGCATCACCGGCGTCATCATCGGCGGCACGTCCATGTCCGGCGGCTCCGGCACGATGGTCGGCACGCTCATCGGCGTGTTCATCATGTCGGTGCTGAAAAACGGCCTGTCCTCCTGCGGCCTGCAGGCTCCGTGGCAGACGTTCCTCACCGGCGTCGTCGTCATCGGCGCGGTCCTGCTCGATATCGCAAGAACGAAGGCCGCCAACCGCGTCAAGAAGGGCTAAAGCCCAACATCCGTAACTTGTATCCTGCACGCAAAGCGTGTTTGATAAAAAATTTAGGAGGAATCAATTCATGAAAAAACTGATCGCTCTGCTTCTGGCACTGGTCATGGTCCTCGCTCTGGCTGCCTGCGCCGCCAAGACCGAGCCCGCCAAGACCGAAACCACCACCGAGACCACCACCACGACCGAAGAAACCACCACCACCGAAGAGGCGCCCGCCGAGGAAACTCCGGCCGCTGAGACCACCGGCGAGAAGATGTACATCCCCGTCATGGCGAAGGGCTTCCAGCATCAGTTCTGGCAGGCAGTCGCCGCCGGCTCCGCAGCCGCTGCGGAAGACTACAACGTCGACATCTACTTCGACGGCCCCGCTTCCGAGACCGAGATCGACGCGCAGGTCAACATGGTCAAGAACGAGCTGGCCAAGAACCCCAAGGCCATGGCTCTGGCTGCCCTGTCCACCGAAGCTGTCACCGAGATCCTCGAAGAATGCGCAGAGAAGAACATCCCCGTCATCGGCTTTGACTCCGGCGTTCCCGGCGACACCACCGGCGCTGTCAAGGCGACCGCCTGCACCAACAACGAGAACGCGGCTGCCATCGCTGCCGACAAGTTCAATGAGAACGAAACTGTTGTCGAGGCCATGAAGAACGCGACCTCCGACAACCCCGTCATCATCGGCTGCCTGTCTCAGGACGCTGTCTCCGCTTCCGTCACCGGCCGTACCACCGGCTTCGTCGATGAGATGGCCAAGATCGCCGAGACCTATCAGCCTGGCAAGGTCTCCATCGAAGGCCACGCCAAGTGGGAAAAGAAGGTCGACGCTCCCGCCATCATCATTGAGGTCGCCATCTCCGCTACCACCGAGGCTACCGCGGTCCAGACCGCTGCCAACTCCCTGCTCGGCATGAACCCCGTTGCGATCTTCTGCTCCAACGAAGGCGCTGTCACCGGCTTCCTGGCTGCTGTTTCCGACGGCGAGGATCTCGCTGAGGGCGGCAAGTACGCGGGCCTGGTCGTCGCCGGCTTCGACGCTGGCGCTGCCCAGAAGAACGCGGTCCGTCAGGGCTGGTTCTACGGCTCCGTCACCCAGGATCCGTATCAGATCGGCTACAAGGCTGTTGAGCTGGCTGTCAAGGCTGCCAACGGCGAGGCTGTTGAAGACGTCGACACCGGCGCACAGTGGTACGATGCTTCCAACATCGACGACGAGATGATCGCCATGCTGGTTTACGATTGATCGAGACCGAAGCACCTCTGTCATTCCCCAAAACAGATCGTGCCGCCCTCCGGGGCGGCACGATCTCTATCCGATTCAGGAATATTCTGTAAAGCAAAACGTTTCGAAGCGGGGTATGGAGAAAACGCCGGAAGACAGCCGCGGGACCTGCGGATATCTTGCACGTTTTCCATAAAAAGAAGCATTCTGTTTGGGCAAACTGCCGCTTGACGCAAGGAACCCGCGTGCGGTACAATATAGAAAAAGCGAAACGTTATGCGATACAGGAGCAGCTATGTCGACCATCAAAGACGTCGCCCGCAGGACCGGGCTTTCCCTTTCCACCATTTCCAAATACCTCAACGGCGGCAATGTCCGCGAGGAAAACCGCCTCGCCATCGACGCGGCCATCGAGGAGCTGGATTATTCCGTCAATGTCTTCGCCCGCAGCCTCAAGGCCAACCGGTCGATGACCATCGGCGTTCTCCTGCCGACGATCTCCAGCCCGTTCTTCGGGCGCGTCGTGGCGGCGATGGAGCCTGTGCTGCGCCGCAGCGGTTACGAGTGCTTCGTCTGCAGCTACGATTTTGACCGCGAGCAGGAGCTGAAAAAGCTCGAATTTCTCGCGCGCTACCACGTCGACGGCATCGTCTACGTCCCCGAGAACGTCACGGCCGGTGAGGTCCGCGCCCGCGTCGGCGCCATCCCCGTCGTGCTGATCGACCGTTCGCTCGACCAGGCGGACTATGACACCGTCGTGGTCGACAACCTCAACGCCGTCTATATGGCCATCGAGCTGCTGATCGGCCGCGGCCACCGCCGCATCGGCCTCATCGCCGGCCCGCAGACCATCTCCACCGCGCGCGAGCGTACCGTCGGCTACCGCCGCGTGCTGGAGGATTACCGCCTGCCGGTCGACGAGTCGCTGATTCTGGCCGGGAACTACGACCTCGAGTCCGGGTCGCGGCTGTTCCGGGCGCTGCTCGATATGCCGCAGCCGCCGACGGCCGTCTTCGTGACCAACTACGACATGACTCTCGGCGCGATCATGGCCGCGCATGAGCGCGGCGTGGCGCTGCCCGCGCAGATGGACTTCATCGGCTACGATAACGTCGACCTCTGCTCGATCGTGACGCCGCGGCTCGACATCGTCGAGCAGCCCATGGATGAGATGGGCCGCCGCGCGGCCGAGCTTCTGATCGCACGCATGAGCGGCAGCGACCAGCCCGCGCGCCTCCTGCGCCTCAAGGCGAGACTTGCAAACACGTGAACCCGTCCGGAAGGACTTTGACGAAAAAACCTGAAATGATATAAAGGAGCGAATCAAATGGCAAAGAATCGTTACATCGGCGAATACCCCGTGATCGGCATCCGCCCCATCATCGACGGCCGCCGCGGCCCCATGCAGCTGCGTGAGAGCCTGGAAGACCAGGTCATGGCCATGGCCGAGGCCGCAAAAAAACTGTTCGAGGAAAATCTCTATTACTCCAACGGCGAGCACGTGAAGGTCGTTATGGCCGATACGTCCATCGGCCGCGTGCCGGAATCCGCCGCCTGCGCGGAGAAGTTTAAGCGTGAGGGCGTCGCCATCACCCTGTCCGTCACCCCCTGCTGGTGCTACGGCTCCGAGACCATGGACATGGATCCCATGACCATCAAGGGCGTCTGGGGCTTCAACGGCACCGAGCGCCCGGGCGCTGTGTACCTCGCCTCCGTTCTGGCGACTCACGCGCAGAAGGGTCTGCCCGCCTTCGGCATCTACGGCCATGAGGTGCAGGACCGCGATCAGGTCACCGAGATCCCCGACGACGTGAAGGAAAAGCTCCTGCGCTTCGGCCGGGCGGCCGTCGCGGCGGCCACGATGCGCGGCAAGAGCTATCTGCAGATCGGCTCCGTCACCATGGGCATCGGCGGCTCCATCATGGATCAGGACTTCATGGAGGAATATCTGGGCCTGCGTGTCGAGTCTGTCGACGAGGTCGAGATCCTGCGCCGCATGGAAGAGGGCATCTACGATCACGAGGCCTATGAAAAGGCCCTGGCCTGGACGAAGGAACACTGCAGGGAAGGCCGCGACGACAACCCCGAGTACGTCGACTTCCTCGGCGAAAAGCGCCGCATCAAGTTCACCCCCGAGGAAAAGGAAAAGCAGTGGGAATTCACGATCAAGATGTACTGCATCATCAAGGATCTGATCCAGGGCAACCAGAACCTGCCCGCAGGCTTTGAGGAGGAGAAGGTCGGCCACAACGCCATCGCCGCCGGCTTCCAGGGCCAGAGACAGTGGACCGACCACTGGCCCAACTGCGACTATCCCGAGGCCGTGCTCAACTCGTCCTTCGACTTTGAAGGCCCGAAGGAGCCGATGGTCTTTGCGACCGAGAATGACGTCCTCAACGGCCTTGGCACATCCGCTATGGTTCGGTGGCGGAACTGGCCCAGATGAATATCCGCCACATCCAGGGGCAGCTGGCGGCCTGCGGGGCGCTGGTGACCGAACCCATGACGTACAGCCGGTTTTACGCCGCCGTGGTGACCGCCATGGACCTGCCGGTGGGGCACCCGGCCCGGGGGCTGCACCTGGAGCGGTATATTCGCCCCTATTTGGAATACTTGGTGGACCGGGGGGACCTGACCCTCATCGAACAAAACGGCGCCCCGGCGGTGGCGCCCAAGGAGGCCCGCCATGGGCGGTAAGACGGTGGTGCTGGGGCTCTCCGGCGGGGTGGACTCCGCCGTGGCCGCCCGCCTGCTCCAGGAGCAGGGCTACACGGTCTACACCTGCACCGCCTGCGGCGATGAGGTCAAGGCAGACTTTGTCCCGGCCACCGGCCACAGCTATGAGGCCTCGGTCGTTGCCCCGACCTGTGAGAAGGACGGCTACACGAACCACGTCTGCTCCGTCTGCGGCGACAGCTACCGCGATAACTATGTCGACGCTGCCGGTCATCAGTACACGGACACCGTGACTGCTCCGACCTGCACCGCCGCCGGCTACACCACGCACACCTGCTCCGTCTGCGGCCACAGCTACGTCGATTCTGTCGTCCCGGCCACCGGCCACACCTACACGGAGTCCGTGACTGCCCCGACCTGCACGAATGCCGGTTACACCACACATCTGTGCTCCGTCTGCGGCCACAGCTACATTGATTCCATCGTCCCGGCCACCGGCCATGACTATGTCTGGCAGATCACCCGCGTGCCGACCTGCACGGCGGAGGGCGTGAAGACCTTCACCTGCTCGCACTGCGGC
>OLOW01003083.1_pt1 | contig 10770 bp, 9 predicted proteins | sample 1672801 | NCBI WGS metagenome assembly OLOW01 (sample SAMEA3136725, study PRJEB25190) | human gut metagenome | biome: human gut; feature: human-associated habitat; material: faeces | place: Austria | collected 2013
GCATTCCTACGCCGGCATTACCCGGATCAGGTTCGAGGGACCGGACGGCAATACGCACTCGTCGCACTTACGAAGAAACGCATCCGAAGGCGTCGCCAACTTGGAAAGCCACGCCGCCGTTGCCGAGCTCGCCTCGTACCCATCGTAACCCCATGCCGGTTTCCGCTCGACGTCGAAGGGGTCGGGCTCTACGAGAAGGTCCCCATCGCCCAAAAGCGCATCGAGCTCCCAGCGCGTGGCACCAGCTGAGCCCTCCCGCGCAACCGCCAGCAGATTCGCAACGCACGCAGGAGACCAGACGCTGTTTGCGTTGCCCCCGCTCTCACTTTGGGCAAGGATTCTCCCAGAGAGAGCCCTTGCCACCCTCCACGCTTGTTGACTAGCCGAATTTGCTACGCTATCCATGACCCGCTCCTCTCTACGATGTCCGCATTATCCCACGCGTACAAAGTGCGCCTGGCCCATGGTCGGGACAGGGCGGCGTTCGCCATGCATGTCCCATAGGGCGGACCCGCGTGAATCGAGGCGCACCTTACAATGCACCACACCACAACCATCCCGGAAAGGCCGCAAACCCATGCTCAACGAAACGATCGGGGCCGCTTTTCGCAGCTCGGCCATGCTCATAGCCAACGACCGCGTGCACCTCGTACCGTACTGTGATCAGCTATTTGAAGACCACTTGCGACTAAGAATGACGCTTTATCCGGCAATCACGAAGTTCATGGCCGCAACGACGAGCGACGTGACTTCCTATAGGAAGATGCAGGTCGAAGACGAGGCTGGCGTGACACTGGCAATCCTCGACAACGAAACAGACGAGTTCGTCGGCGAAGTGATGGTTCACGACTTCGACGCCGAACCCTGGGAGCTTGGCTGGGATGTCTTGCCGGAACGCCAAGGAGAAGGGTACGCGTCATCGGCTGCGTCAGCCCTAGTCGATGCTCTTAAAGTGCTGCCGGAATGCCCAGGGGCGATAGTGCGGACGCATGCTGACAATGCAGCGAGCATCAAAGTGGCTCGCAAGATCGGCGGCATCCCTTTCGGAATAGACACCACGCCAGCCGTAAGCCTATTGGGAGAAGACCGCATCGCCAAGCTTACGTTTTTCGCGCCTTGCGCACGCTGACGGGCCATGCGAACGTGCGGGACTCAAGGAAGCGATGGGGCGGGCTAGGTTCCGGATGGTCGTTTGGATTGCCAACGATGCACTGCTGTCACGCCGGCCAAGCGCCATATCGCTCGCGTCTCCGCACAGTTTCGATCGCGGCAGATCGGCGGCAGCGCTGGCGTATAATATTGGAAAGCGAATGTATTGCATTCCGAGTGAACGGAGTTCCGATGCCAGGCTATAAGGACCTCATCACGGAGAATCCCGGCGAAACCGCCATCCGCAGTTATTTGGTGCAGGGCGACCAGGTGTCAGTGACCCTGCGTATCCCGGACACCCTGCGCGACGCGGCCAAGGATGAGGCGGCCCTGCGCGGCATGAGCTTCAGCGCCTTCGTCCGCACCTGCATGATCGAAGAGCTCGCGAAGAAAGGCCGATAACGACCATGGGCACCAGCACCTATTCCTACACGGTGGTCTCCGGAGGATTCAACGAGGACTTCTATGAGCAATGCGTTATCGAGCGTATGACCGAGGAGCTCGGCTATACGCATCTATACGGCCCGGACGTTATCCGCACTTCTGACGAGTACCGCGATGTATTCCTGCCGGACATCCTTGAGGACTCCCTCGCGCGCATCAACAAGGGCCTCCCCGCCGCTGCAATCGACGAGGCGATTCTTAAGATCCAGAACGTCGAGGGCGGAACGCTTGAACAGCACAACGAAACCTTCAACGATTACCTGCAATCTGGCGTCGAGGTGCGCTTCTTCGATGGCAAGCAGGAGCGCGACGACATCGTTCGCCTGCTCGATTTCGACGACCCCGAGAACAACGACTTTCACGTTGTGAACCAATGGACGTTCGTGGAATACTCCGAGAAGCGCCCCGACATCATCGCGTTCGTGAACGGCATGCCGCTCGTAATGTTCGAGCTAAAGTCGCCCTCGCGCGAAGAAACCGATGCATCCGATGCCTATTTGCAGCTTCGCAACTACATGCACCACATACCCAGCATATTCGTACCGAACGTCTTCTGCGTGATGAGCGACATGTCCGAGACTCGCGTTGGCACCATCACCGCCGACGAAGACCGCTACGTCGCGTGGAAATCAACCGACGGAGATTACTCCGAGACCAAGACGGCCACTTGGCAGACCATGCTCGACGGCATGATGTCCAAGGCGCGCCTGCTCGACCTCATCCGCAATTTCGTCTGCTTCAACGACAGCAACGACAAGGTCATCAAGATCCTTGCCGCCTACCATCAGTACTTCGGCGTGCGCAAGGCAATCGAGCGCGCGGAAGAAGCAGTCGCGGGCGACGGCAAGATAGGCGTGTTCTGGCATACGCAAGGCTCCGGCAAATCCCTTTCCATGGTGTTCTTCGCGCACCTGCTTCAACGCCACTTGGATAGCCCCACCATCGTCGTTATCACCGACCGCAACGACCTGGACGACCAGCTGTTCGGGCAATTTGGACGTTGCTCGGCATTCCTGCGCCAAAACCCCGTTCAGGCAACAAGCCGCGAGGACCTGAAAAACCTCTTGGAGGGGCGCGAGGCCAACGGCATCATATTCACCACCATGCAGAAATTCACCGACGGCGACGAGCCGCTATGCGACCGCAGCAATGTTGTGGTGATGGTGGATGAGGCGCATCGGGGCCAGTACGGCCTCACTGAAAAGATGGACGCCAGCGGCAAGGTGTCCGTTGGGGCGGCACGCGTAGTGCGCAAAGCGCTGCCCAACGCGTCCTACATCGGATTCACTGGCACGCCCATCGCCCTTGAAGACCGCAACACCCGCGAGATCTTCGGCGATTACATCGACGTCTACGACATGACTCAATCCGTGGAAGACGAGTCGACTAAACCCGTCTACTACGAAAGTCGCGTGGTAGCGCTGCATCTGGACAACGACGCGCTAGGCAAAATCGATGCCGCCTATCGGGAGTTCGCCGACCAAGCCGACGAGGCAAGCATCGAGAAATCGAAGCGCGATCTAGGCGGCCTGAACGCCATCTTCGACACGCCCGAAACCATTAACGCGCTGTGCCAAGACATCGTGGAGCACTACGAGAACAACCGCGCCGACGTGCTCGCCGGCAAGGCGCTCATCGTGGCCTACAGCCGGCCCATCGCCATGAAGATATACAAACGAATCATGGAACTTCGCCCCTCTTGGAAGGAAAAGGTAGGCGTGGTCATGACCATGTCCAACCAGGACCCAGAAGAATGGTTTGAGGTCTGCGGCGGCACCAAGCACAAGAAAGACATGGAGCAACGCTTCAAGAACGACGACGACCCGCTGAAGATCGCCATCGTCGTCGACATGTGGCTCACCGGCTTCGACGTGCCGAGCCTGGCCACCATGTACGTGTTCAAGCCCATGAAGGGCTACAACCTGATGCAGGCCATTGCTCGCGTGAACCGCGTCTGCCGCGGCAAAGAAGGCGGCCTGGTGGTGGACTACATCGGCATCGCCCGCGCGCTCAAGCAAGCCATGAAGGACTACACCCAGCGCGACCAGGGCAACTACGGCAACATGGACGTTGCCGCCACGGCATATCCCAAGTTCTTGGAAAAACTGGACGTGTGCCGCGACCTTCTTTATGGGTTTGACTACAGGAAGCTTATCTTCACCGACAAGAAATCCCAGCTGGCTGCCGCCATCGCCGAAGGCACCGACTGGCTCCTTGGCCCCACGCGCCACGAGGACTGCGAAGAGTTCTTAAAACAGTGCCAGCTGATGAACCAGGCCCTCAGCCTATGCAAAAGCCTGGTCTCCCAAGAAGATCAGCACGAGGCGGCCTACCTCTCAGTCCTGCGTGTCCAGGTATTACGCCTTACGGGCCGCAAGCCGAGCGGCGGCAGGGGCATGACTTACGAAGAATTCAACAAACGCGTGACTGAGATTATGGAGCAAACGGTTCGCGCCGACGGAGTGCTCAACCTGTTTGACAGCAAAGACGTTGAAATCTCGCTCTTCGATGAGGCGTTCCTTACGGAAGTTGCCAATATGAAGGAAAAGAACATCGCCGTCGAAAGCCTAAAGCGGCTTATCAAAGAGCGCGTGAGCACCTACCAGAAAACCAGCGTGGTGAAGGCGCAGAAGTTTTCGGACATGCTGCAGGGCACGCTCAACAGTTATCTAAACGGCATGCTCACCAACGCGCAGGTCATCGAAGAGCTGGTCGAGATGGCCAAGGAAATGATGAGGGACCGCACCGACGCCGAGGAAATGGGGCTCACAGACGAGGAAATGGCTTTTTACGATGCAATCACCAAGCCCCAGGCGGTCCACGACTTTTACAACAACGACCAATTGGTCGCAATAGCCCGAGAGCTTACCGAGACACTGCAAAAGAGCGCCACCATCGACTGGCAGAAAAAGGAGAGCGCCCGCGCTGGAATGCGCCGCGCTATCAAGCGTCTTCTGCGAAAATACAAGTATCCACCCGAGGGCGTCGACGACGCGATGGAAACGGTCATGAAGCAATGCGAGCTCTGGGCCGACAGCAAGACATTCGATTAGGAGTAAGACGTGGCGAAAAAGAAAGCCGACAACACCGCTGAAATCGGATTCGAACAGCAGATCTGGAGCGCAGCGGACAAGCTTCGCGGCAATATTGACGCATCTGAATACAAGAATGTAGTTCTGGGTCTCATCTTCCTGAAGTATATCTCCGACAAGTTCGACCAGCGTCATCAGGAACTTGTCGAAGAGGGCGAAGGATTCGAAGAAGACCGCGATGAATACTTGGCCGAGAACATCTTCTTCGTTCCGGAGAGCGCGCGTTGGGCAACGATCGCCGCGGCAGCCCATACGCCCGAAGTCGGCAAGGTCATCGACGAAGCCATGCGCCAAATCGAAGCCGAAAACGACAAACTGAAGAGCATCCTCCCCAAGAACTTCGCGCGCCAAGAGCTGGATAAGCGCCGCCTTGGAGAAGTCGTAGACCTGTTCACCAATGTGCAAATGGCGGAGAAGGGCGACACGCGCGACATCCTTGGCCGCACTTACGAATACTGCCTGGCGAAGTTCGCCGAAGCAGAAGGCAAGAACGCGGGAGAATTCTACACGCCGGCCTGCATCGTTAAAACCTTGGTTGAAATCATCGAGCCCTACCATGGGCGCGTTTACGATCCCTGTTGCGGCAGCGGCGGCATGTTCGTGCAGTCGGCCGAGTTCGTAAAACGCCATCAGGGCAACATTGACGACTTGTCCATCTACGGTCAGGAAAGCAACCCCACCACATGGAAAATGGCCACGATGAACTTGGCCATCCGCGGCATCGACGCAAACCTTGGAAAGCAGAACGCCGACACGTTCTTCAACGACCTGCACCGTACTGAGAAGTTCGACTTCGTCCTAGCAAACCCGCCGTTCAACATGAAGGACTGGGGCGGCGACAAGCTAAAAGAGGATCCTCGCTGGGAGTACGGCGTGCCACCCGAGGGCAACGCCAACTTCGCCTGGGTGCAGCATATGGTACACCACCTAAACCGCAGCGGCCGCATGGGTATGGTGCTGGCCAATGGCTCGCTTTCGAGCCAAACCAACAACGAGGGCGATATCCGCGCCAAACTGATTGAAGCCGACCTGGTAGAGGGCGTTGTCGCCATGCCCGGCCAGCTTTTCTACAGCACGCCAATCCCCGTGTGCCTGTGGATTATCACTAAAAAGAAAGATCAGCCCGGCAAGACGCTATTCATCGACGCGCGGAATATGGGCACCATGGTAAGCCGCAAACTGCGCGAGTTCACCGATGAGGACATCGCCAAGGTTTCCGGCGCGTTCGATGCATTCCGCGAGGGCAAGCTGGAGGAAGAGAAGGGCTTCAGCGCCGCAGCAAGCATCGAAGACATCGCCAAGCAGGATTACATCATCACGCCTGGCCGCTATGTTGGCATCGCAGACGTCGAGGAAGACGATGAGCCCTTCGAGGAAAAAATGGCCCGCCTAACCGGCGAGATCTCCAAATGCTTCGAAGAATCAAACCGACTGCAAGAGCAGATCAAGAAGAATCTGGAGGCGATTGGCTATGGGCTGTAGAGTTACGCTGGGTGACATCTGCAGCTTCGACCGTGGCGCCAGCATTCCTCGAACGCGCATGCTCAACTCAGGCGATCTCCTTTACATTCACTACGGCGACCTTTACAAAGGATTTGACCTTCGCATTGATGTCGAGAAGCCCGCGAAGCCGCTTCCCTTCATTTCTGCTGATGAAAAAATCAAAGACAGTCAACGATTGAATGACCAGGATATCGTGTACGTTCTGACATCGGAAACTGTTGACGATTTGGGGCACGCCTATCTTTTCAATAATCCGTCAGGTAAATCGGCAGTTTCGGGCACTGAAACCACTATCGTTCGCGTCGAACGAAAGGACGTTGTCTTGCCCGCATACCTTAATTACCTCATGAGTTCACCGAGATTTATCAGCGAGTTGCGCCAGTATACGCGAGGCATGAAGGTTTTCCGTGTGCATCCTAGTGACGTGGCACGAATCGAAGTAGATCTTCCTTCCATTGACGAACAGCGGAAGGTTGTTGCAATTCTTGATGCCATATACGAGAAACAACAGACCAACACTAAGCTAAATGATTATTTGGCTGCATAGAAAGCCTGACGTTTGAGACGTCAATTTCGCCCGACATGAACTTGGGGAGCAGGACATCGCGAAGGCCTGCCAGATTGCGCGACTGAATCTTGTTTACAACCAGCTCGTCAACGATGGGCTGCATTCTTCGCGTAAGGACTTCTAGCTGTTCTACGGGCGGAATGAGGACTTCGGATTCTGCCAGCGCACTGCGTTTGATGTGCCCCATGGTCGTGGCGCGATCTTTTGCCAGCATGATAAATCTGTCCATATGATGCTTTGTCCAAAGATAGTAAAGCCAGCTCGGATACCTGTCTGAGGTGACCTTGAATAGATGCTGGTTGAGTCCGGCGTCGCCTCCTGCCCAAAAATCCAGCAAAAGCGTTCCAGACCACGAGAAGACGAGATTGCCGTCATGGATTTTGACGCTCTCGTCTATCGTACTCGCACAGCGTTCGGAATCCGGTGTGCAAACCCCCTGTCCGAGCTCCTTGATTTTAAGCACTGGCAAGCCGGGATCACCTGGAGCGGGGCGGAACTTCTGCATCGCGAGGCCGTTCTTATAGCTTGCGATATCTAAGAGCGAGAGTCGCTCCCAGCTTGCGTCGGCATCGTTGAGCATATCCACGAACAATACGTCGAGAAGCTCAGCCAAATAATCATTTACCAAAGCGATGGTACGTTCTGTTGCAAATTCAGGGGCATCCCTACATACCTGCCACAGCTGCAACTGCTGTCACGCAAGCATGTGTTGGAACCATGAAAGATTGGTACTTCTTGGAGTTTGGGACCACTTTGGGACCACCTGGGGGACCCTTCAATGAAAAAGGCCATCGACATAAGCCGATGACCTGGTGTTATTGGTCGCGGGGGGCGGATTTGAACCACCGACCTTCGGGTTATGAGCCCGACGAGCTGACCAGACTGCTCCACCCCGCAATGTATGTAAGGCGCCTTTTCACAATGGGAAAAGCTGCAAGAAAGGATATTACCCTCCCCACTATTTGAGTGCAAGTATTACTTTCCGTATCACAAATTCGCCACAATTATCGATCTTTCACCAAAAAGGAAGTGCTGTAAGAAAAAAACGCCTCTTATTCCACAGGTGTGGAGTCTATAATAGAAACTCTGCAAACAGAGCGAACGGGTCATCTATCTGGGGAAAGGAGCAAGGGCGAATGGCCGATGCGAACCATCGCGGCACGGACGGTTCCTCGCGTCCACACGTCCACGCGCTTCCCTCCCATCGCATGGCACGCCGCGCCAGGCCCCTCCCCGAAAAGCTCACCTTCTTCCATCTCTTCTGGATCTTCGTCATCTGCAGCGTCATCGGCCTCGTCGTCGAGACCATCGTGAGCTACCCCATCGACGGCATCTGGAAAGACCGCGCAGGCCTGGTCTGGGGCCCGTTTTCCCCTATCTACGGCGTCGGCGGCATGCTCATCACCATGGCATTGTGGAACCTGCGCGACAAAAGCGCGCTCGCCATGGGAATCTGCGCGGGCTTCGTCGGCGCAGGCTTCGAGTTTATCGCCGGCTGGTTTTGGGAGACGTTCTTCGGAATCGTCGCGTGGAGCTACGCCGACCAGCCCTTCAACCTGGGAGGACACACCTGCCTCGGCATCGCAATCGTCTGGGGGTTCGCCGGCCTCGCCTGGATGCGGATCGGCCTGCCACCCATGCTGCGCATCATCGAGGACATCCCGAAAAGCGTCCGCAAGCCGCTCACGACCATCCTCTGCGTGTACATGATCGCGAACATCGTGATGACCGTCCTCAGCTTCAATTACTGGTACGAACGGCAAAATGGCAACCCCATCGAGACGCCACTTCAGTCATACTTTGCAGAAAACTACAGCGACGAGTTTATGAGCGAACGCTTCCAAACCATGTCGCTCTACGCCGACCTTGTGAAACGTGGGAATCAATGATAGCTAGCACTTACCATTTGGGAATCGACGTCGGATCCACCACCGCGAAAGCCGTGGTGTTCGACCCGCTCGCGCAGCGCGTGCTCTTCTCGCGCTACGTGCGTCACAACGCGCATCAGGTGGAAACGGTCGCCTCCCTCCTGCGCACCGTTGCGAAAGAATTCCCCGAGTGCTCGTTTCGCCTGGTGGCATGCGGGTCTGGCGGCACCACCATCGCCGACGTCCTCGGCGTGCCCTTCGTGCAGGAAGTCGTTGCGAACTCGCTTGCCGTGCGCCGCGACCACGAGAACGTACGCTGCGCGATCGAGCTCGGCGGCCAGGACGCGAAGATGGTGTTCTTCGAGCGCGACGAGAAATCGGGTGCCACCACCGTGGCCGACATGCGCATGAACGGCTCGTGCGCCGGCGGCACGGGCGCCTTCATCGACGAGATGGCTGCGCTTTTGAAGGTGCCTGTCGAGCAGTTCGACGAGCTCGCCGCGCGCGGGCAATCGGTCCACCAGGTATCGGGCCGCTGCGGCGTTTACGCGAAGACCGACATCCAGCCCCTGCTCAACCAGGGAGTTTCAAAGGAGGACCTGGCACTGTCGTCGTTTCATGCCATCGCGAAGCAGACGATCGGCGGCTTGGCGCAGGGCCTCGACATTCATCCGCCCGTCATCTTCGAGGGCGGCCCGCTAACCTTCAACCCGACGCTCGTGCGCGTGTTCGCTGAGCGCCTGGAGCTTGCCGACGACGACATCGTGATCCCCCAAAATCCCGAGACCATCGTCGCTTTGGGCGCCGCCCTCGCAGCCGACGAGCTGTTCGCCGATAACGAGAACTGCCTTGTCGCAGACCTCCTCGATGCAGCCGACACTCTCGACAAGGCCGCGGCGAGCCCCGCCCCCAGCACGCACGGGACGGCATATTTCACGTCGCCCGAAGAGCGCGCCGCATGGGAAGCCTCGCATGCGCTCGCCCCGCAAACGCCACCCGACCCAGCCCCTGGTTCGACGGTGCGCGCCTACCTGGGCATCGACTCAGGCTCCACCACTACCAAGTTCGCACTCGTTTCCCCCGATGGGAAGCTTGTCGACTCGTTTTACGCTCCCAACGAGGGCGAGCCTCTCGACGTCGCTCGTGCGGCACTCATCGCGCTGCGCGACCGCTATCGCGCAGCGGGTGCCACGCTCGACATCCTGGGCGTGGGAACCACCGGCTACGGCGAGCTCATGTTCGCGAAAGCCTTCGGCGCCGATTATCACACGGTCGAGACCGTGGCGCATGCCCGCGCGGCGGAAGCGTGCGTGCCCGATGCGAGCTTCGTGTTGGACATCGGCGGGCAGGACATGAAGGCCCTTTGGCTCGATGGCGGCATCATCACCGACATCGTCGTGAACGAGGCCTGCTCATCAGGCTGCGGATCGTTTCTTGAAAACTTCGCATCCTCACTCAACATCCCCGTGGAGGGCATCGCGCAGGCCGCGTTCTCCTCGACAAACCCCGCCGTGCTCGGCAGCCGCTGCACCGTGTTCATGACGAGCAGCATCGTGTCCGAACAGCGCTGCGGGAAAACGCCCGCCGACATCATGGCTGGCCTGTGCCGCTCGATCATCGAGAACGCGTTCACCAAGGTCATCCGCATATCGAATCTCGAAAGCCTCGGCAAGAAGGTTGTCGTGCAGGGCGGCACGTTCTTAAACGACGCCGTGCTGCGCGCGCTCGAGCAGCACATCGGTCGCGAGGTCACGCGCGCGCCCTACCCGGGGCTCATGGGTGCTATCGGCATCGCGCTGCTCACGCAGGAGCATCTGGAAGGCGCCCACCGCGAGAGGGGCGAGGTCGCGACAAGCTTGGAAACCGCGAACGAGACCAGCGAGGGGCGCGAGCCCGCACACGCAACCGCCTTCTCCCTCGATGCGCTCGACACCTTCTCGTATACGCAGGAGTCTAACCTCATATGCCCCTTCTGCGCGAACCACTGCAACCGCACGCGCATCACCTTCGCGAACGGCGACTCGTGGGTGACGGGTAACCGCTGCCCGCGCGGCGAGGTGGTGGGCGATCCGAAAGATAAATCAATCCGCGAACAGGTTACAACCTGCTTATCGCGGGCGAAATCAAACTTCGGCTGAGCGAGTAC
>OLOW01003102.1_pt1 | contig 10740 bp, 9 predicted proteins | sample 1672801 | NCBI WGS metagenome assembly OLOW01 (sample SAMEA3136725, study PRJEB25190) | human gut metagenome | biome: human gut; feature: human-associated habitat; material: faeces | place: Austria | collected 2013
GCCCCTCATCCGCCCTCGGTCGGGGCCTCGGGCACCTTCCCCCAAGGGGGAAGGCATTCTTATCAAACGTGGAACAATTCCGCGATCTCATGCTCCTTCAGCTGGGAGCCGATGACGCAGAGCTTGCCGGTGACGTCGGGGCCGCAGGGGCGGATCTCATGCTCGCCGGGGACCATGTCGAACTCGTACCAGGTGTCGCCGCCGTCCACAATGCCCTTGGCACGCAGGATCATGCCGTAAGCGCCCTCGTCCAGCGCGTGCAGGGCCTTGTCCAGATCCTCACGGCTGTATTTGTGGGCCGTCTCCTTGCCCCAGCTCGTGAACACCTCGTCGGCGTCGTGGTCGTGGTGGTGATGATGCCCGCAGGAGCAGACGCCGTGCTCGTCGTAGTGGTGCTCATGGTGATGCTCGTGCTCATCCTCGCCGTCGTGGTGATGGCAGCAGTCGTGGTCATCGTCCTCATGGTCGTGATGGTGATGCTCGTGCTCGTCCTCATCGTCATCATGGTCGTGATGGTGATGCTCGTGCTCGTCCTCGTCGTCATCCTCGTCGTGATGATGATGGCAGCAGCAGTCGTGGTCGTCCTCATCGTGGTCGTGATGGTGATGGTGGTGGTGCTCGTGCTCATCCTCTTCGGCATGGGCCACGTTGGCGGCGCGGGCCTCGGTCAGCAGCTCGGCGACGAGGTCGCGCTTGCCGTCCATGACGGAGACGATCTGTGCGCCGGTCAGGACGGTCCAGTCGGTGGTGACGATGGTGGCGGTGGGGTTCTTCTCTGCCAGCAGGGCGACGGCGGCAGCGACCTTCTCCTCACTGGCGTTGCCGGTGCGGCTCAGGATGATGCAGGACGCATGGCTGACCTGGTCGTCATAGAACTCACCGAAGTTCTTCATATACATCTTGACCTTGTTCACGTCGGCGACGGTGACAAAGCTGTTCAGGATGACGGGCAGATCCTCGGCGACGCCCTCGACGGCGCGGGTCACATCGGACAGCTTGCCGACGCCCGACGGCTCAATGAGGATGCGGTCCGGGTGGTAGGTCTCGACGACCTTCTTCAGTGCCTCGCGGAAATCACCGACCAGGCTGCAGCAGATGCAGCCGGAGTTCAGCTCATTGACCTGAATGCCGGCCTCGCGCATGAAGCCGCCGTCGATGCCGATCTCGCCGAATTCGTTCTCGATCAGGACGATCTGCTCACCGGCGAAGGCCTCCTTGATGAGCTTTTTGATAAGTGTGGTCTTGCCGGCGCCGAGGAAGCCGGAGAAAATGTCGATTTTGGTTTTCTTTTCAGCCATAGTTGGGTACCTCTATTCAAGATGTGTTCAGATGTTCAGTTGGTTGGCAATCTATTACACTAACTGCTAATACTATTATAACAAACACGTCAAGGGGTTTTGCGCCATTTTGCGCGGGAAATTTTGAATTTTTTGCAAAATTTATGGGATTTGGGCAGCACTGTAGGGGCCGGGCATGCCCGGCCCGCGGCACACCGGAAACTGCGCGCTTATGGGAAGGCTGAGGGCCGGGCATGCCCGGCCCCTACAGCTCTGCCAAATTTGCTATTTAATATTTTCCCCAAAGGTGGTATGATATATTTAACCCAGAATTTTCTTACAAAAAGGAGCGATCCATTTTGACTACCAATGAAAAAATCGCCGCGCTGCGTGCCGCTGCCAAAGCGGCGGGCGCGGACGGCGTGCTCATCATGACCAGCGACCCCCATTGCAGCGAGTACCTGCCCGGCTATTATAACGCTCTGCCGTGGTTCTCCGGCTTCATCGGCGAGAACTCGACCCTCGTTGTGACCCAAACCGGCAGCGCCCTGTGGTGCGATGGCCGCTTCTACGTGCAGGCCGACAAGCAGCTGGCCGGCAGCGAGATCGAGTGCATGCACGCGGGCTCCGCGGGCGTGCCCACCGTGGCCGAGTACCTCGGGAGCCACTTTGCGGACGGCCAGACCCTGCTGCTGGACGGCAGCTGCGTGCCCGCCACGATTGCCAAGGAGTACATCGACGCATTGGCCAAGAAGGGTGCCGCCCTCAAGAGTCAGGACGTGGCCAGCCCGATCTGGGACGCCACCGGCGAGCGCCCGGCCCTGCCCAACACCCCCTGTGAGCTGCTGACCCCGGCCCAGACCGGCGCGACTGCCGCGGACCGCATCGCCATGGTGCGTGCCGAGCTGCAGAAGGCCGGTGCCACCGCACTGGCCGTGACCGGTCTGGACTGCGTGGGCTGGCTGCTGAACCTGCGCGCCCGCGACCTGCCCTGCACCCCGCTGGCCGTCGCCTACGCGCTGGTCACGATGGACGCCTGCACGCTGTTTATCGCGCCGGGCCGCCTGTCCGACGCCGACGCCGCTACGCTGGCCGAGAGCGGCGTGACGCTGCGCGGCTATGAGGAAATTATCGACGCCGTCCACGCCCTGCCCGCCGACGAGGTGTTCCTGGTGGACGAGAAGGCCACCAACTACGCCCTGTACGAGGCCCTGACCGCCCACAAGACCGTGGCTGGTGCCGACCCGATTTTTGCCCTGAAGGGCATCAAGAACGATACCGAGCTGAAGAACCTCCGCGAGTGCCATATCCGCGACGGCATCGCCGTGGTGCGGTTCCAGATGGATCTGGAAAAGTCGCTGGCCGAGGGTAAGCAGCTGACCGAGATCGACATCGACACGATGCTGCAGAAGCGCCGCGCCGAGATGCCCGGCTACTTTGAGGACAGCTTCTCCACAATTGCGGCCTACGGCGCCAACGCCGCCATGATGCACTACCACGCCGAGGGCGACGTGAACAGCGTCATCGAGCCGCGCGGCTTCCTGCTGGTGGACAACGGCGGCCAGTACGACTGCGGCACCACCGACATCACCCGCACCTACCCCGTCGGCCCGCTGACCGACAACGAGCGCCGCTATTACACCTGGGTGCTGCAGAGCCACATCGACATGGCCCGCGCGGTGTTCCTGGACTACTGCACCGGCTTTGCACTGGATACCTTTGCCCGCGGCCCGGTCTGGGCGCACAAGGTCAACTACCGCTGCGGCACCGGCCACGGCGTCGGCTTTATCTCCGGCGTGCACGAGGGCCCGCAGAGCCTGCGCCCGAACAACCCCGTGATTTTTAAGCCCGGCATGACCATCACCGACGAGCCGGGCATCTACGAGACCGACGAGGTCGGCATCCGCATTGAGAACGAGCTGGAGTGCATCGACCTGGGCGAGAACCAGTACGGCCACTGGCTGGGCTTTGCGCCTTTGACGCTGGTGCCCATCTCCACCGAGCCGATCCTTGTGGACGAGCTGAGCCGCGACCAGATCAACTGGCTGAACGACTACCACGCCCACGTCTACGAGATGCTCAGCCCCCGCCTGAACGAGGACGAGAAGGTCTGGCTGAAGGAGAAGTGCGCGGCGATTGGCAGATAAACAGCTGACAGGTGTTTATCTTTTATATTCCTGTAGGGGCCGGACATGTCCGGCCCGCAACATAAACCGGAAAGCAGGTGCTTGCCGGTAAGCTGCGGGCCGGGCATGCCCGGCCCCTACAGAGCGGCATACTCAATGGCTATTTACTTTTCACACGCGCCGTCGTTGCCCTCACCACACCCGTCGCAGTCACTCTCAAACCGGACGGCGTTCTTCGCCAGCTCGGGGTCAAGGCGCTGGGCGACCTGCATCATCAGGGCGCACTCCATCCGCTTGCGGAACACCTTGCAGCCGTACTCATAAGTGCCGTGGATGTCGCCGGTAGCGTGCAGGGCGTTGGCCGCGCAGCCGCCCGCGCAGTACAGGCGTGCCCAGCAGTCCTTGCAGTCGGGGCGGGCATAGACGTTGCACAGCTTGAACTCGTCGCGCAGGGCGGTGTTGGTCACGCCGTCCCAGACGTTGCCCAGCTTGTACGCCGGGTCGCCGACAAACTGGTGGCAGGGGTACAGGTCGCCCCAGGGGGTCACGGCCATGTACTCGGTGCCGGAGCCGCAGCCCGAAATGCGCTTGTAGATGCAGGGGCCGTGCTTGAGGTCCAAAATATAATGATAGAACGTGATCGGCTTGCCGGCCTTCTGGCGGCGCAGCATGTCGTTGGCCAGCAGCTCATACTGGTCGAACAGCTTGGGCAGGTCCTCCTCGGTCAGGGCCTCGGGGGAGTCCGGCGGGGCGACAACCGGCTCCATGGACAGCTCGGTAAAGCCGAGGTCGTCGGCCATGTGGAACAGGTCCTTCGTAAAATCAACGTTGTGATGCGTAAACGTGCCGCGCATATAGTAGCCCTGGCCGCCGCGTGCCTTGACGAGCTTCTGGAACTTGGGCACGATGCGGTCATAGCTGCCGTTGCCCGCGAGGTCAACGCGGAAGCGGTCATTGACCTCCTTGCGGCCATCCAGCGACAAAACAACGTTGTGGCATTCTTTATTGCACCAGTCGATGACCTCGTCCGTGATGCCGATGCCGTTGGTCGTCATCGTGAAGCGGAAGTTTTTGTTGTACTTTTTCTCGATGCTGCGTGCATAGGCAACCAGCTGCTTGCAGACCTCAAAGTTCATCAGCGGTTCGCCGCCGAAGAAATCGACCTCGAGGTTGCGGCGGGTGCCGGAGTTTTCGATGAGGAAATCCAGCGCGCGCTTGCCGGTCTCGAAGCTCATGAGACCGGCCTCGCCGTGGAACTTGCCCTGCGCGGCGAAGCAGTAGCTGCAATTCAGGTTGCAGGTGTGGGCGACGTGCAGGCAGAGCGCCTTGACAACGTTGGAGCGGTTTTTGAAGTCAAAGGCGTGGTCGGCGTAGGCGTCGGGCGCAAACAGCTGGCCCGCGGCGGTCAGCTCGTCGATGTCGTCGAGCACGTCGCTGATGTCGGCGGCGGTCACATCGGCGCGGTCCGCGTACTTTTTGGCGAGGGCCGCCGCAGCCTGCTCCCGGCTGCTGCCCTGGTCGATCAGGGCGATAGCGTCATACGCGACGTCATCCACCGCATGCACGCTGCCGCTGTAGACATCCAGCACAATGTTGTAACCGCTTAATTTGTATTGATGGATCATGGTTTTCTCCGTTTTGTTATGGTGCAATGCGGCGGACAGCCACGGGCGGATATGGAATCCGCCCCTACGGCATTCCCCTTGCAGGGGCGTATTCTATATGCGCCCGCCGCACCCTTTGTATCATAGAAAATGCCGGGCTGCCACACGGCATCCCGGCATCAAAGCCAGCAAAAATTACTTGTCGGTCTTCTCGCAAGGCTGGTTGGCAATGCCGCAGCTGGTCTTGCAGGCGCTCTGGCAGGAAGTCTGGCACTCGCCGCAGCCGCCGTTCAGCAGGCTCTTAGCCATGTCGCGGGTCTCGAGAGTCTGGATGTGCTTCATAAAACAGTCACCCCTTTATACATTTTAGAATTATTATTATTGTACACGGAAATCCGTGGTTTGTCAATAGGGGCGGAGTGAAAACAACAGACAGCGGGAGGCCCGTCGGAACCCCTTTACAGCAAAACCGCAATCTCCTCCGCCTCGCTGCCGCCCGTATGCTTCAGCGCGGTTCCGGCCTGCTCCAATGCGCGGCAGGCCGTCACCAGCTCTGCCGTCACTTCCTCGCCCGGTGCCACCAGCGGCACGCCGGGGGGATAGGCCCAGAGATACTCCGCGGCGGTCTCCCCCACCGCGTCCCGCATCCTTACGGCCCGCGCGGGGCGCAGCAGCGCCTCGGCAATCGTGCAGCGGGCCGCGCCGGGGGCGGGCAGAATATGCCGCGGGGCCGCGGGCGGGGCCGCCGTTTTGTCCCAGGCGTGCAGCACATCGGCCAGCCGTTCCAGCGCGTCGGCGTCGTCGCAGGGGCTGGTCATGGCCAGCACGTTCGGGCCGCAGACCATCTCGGGCTCAAAGCCGTCGGCCCGCAGGTACGCCGCCCCCGCCGCGCCGATTTGCAGCAAAATTTTGCCGCTGTCATGCGCAAAAAAGTCAGGATGCGCCGTCAGTGCGTCCGCGCCGCAGCACAGTATTTTTGTATTTTTCAGATCCCGCACCGCCGCATCAAAGGCATCCAGCCGGGCGCGCCACGCGGCAAAGGCGGCCTCTCCCTCGTCGGCCAGCCAGCGGGTGCAGCCGTCCAGACTGACCATGAGCGGGTAGCTCGGTGAGCTCGTCTCGAACACGTCCAGCTGGCGCTCGACCTCGGCAGGGTCGGCCAGATCGCCGTTCAGCTGCAAAAACGCGGTCTGGGTCAGGCTGGGCAGCGTCTTGTGGGCACTCTGCACGACCAGATCGGCCCCTGCGGCTACGGCCCCGCCGCGCCAGCCGTACCGGGCGGCAAAGGGCAGGTAGTGCGCACCGTGGGCCTCGTCCACCAGCAGCGGCACGCCGCGGGCGTGGCAGATTTCCGCGATAGTACGTATATCGCTCAAAACGCCCTCATAAGTCGGGCTGGTCAGGATCACGCACCGGGCGTCGGGCGCAGCGTCCAGCGCGGCGGCCACATCGGCGGGACGCACGCTGCCGTAGATGCCAAACTGCGGGTCCACGGGCGGCGTGAGCCAGCGGGCCGTCAGCTGCCCCAGTTCCATCGCATGGTAGACGGCCTTGTGGCAGTTGCGCGCCGCAATGACCGTGCTGCCGAACGGTGCCAGTGCGCGGATGCCCGCCAGCAGGCCGACGGTGGACCCGCCGACGAGGTACCAGCACCGCCGCGCGCCGTACAGCGCCGCCGTGCGGGCCATGGCGTCGGCCAGAATGCCGTCCGCGTCGTGCAGGTCGTCCGCGCCGTCGATCTCGGTCAGGTCCCAGGCATAGCAGCCCAGCCCCGGTGCGGGCGGCACCCGCCGCTTATGCCCGGGCATGTGCAGCGGGTAACGCGCCGCGGAGAGGGTTTCCAATTGTTGTTGCAGCGTTGATTTTGTCATATTTTTATACTTTTTATAAATAAGTGCAAGCTAAAAAGCCTCCCCTTTGAGGGGAGGTGCCCGCGGGGCGGAGGGGTGGGCGGGAGACACACACTTTACAGGTCTACACCCGGCCACCCCTCACCGCCTGCGGGCGGAGCTCCCCTCAAAGGGGAGCCTTTACGAAATCTCAATTTCCGCCTTACTGCCCGCCCGCGTTTTGGTCACGTGGATCTGTCTCGTCAGGCGGTCCTGCAGCGCCTCGACGTGGGAGATGACGCCGATGAGCTTATCGCCCCCGGCCAGCCCGGCCAGCGTGTCCACGGCCTTTTCCAGACTGTCGGAGTCCAGCGAGCCGAAGCCCTCGTCGATGAACAGCGTCTCGATAACGACGCCGCCCGCGTTCTGCTGGATCGTGTCGCTGATGCCCAGTGCCAGGCTCAGCGCGGCCATGAAGCTCTCGCCGCCGGACAGGCTGCCCACGGGGCGGGTCTTGCCGGTGTAGGCGTCGAACACGTCGAGGTCCAGCGCGGTCTTGCCGCCGACGGCCTCGCTCTTGCGGCGCAGCAATCGGTACTGGCCGTCGGTCATGCGGGTGAAGCGCAGGTTTGCGGCCTCGACCACGCCATCAAAATAGAACGCCTGTACGTACTGTTCAAACGGAAGTTTGATTTTTCCGGTCAAATTTCCGTTGATCGTTTTGGACAGATTGTCCCACATGGCGCGCTTCTCGCGGGCGGCGGCGCTCTCCCGCATCGTCTTTTGCAGCGCGTCGATGGCGGCGCGGTTCGTGTGCAGACGGTGCACGGCGGCGTCCCGGGCGGCCATGGCGGCAGCGCGGTCCCGGCGCAGGCGGGCCAGCGCGTCCTGCAGCTGGGTCAGTGCGTCGGGGTTGTCGCGCTTGGGCATCGTCTCGCGCATCTGCTGCACGCGGGCGCTGGCGGCAGCGTGCCCGGCCTTGGCGTTGGCGGCGCGGCGGGTGGCCGCAAAGCGCTGCTTTTCCAGGTCGGCCAGCTGGCCGTTCAAAAGGTCGGCCTGCTTGGCCAGGCTGCGGGCGCGGTCCGTCTTTTGCTTCAGCTTCAGGTGGTCGGCCTGCAGGCCGCGCAGACCCTCGGTCAGGCTGGTCTGCTGGGCGGTCAGCGCAATTTTCAGCTCGTCGGGCGTCAGCTCGGCGGCGGGCTTGCCGGTGTAGCGGTCCCCGCGGCGCGCGAAAAATCCATCCGCGTCCCGCTGCAAAGCCGCCCGCAGCTCATGCGCGTGGGCGGCGGCATCACCGGCGGTGCGGCTGGCCGCGGCAGTGCTGCGGCGCTGGGCCGTCAGTGCCTTCTCCCGCTCCTCCAGCTGCTTTTCGGTGATATGGTCCTTGGGCAGCGCGGCGATCTTCGGGTGCTTGGTGGAGCCGCAGACCGGGCAGGGCTTGCCCTTTTGCAGGTCCTTGGCCAGCAGGCCCGCGCGGTTGGCGTTTAATTGGCGCTGCATCGTGCTGTATTCTTCCTCGGCGCTGTCCAGTGCAGCCTGTGCGGCCACATACTCTGCCTGACGCGCGGCGGCGTCCTCGTCGGCCTTGTCGGCGTCCGCCAGATTTTGCAAGAGCTGCCTGCAGTCTGCGGAAAGCCCCTCGGCCAGCTCAATGCGGTGGTCGGTCTTGAGCAGGTCGGCCTCGGCCTGGCTCAGCGCGGCGCGGTCCGCCTCGTTTTTGGCAATATTTTCCTTCACGCTCGCCGTGCGCTTTTCCAGATCGGTCATAATGAGGTCGGTCTGGTGCTCCACATCGGCGGCGCGTTGCTCCTCGGCCACCAGCCCGGCCAGCTGGCGGCGGCGGGCGGCGCGTTCCTCGGCAATTTTCAGGCCGGCGTCACCGCGGGCGATCTTCTCGTCCAGCTCGTTCATAACGCTGGTCTGTCGTTTTTCGTTGGCGTCGTCGGCCTCCAGCAGCAGCCTGCCCAGCTCGGCGGCAGCCCCTGCGGCAAACGGGTCGCGCTCGGCCTGCATTTCGGCCAGGTCGGCGGCGGTCTCCTCGTCGGCACCGTCGCCGATCAGCGTGCCGACGTGCATCAAAAGTACATCGTCCAGACGCTTGCATTCCTCGTCGGCCTTACGGGCGTGCTCGACGGCGGCCTGGCCCAGGCGCTGGTGGTCGGCGGTGTCAAAAATGCGGCGCAGGATGGCGGCGCGGTCCGCGGACGGCGCGTTGAGCAGCCGGGTAAAGTCGTTCTGCGCCAGCATCGACACCTGGGCAAACTGTTTGGCGTCGATGCCCAGCAGCTTGACCACGGCGTCGGTCACGGCTGACGCACCGCTGACCGGCTCGTCCGGCTCACGGATCAGCTCGGCCTTGGCGGGCACCTTGACCATGCCGGTGCCGCGCTTGGCGGCGCGCTGCTGGTCGGGCCAGCGGCGCACGGTGTAGCTGCGCCCGCGGTGGGTAAAGGCCAGCTCGACGCTCGTCTCGGCGTCGGGGGCGGCAAAATCACTGCGCAGCATCGTGGTTTTTCGGTTCTCACCGGAGGTCTCGCCGTAGAGCGCAAACGTGATGGCGTCAAACAGGGCGGTCTTGCCCGCGCCGGTGTCGCCGCCGATCAGAAACAGTCCGCTGCCGCCGAACGCCGAGAAATCCAGCTCGGTGCGGCCCGCGTAGGGGCCGAAGGCGGTCAGGATCAGCTTTTGGGGTTTCATTCGCTTTTTGACGCCTCCTCGCGCAATCTTTTCACAGCCACGGTCTCCTCCACGGTCAGGGGGCGTCCGTTCATCTTGGTGAAAAAGTCCTGGAACAGCTCGACAAAGGGCTTGCCGCGCACGGCCTGGGTCATGTCCAGCGGGTGCGCGACCTCACCTTGGGGCAGGTAGTCGAGCCGCATGGCGTTGGGATAGGCGGCGCGCAGCTGCGCCATGGCGTCGGGCAGCGGCGTCGGGTCGGTCAGGGTCGCCCAGATGTAGTCCTCGGTGTCGGTTGGCCGGGCGGTCAGCCGGGCCAGCGGGCCGGTCAGGTGGCGCATGGCGCGGCGGGGCGTCAGCGGCAGCTGCTCGATTTTTTCCACGCCGCGCCTGCCGACCCGCACGAGGGTGACGGATTTCTGCATCCCGCACTCGCTCCGGGCTTGTTAACTCGTCTTTGTTCCCCGTGGAACAATTTGACTTATTTCACGTTTTCCGGATCAAAAAAGTCGGCGTATTCCTTGGTCAGCTTGCTGCCAAGGCGGCGGATGCCGCCGTACAGGTGGCGCTCCACCAGCGGCTCAAAGGCGGCAAGGTCGCACCGCTCGATGGCGTTCAGCAGGTTGCGGTGGTCGGCAATCACCTCGTCCAGCCCGCCGGTGGTCATGGTGTCCAGCATACGGAACCGGCTGTAATCGGCGTGGGCATTCTGTAAGGTGCTCCACAGGTACATCTTGTCCATGGCGGCAAACCATGTTTCGTGCAGGCGGCAGTCCATCTCGTACAGCTTGTTGAAGTCCGGGTTCTCGGCGCGGGCAAGCGCCTCGTAGGCGTCCACCCGCGCACGAATCTGCGCCCGCTGCGCCGGGGTGGCGTTGGGGGCAAAATCTCGCAAAATGCGCCCCTCCACGGCGGTGCGCTCGTAGATCAGTTCGTCCACGATGCGCCGGTTCAGCCGGGTAACGGTGGTGCCCTTGTAGGGCACGATGCGCACCAGCCCGTTTTCCTGCAATTTTTGCAGCACCACCCGGATCAGGGAGCGCGGCGCACCGAACCGGGCGCACAGCGGGTTCTCGCTCAGCGAAGAGCCGGGACGGATGGTCAGGTCGATGATCTCCCGCTCCAGCACGGCGTAAATTTCGGCATCAGTCTTGTATTGCTGTTCCATATCACTCACCTAGTTCCAAAAACTCCTTCCACGGTGCGGCGGCGGGCAGGGGCAGAGAAA
>OLOW01003105.1_pt1 | contig 10739 bp, 8 predicted proteins | sample 1672801 | NCBI WGS metagenome assembly OLOW01 (sample SAMEA3136725, study PRJEB25190) | human gut metagenome | biome: human gut; feature: human-associated habitat; material: faeces | place: Austria | collected 2013
TTCCTGCATTTCCTTTTGAACAGAAAAGTTCAGTACATTTACTACTTTCAGATATTTTTTTACAAATGGCATCTTCTCTCCCGCCATTACCAACAACTAAAACCTTCATATCTTCCTCCTAATGTCTAAAATGTCTTGTAGATGTAAATACCATCGCTATTCCATATTCATCACATAATTTTATTACATTTTCATCTTTTATAGAACCACCCGGTTGAATTACAGCCTTAATTCCATTTTCTTTTAGTAATTCAACAGTATCTTCAAAGAAGAAAGCATCTGATGCTAAAACTGCATCTTTAAGATTTTCTTTTGCTCTTTCCAATCCCTCTTGGACTGCCCAAGAACGTCTAACTTCTCCTTGACCGATTCCGATAGTTGCATTATCTTTTACAATTACAATACCATTTGAACAAACTGTTTTACAAGCCTTAAAACCAAAAATTAAATTTTTTAATTCTTCTTCAGTAGGTTTTCTCTTTGTAACAAATTTTAATTCTTCAGTTAATAAAGTATCGTCATAATTTTGAGCAACCAATCCATTTAAAACTTCTTTAGTTGTAATATTTGGAAGTTTAAATTCTGATATATTTTCAACTTCGATTAATCTAATATTTTTCTTTTTAGTCAAAATTTCAATAGCATCTTTTGAAAACTTATTTGCAATTACAATTTCAACAAAAAAGCTATTTATTTTTTCGGCAATATACTTAGTAACTTCTCTATTCAAAGCAATGATTCCGCCAAAAATCGAAACAGAATCGCAAGCATAAGCCTTATCATAAGCATCATCAATATTTTCAGCTATTGCAAGTCCACAAGGATTGTTATGCTTAACAGCAACAACACAAGGTTCTTCAAACTCTTTTACAATTTTTATAGCAGAATACATATCTGTTAAATTATTGTAAGATAATTCTTTTCCATGTAATTGTTTAAACTCAGTTTTTTCTTCATCTTTAACATAAACTTTTTCATAAAAAGATGCTTTTTGGTGTGGATTTTCTCAAACGCTAATAGATATATTTAGGAATAATATAACATCAATTATTATATTTTCAGCTGTTTTAATATCTTCATTAAATTCAATATTTAATAAATCATTGAAATAACTTGAAATTAATGCATCATAATAAGCAGTATAATTAAAAGCCTTACAAGATAGATATAATCTAAAATCTTTATCCAATCTATCTTCTTTTAGTCTTTCAATAATTTCAGAATAATCACTAGGGTCAACAACGATAGAAACATCATTATAATTTTTAGCAGCAGCTCTAATCATTGAAGGTCCACCAATATCAATATTTTCAATTAAATTTTCATGTGTTTTATTTTCGCTATTTAAAACTTTTTCAAAAGGATATAAATTATTTACAACCATATCTATTGAAGAAATACCAATTTTTTCAATTGTTTCAACATGACTTTTTTCATCACGTCTATATAAAATTCCTCCATGAATAAATGGGTGTAAAGTTTTTACACGTCCATCTAAAATTTCCTTAAAATTAGTTACCTCATCAACTTCAATAACATTAAGTCCACTTTCTTTTAAAATTCTATAAGTTCCACCGGTTGAAATAATTTCCCAACCTAAATTTATAAGTTCACTTACAAATTCAACTATATTATCTTTTTCAAAAACACTAATCAATGCCCTTTTTGCCATTTTATTCCCCCACTATGAATGCTCTATTTTCTTTAAAAACAATTTTATTTTCACAAAATGCTTTTATCGTCTTTACCAATATTCTATGCTCAACTTCTAAAACTCTTTTAGCTACAATTTCAAAATCATCATCTATAAAAACAGGAACAATATCTTGTAAGATTATAGCTCCAGTATCTACATTTTCATCAACAAAATGAGTAGTAGCTCCGGTGAATTTTACTCCCGATTTAATAACGGCTTTATGAACATTTTCCCCGTGAAATCCCATTCCACAAAATGAAGGAATTAAAGAAGGGTGAATATTAATTATTTTTTTAGAATATTTAGAAATCAACTTTGACGATAAAATATTTAAGTAACCTGCAAGAACTATTAAATCAATATTTCTTTTTTCAAGCTCCTCAATAAGCCTTTCATCATATTCTTCATTACTTGAAAATTCTTTTTTATTCAAATAAAATGTATCAATATTTTCATTTTTCGCCCTTACAAGACCATAAGCATTTTTTCTATTAGAAAAAACCAACTCTATCGTTCCATTAATTTTATTTTCTTTAACAGCATCAATTATGGCTTGTAAATTTGTTCCTCCACCGGAAATAAAAACAGCTATATTCAACATAATTTACCTTTCTATAACAAAATTTACCACAGCTCTAAAAAGAGCTATGGTATAAAATTATTTATTTTTTCTTTTCAAAAACTCTTTTTGAATTTCAGTTAATGAATTATTAAAATCTTCTTCGTAATCATATAATCCGGCAGAATAATCCCCATTGAAACAGTCCATACACAAACCACTATACGGTGCATCAAATTTAAGTCCTATTGAATCTATAAGACCTTGTTCACTTAAATAGCCCAATGAATCTGCTCCGATTATTTCTCTTATTTCTTCTAAAGTTTTATTAGCAGCAATAAGCTCTCCTGAAGTAGAAATATCTATTCCATAAAAACTCGGAAAAACAAAAGGTGGTGATGCAATTCTAACATGAACTTCTAAAGCTCCTGCATCTTTTAAAAGTTGAACTATTCTTCTGGAAGTAGTACCTCTAACGATAGAATCATCAACCATTACAACTCTTTTTCCTTTAACAACACCTTTTACTGCTGATAATTTCATTCTAACACCTTGTTCTCTAAGTTCTTGAGTAGGTTGAATAAAAGTTCTTGCAACATATTGATTTTTAATCAATCCCATTTCATAAGGCAGACCACTTTCTTCAGCATATCCACTTGCAGCAGAAAGTGAAGAGTTAGGAACCCCTATTACTATATCTGCATCAGCAGGACACTCTCTTGCAAGAGTTCTTCCCGTATTTTTTCTTGCAGTATGAACATTAACACTTGCAATATTTGAATCCGGTCTTGCAAAATAAACATATTCCATAGCAGCGATAGAAATTCTATCAGGAGTTGTATAGTTTTCTATTCTAAGACCGTCTTTATCTATAATAGCTAATTGACCTGCCTTTACATTACAAACAAATTCTGCGCCAATAGTATCTATTGCACAAGTTTCACTTGCCATAACATAAGCACCATTTTTTGTTTTACCAATTACAAGCGGTCTTAATGAGTTAGGGTCAACAGCTCCATATAAAGTATCTTTAAGTAAAACTAAGTAAGTAAAACCACCTTTTACTGTATTCAAACTCTCTTTCAATTTTTCTTCAAAAGTTTCTTTTTTGCTTCTTCTAATCAAATGAATCAAAACTTCAGTATCTGATGAAGAATGAAAAATTGCTCCCTTTTTCTCTAATTCAAATCTTAAAGTTTTTGCATTTACCAAATTTCCATTATGACAAATACCAACACTCATATCATAAAAATCAAATAGAAAAGGTTGAACATTTCTAACACTATTATCTCCAGCTGTTGCGTATCTAACATGACCAATAGCCGAACTTCCAACTAAATTATAAAGTAATTCTTTATCCTTAAAAACTTCAGAAACTAATCCTAAATTTCTATAACTGTATAAATTTTCTCCGTCAGAACTTACAATACCTGCCCCCTCTTGACCTCTATGTTGTAAACTATGAAGTCCAAAGTAAGTTAATTTTGATGCATCATTATGATTAAAAATTCCAAAAACGCCACATTCTTCATTAATTCCACGCACTTGTTATTCTCCTTAAAACTTCTTCATAAGCATCCATTACTGAACCTAAATCTCTACGGAAACGGTCTTTATCAAGTTTATCCATAGTTTCTACGTCCCACAATCTACAAGTATCCGGAGAAATTTCATCAGATAAAATTATCTTTCCATCACTTGTTTTACCAAATTCTATTTTAAAATCTACTAAAATCAAACCTGCCTTTAAGAAAAATTCTTTTAAAAGCTCATTAATTTTTGCTGTTTCTTTTTTTATAAAAGCAAGTTCTTCTTCAGTAACTATTTCTAAAGCAATAGTATGGTCATCATTTATCAACGGGTCATTAAGCTCATCATTTTTATAACTTAATTCAAAAACAGGTTTTTTTAATTTTCTTCCTTCTTCTAAACCATATTTTTTAGCCATTGAACCTGCAACAATATTTCTTGTAATTACTTCTAAAGGAATTATTTTGACATGTTTACAGATTTGGTCTGTATCATTTACTTTTTTTATAAAATGAGTTTCTACTCCGTTTTTTTCCAAATATTCAAAAATAAATGAAGTAATTGTATTATTTAAAACACCCTTTTTATTAAATTCTTCTTTCTTTTGCCCATTAAATGCAGTTGCACTATCTTTGTAATGAACATATATTTCTTCGTTATTTTCACATTCAAATAATTGTTTTGCTTTTCCTTCATATAAAAGTTTCATACTATTTTTCTCCTTTAAAATAATTTACACCATTTTTAAATATATTTTGTATTCCTTTTACAGTTTTAGTTTTATACAAATCAGTTCCATAACGTTCGCTATGTCCCATCTTACCTAAAACCAATCCGTCTTCACTTACTAATCCCTCAATAGCATACAATGATCCATTTGGATTGAACTTTCCGTTACTACTTGCATTTCCTTCAAAATCACAATATTGGAAAGCGCATAAATGTTTGAATTTTTCAATGTTTTCTCCAACAAGTTTTCCTTCTCCATGGCTAAACATTACTTCATGTAATTCTCCAATTTCAAAATCCCATGTCCAAGGAGAATTTACATTTGCAACACGAGTTATTGCGCTTGTTGAAATGTGGTGGTAACTATCATTTCTATACAATGTTAAATCATCTTTTGTTAAATCTTTTATTCTTCCATAAGGTAAAAGACCTGACTTAATTAAAGCTTGAAATCCGTTACAAATTCCTAAAATTAATTTTTTATCATCTAAATGTTTATGAATTGCATTTTTTACTTTTTCATTCTTCAAAACATTTACAATAAATTTTGCACTTCCGTCAGGTTCATCTCCACTTGAAAAACCTCCCGGTATCATAATAATATGTGCATCTTTTATTCCATTTACTAAATCTTCTATTGACTTTTCAATATCATCTTCTTTTTTGTTTCTAAATACAATAGTTTTTGTTTTAGCTCCTGCATCAATAAATGCTTTTTCTACATCATATTCACAGTTTGTTCCAGGGAATACAGGAATAAGAACATTTACATCTTCAACATATTCCTTGTAATATCTCTTTTCTGCTTTTCCACTAGATAAATTTTCACAACTTCCCTTATCTTTATTTTGATATAAAGGATAAATTTTATCTAAAGTATTAGTATAAGCATTGTAAATTTCATCATATTCAAAAGTAATTCCATTTACAACAATTTTTTCGCTTACTTCACCAATTTTTTCAAAAGGTAATTCGTAGTTTGACTCAACAGCCATTGATGCCGGGTCAAAGTTTAAAATATTTTCTTTATTAACTGTAAAACCTAAACCATTACCGACAGCCATTTTTACTAGAGAACTTACAACACTTCCCTCTTCTTGAACATATACAGATAAAACTTTTTTATCTTTTATAAGTTCATTTACTAATTCATAATTCTTCAAAGTTTCTTTGATATTCGGATATCCTTTTGAATCTTTAACAACCGGAATATAGTATAAATAATTTCCAACTGATTTTAATTCAGGAGAAATTACATTTTTAATTTTTACCGGAGTACAAGCAAAAGAAATTAAAGTTTCAACTACATTTAAGTCGTTAAATGTTCCGGACATACTGTCTTTACCACCAATACTTGGACAGCCAATTTCATTTTGTGCATAAATACTTCCAAGTAAACTTTGAGTAACTTTACCCCACTTTTTACTATCTTTTCCAAGTTTTTCAAAATACTCTTGGAATGAAAGATATAAATTACTTCTATCTCCACCAACTGCATAAACTTTAGCAACAGATTCTAAAACGGCATATATAGCTGATAAGAATGGTGAATAATGAGAAATTTTAGGAATAAATCCATAACTCAAAATCGTAGCAGTATCACTTGTTGAATGAATTGTAGGAATAGCTTGAATTCCTGCTTGAACAGGTGTTAATTGATTTTTACCTGAAAATGGCATTAACACAGTAGTAGCTCCAATTGAGCCGTCAAATCTTTGAGCAATACCCTTTTGACAAGTTACATTTAATGAAGATAATTCATTCAATACATTTTCTTTAGAAAATTCTTTATTTTCAAAAGGGTTTGCTCCATTATTATCTACTAAAGTACTCTTTGAATGCTGTCTAACTCCACTTGTTGCTAAAAAGTCTGCGCTTAAATCCATAACTTTTTCATCATAGTAATACATTTCAAGTCTTTTTCTATCAGTAATAGTTGCAACTTTTGAATATTCTATATTTTCTTTTTCACACTCTTTAACAAAAAATTCATAATCATTTGGAGAAATTACAATCGCCATACGTTCTTGAGATTCACTTGTTGCAATTTCAGTAGGATTCAAACCTTCATATTTTAGCAAAACTTTATCTAAATGAATTTCTATTCCTTCAGATAATTCTCCGATAGCAACACAAACACCGCCCGCACCAAAGTCATTACATTTTTTAATTAACTTTGTAACTTCAGGTTTTCTAAATAATCTTTGAATTTTTCTCTCTTCAATGGCATTTCCCTTTTGAACTTGACTTGATGCAGTTTCTAACGAATCATTTGTATGAACTAAACTTGAACCGCTTGCACCTTGAATACCATCTCTACCAGTTCTTCCACCGATTAACATTACAATATCATCTTTAACAGGTGTTTCTCTTTTAAAATCTCCATACTTAACAGCACCTACAACAGCACCTACTTCCATATGTTTAGCAACATAAGAATCATCATAAAGTTCTTTTACATAAGTTGTTGCAAGTCCGATTTGATTACCATAAGATGAATAACCACTTGTAGCCTTTGTTGAAATATCAACTTGTGGTAACTTATGTTCTAAAGTTTCTTCTCTACTTTGTAAAATATTTCCACAACCGGTTACCCTCATTGCTTGATAAACATAACTTCTTCCTGACAATGGGTCACGAATAGCACCCCCAACACAAGTACTTGCACCACCAAAAGGTTCAATTTCTGTTGGGTGATTATGTGTTTCGTTTTTGAATTGAATTAACCATTTTTCAGTTTTTCCATTATTTTCTATATCTGTAAAAAATGAGCAAGCATTTATTTCTTCACTAACTTCAATATTTTCGTCATTCAATATTCTTCTATGATATTTTCCGATTACACTTGCCATATCCATTAAAGTTATTGGCTTTGTAATATTCAATTCTTTTCTGATATTTAAATAAATATCGAAAGCATCTTGCATTTCTTTTTGGAAAAGTTCAGATTCAATCTTAACTTCATCTAATATAGTTTCAAAAGTTGTATGCCTACAATGGTCGCTCCAATAACAATCTAAAACATAAATTTCTGTTTCAGTAGGAGTTCTTCCCTCTTCTTTAAAATAATTTTGAATGAAAATCAAATCTTCAATATCCATAGCTAAAGACATTTCTTTTTTCAAAGAAATCAATTCTTCCTTTGAAAAGTTAGAAAATCCTGTTAAGTCTTTCATTTCTTTCATTTCAGAATTCATTAAAAAACTTAAAACACTCATATCCTTAACTCTTGATTCAATAGGATTTACTAAATATTTTTTTACATTTTCAAGTTCATTTTGACTTAAAACTTTATCAAAAATAACAAGTTTTCCACTTCTTACAGTTATCTTTGAAGAATTGTCTAAAAGAGATACACATTGAACAGCACTATCTGCTCTTTGATCATATTGAGCAGGTAATGTTTCATAAGCAAAATATTTTCCATCCTCTAATTTAATATCTTCAACAACTTCATCAATCATAACTTCTGAAAAAACAGAATTTTTAGCTAATTCATAAGTTTTTCCATTGATATTGTAAATATCATATATTATATAAACTTCTAAATCATTTATTCCTAAATTATATTCTAAATTTAAACTATCTTTTAAATCTAAAGCCTCTTTATTGTATCCGGCTCTTTTTTTAACAAAAATCCTCTTATCCATAATTCCTCCAAAATTCACTAGCATAAAATTACTTTGGAACTTCCTTCAACAACTTCTCCAACTTCATAAATCTCTTCATTCATTTCCTTGAATAATTCTTTTATTCCGTTTACATCATCTTTTTCAACAAAAAGCAACATTCCTATTCCCATATTAAAAGTTCCATACATTTCTTCTTTTGAAATTTCTCCCCATTTTTGAAGAAGTGAAAAAATTTCTTTTGTTGGAATATTTTTTTCAAAAATTTTAGCATCAACATCATCGCCTAAAACTCTTGGTACATTTTCGTAAAGACCTCCACCTGTTATATGGCAAAGTCCATTTACATTAAATTTTTCTAACAAAGCCACTACTTGTTTTGCATAAATTCTTGTAGGAGTTAAAAGCTCTTCTCCTAAAGTTTTTCCAGTTTCAATAACATCATCTAATGAAAAGTTTTTGTGGTCAAAAATTATTTTTCTAACCAAAGAAAAACCATTACTATGAACTCCGGAAGAGGGTAAAGCTAAAATAACATTACCTTTTTTAACATTTTTCTTTCCGTCGATTATTTTATCCTTTTCAACAACACCAACACAGAAACCTGCAATATCATAATCTTCTTCTTTATATATTCCAGGCATTTCAGCAGTTTCTCCACCAATTAAAGCACTACCTGCTTGAATACAACCCTCTGCAACACCTTCAACAATACTTGCCATTTTTTCAGCAACAAGTTTTCCTGTTGCAATATAATCTAAGAAAAATAGAGGTTTAGCTCCTTGACACAAAATATCATTAACACACATTGCAACACAATCTATCCCAACAGTATTATGAACGTCCATCATTTGTGCTAATTTTACCTTAGTTCCAACTCCATCAGTTCCAGAAACTAAAACAGGGTTTTTCAAATCTTTTCCTAATTCAAAAAGTCCGGAAAATCCTCCTAAATCTGAAAGCACTCCATCTGTATAAGTATTTTTAATAAATTTTTTGATTAAATTTACTTCATTATATCCTTCGTGCTTATTTACTCCTGCTGATTCATAAGTTAATGCCATTAAAATATCCTCCATTTATAAACTAAGTTCATTATCCATTTGTTTAACTTGTTCTTTCATTTTTACTTTATACTCTTTAAGTTTTATCTTTAATTCATCATACTTTAATGAAAGAATTTGTGTTGCCAAAATTCCGGCGTTTTCTGCCCCGTCTATTGCAACTGTAGCAACAGGAACCCCCTTTGGCATTTGAACAGTTGAAAGCAAAGCGTCAAGTCCGTCAAGAGTTGATGCCTTTACCGGAACGCCAATAACAGGTGTAGTTGAAATACCAGCTAATACCCCTGCTAAATGAGCAGCCTTACCTGCAAATGCAATTATTAATTCTATATTTTTTTCTTCCATACTATTTACAAAATCTACTGCAAAATCTAAAGAACGATGAGCAGAAATAACTTTTGCCTCATATTCTATTCCAAATTCTTTTAAAACATCACAAGTCTTTTTAGCAATATCTTTATCAGAAATGCTACCCATAATAACAGCTACTTTCATAATTACCTCCAAAAATCAAATAAAACTAATTACTGACTAAACTTTCATAAAAAACAACCAAAACGTCATCTTGAGCGAAGTGTGTAGCACGAAGTCAATCTAGCCCTAACTCGTTTGCTTGCAAATATAGTAAGTCTGATGCAAAGATTGTCCAAATCTTTGATTTGGGAACAATCGACTGTGAACATCTTCACGCATGGTACTTTACTTAACTTTAGTAATCTTAATTAGTGTTTAGTATAAAACAAAAAGCTGGGATATTCTTCCCAGCTAAAATTATTTAAGCAAAAAAGAATATAAATCAGTTGGTGCAACAATTTCATCTCCGTTATAAACTCTCATATTGCCACCGGATATTTCGTCAATCAATACAACTTCTCCACAAGATTTACCAAATTCTAATTTAATATCGTATAGAGTAAGCCCTTTTTCTTTTAAAATATCTCTAATAATAGTACAAATTTCCTTAGTAAGCACTACTAAATCTTCATATTCTTTTTCTGTCAATATATTTAACATTACAAGTGCGTCCTTAGTAATTAAAGGGTCGCATCTTTCGTCATCTTTTAATGTAACTTCAACATAAGTATCTAAATCATCATTCATATTTGCATATAAACCATATCTTCGGATAAAACTACCAACAGCCTTAAATCTGCATATAACCTCCAAGCCTTTACCAAAAACTTTACAAGGCTTAACAGTCATGGTATTCTCATTTAAATCACAATCTATATAATGAGTTCTAATTCCTTTTTCTTTTAAAATTTCGAAGAAATACTTAGTAATTTTTAAACCCTCATGACCTACCCCTTCTATAGATAGACCAACAGTATTAGCACCAGGGTCAAAAACTCCGTTTTCTCCGGTAACATCGTCCTTAAACTTTAAAACATAATTTCCATCTTCGCTCTTATAAATATCTTTTGTCTTTCCAGTATAAATTTTTTCCATAAAATACCTCCTAAATTTAACATAAGAAATAAATAAGCCCAGCAAGTAGGCTTCAAGCGAAACCTACCTTCTGGGCTTTTCTC
>OLOW01003108.1_pt1 | contig 10736 bp, 10 predicted proteins | sample 1672801 | NCBI WGS metagenome assembly OLOW01 (sample SAMEA3136725, study PRJEB25190) | human gut metagenome | biome: human gut; feature: human-associated habitat; material: faeces | place: Austria | collected 2013
TCAGAGAGGAGAAAAAATGGAGAAGAGATTATTTACTTCAGAATCAGTAACAGAAGGACATCCGGATAAAATCTGTGACGCTATTTCCGATGCCATTCTGGATGCACTGATGGAGCAGGATCCAATGAGCCGTGTAGCCTGCGAGACAGCTACCACTACAGGTCTTGTTTTGGTAATGGGTGAGATTACCACAAAGGCAAGCATTGATATTCAGACAATCGTAAGAGAGACAATCCGTGAGATCGGTTATACCCGTGGAAAATTCGGATTCGATGCAGATACCTGTGCTGTGATCACAGCACTTGACAAGCAGTCCGCTGATATTGCAATGGGTGTTGACAAGGCGCTTGAGCAGAAAGAAAATCAGATGAATGAAGATGAACTGGATTCTATCGGAGCTGGTGACCAGGGTATCCAGTTTGGTTATGCTTCCAATGAGACAGAGGAATATATGCCATATGCGATCAACATGGCACACAAGCTTGCACGTCAGCTTACCAAGGTTCGTAAGGACGGCACTTTGAAATATTTAAGACCAGATGGAAAGACTCAGGTAACTGTAGAGTATGACCACAAGGGTAATCCAATACGTATTGATGCAGTTGTATGCTCCACTCAGCATGACCCGGATGTATCCCAGGAGCAGATTCATGCAGATATTAAGAAATATGTATTTGATGAGATCATCCCTGCAGACATGGTGGATGAAGATACCAAGTACTTTATCAATCCTACCGGACGTTTCGTCATCGGTGGACCAAACGGAGACAGCGGTCTTACCGGACGTAAGATCATTGTAGATACCTATGGTGGAACAGGACGTCACGGCGGCGGTGCTTTCTCTGGAAAGGACTGCACAAAGGTTGACCGTTCTGCTGCCTATGCAGCACGTTATGTTGCAAAGAATATCGTTGCAGCAGGACTGGCTGACAAGTGTGAGATCCAGCTTTCTTATGCAATTGGTGTTGCACATCCGACTTCTGTTCATGTGGAAACATTTGGAACGGGTAAAGTATCCGATGCGAAGCTGGTAGAGATCATCCGTGAGAATTTCGATCTTCGTCCGGCTGGAATCATCAAAATGCTTGATCTTCGCCGTCCGATCTACAAACAGACTTCTGCATATGGTCATTTCGGACGTACTGATGTGGATCTTCCATGGGAGCATCTGGACAAGGTTGAGAATCTGAAGAAATATCTTGGCTGATTTTCGTTAAGACAGCAGACAAGGCTGCTGCCGGTTCCATAGATGTTGAGAGGAAAACATCGGCGGGAGCTTTTGTGAAACAGAAATTTATTTTATGAATAACAGGGTCTGGATAGAAAACAAAGAGTTGTTTTTTATCCGGGCCCTTTTTATTTCCGCAATCTGCACGCTCTATTTTTTTTTATTATTATTATTCTACATTTGTAGAAAAAAAGTCCTTGACATTTATATTCTACAGATGTAGTATATAACCATCTTCTACAGAAGTAGAAAGAAGAAGGAGGACTGACACGTATGAAAAAGAAAAATATGTTTTCGACAACTATGGCAGCAGTAGTTGCTTTGGTTATGATATATACGGTTACAGGATGTGGTGCAAAGGATGTGCAGACTGCTGTCCAGTCCGCATCAACATCTCTGACGAAAGAAACCCAGGTAACAGAGAAAACCAAGGCCACCAAAACGCCCATAGCTACCCCAGGTGCGGCTTCAAGTAAAAAGACAGACCAGAAAAAGAAAACAGATTCCTTTTTGCTTTATGTGATCTCTAAGGATGGCGTAAATATCCGGCAGGAGCCTTCTGTAAGTTCCGCTTCCATGGGAATGGGAGATTATGGGGATTCCTATACCTGCAACGGATCTGTGATGGGTTCAGACGGATCCTCCTGGTATCAGATCAGTTATCAGGGAAAGGACGGATATGTTTCCACAGCTTATGCTTCTAAGACGGCACCTTCCGGCAGCAGCACAGACAGTAGTTCATCCACAAATACTTCTGGAACTACACAAAGCAAAAGCTCCGGCAGTGCATCCGGTTCTGGAAATACAGCAGGAAACAGCCAGATAAATGACAGCGATGAGGATGGGGAAGCTTCCCTTAATCTGAAAACCATTTATCTCGTTGCCAGCGACGGAAGTACAGTGGCTGTGAAGGAACAGACCAATGGAGATTATGCATACCGGGACGAAAACGGTGTAGGATTTACTGCAATTGATGAAGACTCCTTGTGGCAGGATCAGTACGGAAATACCTATTCCGTCCTAGAAGATGACACACACAGATTTGGGTATGAACTGGAACAGCACACCCTTACTGCCGCTGATGGCAGTACCGTCACCATTACCGAAAAGGCAGATGGCCCTTATCAATACCGGGACGACAATGGTGTAGGATATATAGATGAGGGAGATGGTGTCTGGCTTGATCAGTATAACAACACCTATACAGAAAAGTAAAAAACTGTGAGACTGGCTGTCCTTTATTTGAAGGGCAGCCTGTTTTTCACGCTCTGGCATTCTTTTTTATAGAAAATTAAGAGATAGAAATGCAGCTTTATGCTATAATGAGGATAACAATGTAAGAAAAGGATGAAGCTGTCATGAAGTTAAAAACAAGAATTATTTTGGGCTTTACCATGATCATTCTCATGCCTTTGCTTCTGTTTGCTGCAACTTTATATGGATTTAGTCAGTCACAGGCACAGAAGACACAGGTTCAGACAGAGGGTGACGGGACTGTATATGATATATCCATAACCGATTCAGCAGACAGCCAGGGCAGAGTCCATGTGATGGCTAAGGATCTGTTTATCAGTGCATTTGTCATTCTGATCTCTGTTGCACTTGTGGTGGGACTGTGGGTGTATCGCAGTATTGCCGTTCCGTTGGTTAAATTAAAAAAGGCGACGCAAAATATAAAAGAGGGAAATCTGGACTTTGTCCTGGATGTGGAGGGAAACGATGAATTTTCCGAGCTGTGTCAGGATTTTGAGGAAATGCGCCGTCGTCTGAAAGAATCCACAGAAGAAAAAAACCTTATAGAAAAAGAGAATAAAGAGCTGATCAGCAATATTTCCCACGATCTGAAGACTCCGATCACTGCTGTGAAAGGGTATGTGGAAGGGATTATGGATGGCGTGGCAGATACCCCGGAGAAAATGGACAGGTATGTGCGTACAATCTATAATAAGACAAATGAGATGGATCATCTGATCAATGAGCTTACTTTTTATTCAAAGATCGATACCAACCGTATTCCCTATACCTTCAGTAAGCTGAATGTGGAGGACTATTTTGCGGATTGCGCAGAAGAAGTGGGGCTGGAGCTTGAGACCAGAGGAATCGAACTGGTATATGCCAACTATGTGGAGAAGGACGTAATGGTCATAGCAGACGGAGAGCAGATCCGACGCGTGATCCATAATATCATCGGCAATGCTATCAAGTATATGGATAAGCCCAAAGGAATTATTCAGATCCGGATCAAGGATGTGGGGGATTTTATCCAGATTGAGATTGAGGACAATGGAAAAGGTATTGGGCCCAAGGACCTGCCGTATATATTTGACCGTTTTTACCGCACCGATGTTTCAAGGAATTCCTCGAAGGGAGGCAGTGGAATAGGACTTTCCATTGTGAAGAAAATCCTGGAGGATCATGGTGGAAAAGTATGGGCCACCAGTCGACTTGGAATCGGCACAATCATGTATTTTGTACTTAGAAAATATCAGGAGGTACCAATGAAATGAGCAGAATACTGATCATAGAAGATGAGGTGGCTATTGCAGAGCTGGAAAAAGATTATCTGGAGCTTTCCGGTTTTGAGGTTGTGATATCGAACAGAGGTGATCTTGGCCTGGAAAAGGCATTGGGGGAAGATTTTGATCTGATCATACTGGATCTTATGCTTCCTGAAGTAGATGGGTTTGAAATCTGCCGACAGGTGAGAGAAAAGAAGAATACACCGATCATCATGGTTTCGGCCAAGAAAGATGATATTGATAAGATCCGTGGACTGGGACTTGGTGCAGATGATTATATGACCAAGCCATTCAGTCCCAGTGAGCTTGTGGCAAGAGTGAAGGCACATATGGACCGGTACAATCGTCTGATCGGTTCTACCGCACAGAAAAATGATATTATTGAGATTCGTGGAATCAAGATTGATAAGACCGCACGGCGTGTGTGGGTAAATGGAGAAGAGACTACTTTCACCACCAAGGAATTTGATCTTCTCAGCTTCCTTGCCCAGAATCCCAACAGAGTTTTTACAAAGGAAGAGCTTTTCAGGGAAATCTGGGATATGGAATCTGTAGGGGATATAGCCACTGTCACTGTGCATATCAAGAAAATACGTGAAAAAATTGAGTTTAATAATGCGAAACCGCAGTACATTGAGACGATATGGGGTGTTGGATACAGATTTAAGGTATGATAAGCGCAGTTTTTGCAGAGTTTAATAGATGCAGGAGCAGTGTGCAGACAGAGAGGTAAAATGGAAAGATTATATAAGAAATTGGAGAATTATGGAAAATCAGATTTTTATCCTTTTCATATGCCGGGCCATAAGCGGAATAAGGCATGTGTAAAAGGTGATTTTCCACTGGAAAGAGATATTACAGAAATTGATGGGTTTGATGATCTCCATCATCCGGAGGGGATTATTGGAAAGGCACAGGAAGAGCTTTCCGCACTCTATGGTACAAAAAGGAGCTTTTTCAGCGTAAATGGAAGCACAGCAGGACTTTTGACTGCGATTTCAGCCTGCGTGAAAAAAGGCGGGCAGATTCTGGTAGCACGAAATTGCCATAAAGCCGTTTACCACGCTATTTATCTGAGGGAACTGATACCCACCTATATTTATCCACAGTCAGATTCCAGATTGGGGATAAATGGAGGAATTCCCGTTTCCCGTGTGGAAAGATGCCTGGAGGAGAATCCGGATATTGAAGCTGTTCTGATTATTTCCCCTACTTATGATGGTGTTGTGTCTGATGTAAAAAGAATCGCAGAGATTACGCACAAACATGGAATTCCTTTGATTGTGGATGAAGCTCATGGGGCGCATTTTCGATTTTCAGAATATTTTCCGGTGTCAGCAGTGGATCTTGGCGCAGATGTGGTGGTACAGAGTTTTCATAAGACTCTTCCTTCTATGACTCAGACTGCTGTGCTGCATATCTGCAGCGATCTGGTAGAAGAATCCAGGATAAGCCGTTTTCTGGATATCTATGAGACCAGCAGTCCGTCTTATATTCTGATGGCAAGTCTGGATGCCTGTGTGGATAAAATGAAAACAGATGGGATCCAGATGTTCCGGGAATTTACGGGAAATCTTGAAGAGGCAAGGAAAAGACTTGGCTGCGGCAGATATATCCGTCTTTTTCCATCTACAGATGATGCTAGCATTCTGGAAGAGATGCGAGGAATATTTGATTATGACCGTTCCAAGTTGATCTTTACCACCGTGGATAGTTCGCTGAACGGGCCGGAACTCAGTGAAATCCTTAGGAGGGAATTTCATCTGGAGATGGAAATGAGTACAGCGGATTATGTGATCGCAATCACTTCTGTGGGAGATACCAGGGAAGGCCTTGAGCGTTTGTGCGCTGCAATCGAGGAGATAAATCGAAGAGAAGAGGCGAAGAGCCAGCTGGCTGCCGAGGAAGAAAAAGATTCCGATAGAGTCCAGGGGGAGAAAAGGACTGAGGACACCGGCTGTAAGTGCAGCACCATGAAACAGGTGATGACTATTTCCCAGGCTATGGAATGCCCGGCGCAGCAGTGCTTTTTGGAAGAAAGTATAGGTAAGATTTCGGCAGAATTTGTCTATCTGTATCCGCCAGGAATCCCGATCATTGTACCAGGAGAACAGATAACTGGACTTTTTTTGCGGGATGTGAGAAGATATATGGAGCAGGGGCTGAATATCCACGGGCTCTGTGGAGAAGAAAATGAACTGATATCAGTAGTGAAGGAGCAGACAGAAAATTCGGTTTTTGTCTGAAAAAATATGGGGAAAATATTTTATATCATGGGAAAAAGTGCTTCCGGAAAGGATCATATTTATGCCAGACTTGCGGCTGCGCAGGAACTTGGTTTAAAAAAGCTGGTTCTTTATACCACAAGACCTATCCGTGCAGAAGAAGAGAATGGTAAGCAATACTATTTTGTAAATGAGGAAAAACTGGAAGAGTTCCGGAAAAAGAAGATTCTCATTGAGGCGAGGAAATATACTACCATGCACGGTGTGTGGACATATTTTACGGCAGATGACGGACAGGTAGATCTGAAACAGGGAAATTATCTTGGAATCGGAACTCTGGAGTCTTATGTGAAAATGCGGGAATACTACGGCGCAGAGGCATTGTGTCCGGTTTATATTGAGGTAGAAGACGGTGAGAGATTGGAAAGAGCTTTGAAAAGAGAGCAAAGCCAGATTACTCCCAGATATGCAGAAATGTGCAGAAGGTTTCTTAACGATCAGGCAGATTTTTCTGAAGAAAATATTGCGTCAGCAGGAATCATGCGCAGATTTCAGAATGATGATCTGGACAGATGTGTGGGTGAGATTATTGGATATATAAAGTCTTTTTAAAAAAGTATGGCATGATTTTGTCGTACATGATAGAATTATAACGAAGAGTTGATCTGCCGGACAAATGGGTGAGATTTGCTTTTCTAAATTGATAATGGTGAGGTGATTCTGATGTTAGGGTTTAACGACATTATAGGGCATGAAGAAATAATCAGACATTTGAGGAATGCCATACAAACGGAGAAAGTGTCCCATTCATATATTTTTACAGGAGACCCTGGTTCAGGAAAGAAGCTGCTGGCTGGCACATATGCAATGACACTGCAGTGTGAAGAAGGCGGGACAGATCCCTGTGGGCAGTGCGATTCCTGCAAGAAAGCAATCGGAAAGAATCATCCGGATATCATTATGGTGACTCACGAGAAGCCAAATGTTATCACTATTGATGAAGTGAGAGAACAGGTTATCAATGATGTAGCAATCAAGCCATATTGCAGTCCTTATAAGATTTATATCATTGCAGATGCACAGTTGATGAATCCTCAGGCACAGAATGCAATCCTGAAGACGATTGAAGAGCCGCCGGAATATGCGGTGATCATGCTTCTGACCAGTAATATCGACGCACTGCTTCCCACCATCCGGTCACGTTGTGTGCGTCTGGATCTGAAAGTGGTGGATGACGGACTTGTGAAAAAGTATCTGATGGAACATCTTCACATTCCGGATTATCAGGCTGAAATCGATGCATCCTTTGCCCATGGAAGTATAGGTAAGGCAAAAGAAGCTGCTACTTCACAGGAATTTACAGACATGACCCAGAATGCTCTTCGTATTCTGAAAAATGCAGATGCCATGGAAGTATACGAGCTGACAGATGCAATCAAGAGTCTTGCAGATGATAAGGCGAATATCGGGGATTATTTGGATATATTCCAGTTCTGGTTCCGTGATGTTCTGATGTTTAAGGCCACCAGAGAAATTGATAATCTCGTTTTTAAGCAGGAAATAAATTATATAAGGGAACAGGCGAGTCAGCGCTCTTATGAGAATCTGGAGAAGATTCTGGATGCACTTGAAAAGACCAAGGTGCGTCTGCGGGCAAATGTAAATACAGAGCTGGCTCTAGAACTTTTGTTCCTGACGATCAGGGAGAAATAAAATGGCAAAAGTAGTTGGCGTAAGATTTAGAAATGTTGGAAAAATATATTATTTTAACCCGAAAACATACAAGGTGAAGCCAGGGGATCATGTGATTGTGGAGACTGCCAGAGGTGTGGAATACGGAAAGGTAGTTCTGGCACCAAAGGATGTTGCTGATGATCAGGTGGTGCATCCATTGAAAGAAGTAATCCGTGTTGCAAACAAGGAGGATGACGAGAGAGAACAATACAACCGTGAGCGTGAAAAAGATGCCTTTAAGATCTGTCAGAAAAAGATCCGTGAGCATGGTTTGGAAATGAAGCTGATTGATGCAGAATACACCTTTGATAATAATAAGGTCCTGTTCTATTTCACTGCAGACGGCAGAATTGATTTCCGTCAGCTGGTTAAGGATCTGGCATCTATTTTTAAGACCAGGATTGAGCTTCGCCAGATTGGTGTTAGAGATGAGACAAAAATTCTGGGAGGAATCGGTATCTGCGGAAGATGTCTGTGTTGTCACACTTATCTTTCTGAGTTTGCACCGGTTTCCATTCGAATGGCCAAGGAGCAGAATCTTTCTCTGAACCAGACAAAGATCTCCGGTGTTTGCGGAAGACTGATGTGTTGTCTGAAAAATGAGCAGGAGACTTATGAGGAACTGAACCGCAGGCTACCTGGAATCGGGGATACCGTTACCACACCGGATGGAATGCAGGGAACGGTACAAAGTGTCAATGTACTGCGTCAGCTAGTTAAGATAGTTGTGGAAATCAACGATGAGAAGGAAATTCAGGAATTTCCTGTAAACGAATTGAAATTCCGCCCAAGAAAGAAAAAAGTCAAAGTCTCTGAGCAGGAAATGAAGGATTTACAGGATCTGGAAGATAAATAAGAGGGAGATTCCAATTTAAATGATAAATGATCTTGTGAAGGAGAATGAGCGGCTGGATGATCTGCAAAATGGATACTATATCATTCAGGATCCGCAGAAATTCTGCTTCGGTATGGACGCTGTTCTGTTATCGGGATTTTCCAGAGTAAAAAAAGGGGAGAGGGTCCTTGATATGGGAACCGGCACCGGGATCATACCGGTACTCCTTGCCTCCAAGACAGATGGAGAGCATTTTACAGGTCTGGAAATCCAGGAAGAATGCGCTGAAATGGCGTCAAGAAGTGTGAAATACAATAATCTGGAGGACAGGGTCAGTATCAGACAAGGCGATATTAAGAAGGCTGTCGGCATTTTCGGGGCAGCTTCTTTTCATGTTGTCACCTGTAATCCGCCATATATGATCGGGCAGCATGGGCTGACCAATCCCCATATGCCAAAGGCAATTGCAAGGCATGAGATTTTATGTACTTTAGAGGATGTGGTGAGTCAGGCTGCGAAGCTTCTGGGAGACAGAGGTCGTTTTTACATGGTACACAGACCGTTCAGATTGACAGAAATTATGAATGTATTGACGAAATACAAGCTGGAGCCGAAGCGCATGCAGCTGGTTTATCCCTATATAGACCGTGAGCCAAACATGGTGCTGATAGAAGCTTTAAAAGGTGGAAATTCCAGAATCACAGTGGAAAGGCCGCTGATCGTATATGAGAAGCCGGGAGTCTATACCGGGGATATTCTGGAAATGTATGATATGATCTGAATCAGCAGCAAAAAAATCATTCCTGCAATCCCAAGGGAGAGATGATTGCAGAAGGGAGAAATATATGAGTGGTAAATTATATTTGTGTGCCACACCAATTGGAAATCTGGAGGATATCACACTTCGTGTACTCCGGGTCCTGAAGGAGGTAGATCTGATCGCTGCGGAGGATACCCGCAACAGTATCAAGCTTCTCAATCATTTTGACATAAAAACTCCAATGACCAGTTATCATGAGTATAACAAAGTGGAGAAAGCTTACACTCTCATTGACAAAATGAGGGAGGGACTGAATGTGGCACTGATCACAGATGCCGGAACCCCCGGAATCTCTGATCCAGGAGAGGTACTGGCTGCTATGTGCTATGATGCCGGCATTGAAGTGACCTCGCTTCCTGGTCCGGCAGCGTGTATCACGGCACTGACCTTATCCGGGCTCTCCACACGAAGATTTGCCTTTGAGGCCTTTTTACCACCGGATAAAAAAGAACGAAAAGCTATTTTGGAAGAACTGAAAACAGAAACACGTACGATCATCCTTTACGAAGCACCACACCACCTGGTTGGCACCCTTGAAGAATTGTATCAGGCTCTTGGAAACCGCAGAATGACTCTTTGCAGGGAACTTACCAAAAAGCATGAGACTGCCTTTCGTACAACGATAGAGGAACTGATTGCTTTTTACAAAGATCAGAAACCACTGGGGGAATGTGTTCTGGTGATTGAAGGAAAAAGCCGGAAAGAGATGGAGCAGGAAACACAGGCATCATGGAACAATATTTCCATCGAAGAGCATATGGAGATTTATGAGAATCAGGGAATTGACCGGAAAGAGGCTATGAAAAAGGTGGCAAAGGACCGTGGTGTTGCCAAAAGAGATATTTATCAGGCACTGCTGGAACAAAAGTAGAAAATAAGGCGTATTTTTGACGGATATTCGTTGAAAATACGCCGTTTTTTTTACGTCTGGAAATGGCTTTTAACTGGCAAAAATGGGGATTTTATGATATAATAAATTTGTATTTTTATGCGCAAAAAACAGGAATGAGATCCGGCAGCAGAACAGAGCCGTAAATTCCTGTAAGTTTTAAATAGATCATAACAGGAGGAATATCATGGGCGAAACAAATACAGAATACGGCGCGGACCAAATCCAGATTCTGGAGGGTCTGGAAGCCGTACGTAAGAGACCTGGTATGTACATTGGAAGTACATCAAGCCGTGGTCTCCATCACCTTGTATATGAAATCGTGGACAATGCCGTAGATGAAGCACTGGCCGGTTATTGTACAGAAATAAATGTAGCAATCAATCCTGATAACTCCATCACAGTTGTAGATAACGGACGAGGCATTCCGGTAGGAATCAATCATAAAGCTGGTATCCCGGCTGTTGAGGTGGTATTTACCATTCT